>Ga0209063_1000321_pt1 | contig 37551 bp, 18 predicted proteins | sample KloWWTmeKNB19Kit_FD_187177 | JGI IMG/M metagenome (GOLD analysis project Ga0209063, IMG submission 187177) | Active sludge microbial communities from Klosterneuburg, Austria, studying microevolution and ecology of nitrifiers - Klosterneuburg... | ecosystem: Engineered > WWTP > Aerobic digester >... | reverse complement strand
GCGAACTGGTGCGGGAACTGCTACGCCACCGCAATGTGAGCGAGTACCCCAAGCTCTTGGAACGGTATGCCGTGCCAGGACGTGATCTGGAAGCGTATTACCGTTGGAACTCACGGCACTATACGCGTACTTGCGTCCACCGGAATGAGGAGATCGAATTGCTCGTGATCTGCTACGAATCAGGTCAGAGCACCAGCATCCACGACTTCAATAGCCAGACCGCATGGATCTATCCCTTGGTCGGTGAACTCGTCGAGGAGCGTTTCGAACTCGGGCCAGGTGGCATCTTGGAACTCAAGAACGAAGTGTATCTGCAAACCGGGGATAGTGGGCATTTCACCAGTGGGAAGGGGATCCATCGGTTCAGCAATCGCGGTCCGGGCAGGGCCGTGACCCTCAATCTTTACGCCAAGCCCATGAGCAAGTGGCGGGTGTACGATGAGCGAACGGGCAGGTCCACGGTCTTGCCTGCTGGCCCACCTTGATGAAGAAGGTCGATATCTTGCCGCGCATGGAAGCGGAAGATCGCCCGGAGCAGGATATCGATATCGCACGCGTTGGCGAGCTTCTCTTCACAGCTGCTGCGGAAGGTCTGGTCGTTGTGGATGCAATGGGAAGCATCCGTATGAACAATCCCAGGCTGAATGACCTGTTCGGTTACAACGAAGGTGAGCTGAAGGGCCGTTCCGTGGACGAGCTCTTGCCGAACGCGCTGCGCGATCAACACGCGGCACATCGCACAGCCTACACCAAGCACCCCGTGCGGCGCAGCATGGGCATCAACATGGTATTGTTCGGGCAACGCAAGAACGGAGAGGTGTTCCCGGTGGAGGTGAGCCTCAACCACTTCAATATCGATGGAACACGCTACGTGATGGGGCTTGTTTCGGACATCACCTTGCGCAAGAAAGCAGAGGAAGAGCTGCATCAAACCAATCAGGAACTCGAGGAGCGCGTGGAGCAGCGTACGGTCGAATTGAAAGCTGCCGAGCAAAGTGTGCGCGAAGCCTTGGAGAAGGAGCGTGAGCTGCATCAGTTGAAAAGCCGGTTCGTGGCCATGGCAAGTCATGAATTCCGTACTCCACTCAGTACCATCATGAGCAGTGTTGACCTGATCGGACGGTACACCGAAGGGCAGGATAAAGTGGAGAAGCACGTAGTGCGCATCCGTAACAAAGTGCGCGAACTAACTGCCATGCTCAACGAATTCCTTTCTCTGGAACGGATCGAACAAGGCCATGTGCGGGTATCTCCGGTGGAAGTGGACATCGTACACCGCTGCATCGAACTCATCGAAGAGCTTCGGGGTCTCGCCAAACCAGGCCAATCCATTGACTACGATCATCATGGCGATGTGCGTACCGTGACCACCGACAGCCAGATGATCGGGCAGATCATTACCAACTTGGTCACCAATGCGGTGAAGTATTCGCCGGAGGATTCGGCCATCGCACTACGAACCAGCATCACCAACGGTGAACTGCATATCGTGATCCGTGATCACGGTATCGGGATCTCCAAAGAGGACCAGCAACACCTCTTTGAGCGTTTCTTCCGTGGAAGCAATGTGGTGACCATACAAGGCACCGGACTCGGATTGAATATCGTGAAGCGATACGTCGAATTGATGCAGGGTTCCATTAGCTTCACGAGCGAACCCGGCCATACCGTATTCAGTGTTACCCTGCCGCAGCACGTGGCCGCTTATTCCAACGAACCAAAACTCGGATGAGAACGATACTGTTGATCGAAGACGATGCCGATATGCGTGACAATACGGCCGAAATGTTGGAGTTGGCCAACTACCATGTACTGAAGGCAGAGAACGGGCGCCGCGGTGTCGATATCGCACGCAAAGAAAAACCGGACCTGATCATTTGCGACATCATGATGCCCGAACTCGATGGGTTCGGTGTGCTTTACATGCTGGGACGAGACCCGGCAACGGCAGATATCCCCTTCATTTTCCTGAGTGCAAAGGCGGAACGTGTCGATGTGCGCAAAGGCATGGAACTCGGTGCCGACGACTACCTCACCAAACCGTTCGAGGAAAGCGACCTGCTCAATGCCATTGAGGGGCGATTGCGCCGCTGTGTGCTTTTCCAAAAGGGTTTCGGTGCCGGCTTCGATGGCTTCAACAGTTTCATGGAACAAGCCCGGGGTTTGGATGCACTCAAGGACCTGAGCGCAGACCGAAAGACCCGCAAGGTGCCTGCCAAAGAGATCCTCTTCCACGAGGGGGATGAACTGCGCACCCTTCCCTACTTGGTGCGCGGAAAGGCCCGGACCTTCAAGATCAACAGCGAAGGCAAGGAATTCGTGACCGGCTTGCACACCGAAGGCGACCTCATCGGTCATATGGGTCTGCTGGAGAACGGCCATGCTCAGGACACTGCGGAGGCCATCGAAGAATGTGAGATCGCCACCGTGCCACGGGAGGATCTCATGGCCTTGCTCTATCGCGATCGTGATGTCAGCATCCGTTTCATCAAAATGCTGGCCAAGGATGTCCGGGAGAAGGAGGAACACCTGTTGCAGTTGGCTTATTCCAGTGTGCGCCAACGAGTGGCCCAAGCCATACTCCGATTGCACCAGCGGTATGCAAAGGTGAACGAACCCGGGATCGGCCTGAAGATCAGCCGGGAGGATCTGGCCACCATCGTAGGTGCAGCCACTGAATCCTTGATCCGCTGCTTGAGCGACCTGAAGCAGGATGGGCTTATCGCTTCCGAAGGTCGCGAGATCGTGATCCTGGATATGGCTCGCCTGAAGCGATTGGCCGAGCGCTGACCCGCCGCAGCTGCTGTTCGGGCTGGGAAGCAAGGCCCTCAACAGTATATTGTGCGAAAGTGCGGATCATGTGGCCCTTATCACCGCGTAGCCGCCGTCTACCTTCGGCGAGGCCGTTCGTGCAACCGAATGCGGTCATGTTGGTAGTGACTATGCGCATCCTAACCACTGCGGCCTTATCGATCATGGCCTGTGCTACCCTGTTCGCCCAGCCTCCGAATAGCTCGTGCTCAACGGCCGCGCTGCTCTGTGCTGGAACACCACTTAGCGGAACCAACACGGGTGCCGGTGGTGTTCCGGGCTTCTGCGCCGCTACCGATGCCATGGTCTGGTACACCTTCACCACGAATTCCATGGGTGGCCCGGTCAGCGTGGTCGTGAATGGGATCGATTGCGCCGTGTTGTCAGGAGCGGACAATGAACTGAGCGCCGTGATCCTCTCCGGCAACGGTTCTTGCACACTGACGGGATTCGTGGCCGTATCCGCGTGCGAACTCGGTGACGAACTGATCGAAGTGACCTCCCAATCCCTGCTGCCCGAGACCCGCTATTGGATCCTGATCGCCGGTGCCGTTAACAACGGTGCACTCACCCCTGCGCAATGCAGCTTCTCAGTGGATATCTCCGGACCCGGAGCGGATATCATCGGGGTGGACCTGAGCGCCGGACCCGACATCGAGATCGGCTCCGGGGAAAGCACCCAGCTACAAGGGATCAGTGTATCACCATTGAGTTGGTCTCCAACGGTCGGCTTGAGTGGCAGTGATATCCCGCAACCGATCGCCTCCCCGTCAAGCACTACCGTGTACACCATTACCAGTACCATCGCGGGGTGTACCTATAACGATGATGTTCTCGTGGTGGTGACCCGACGGGTGAACCCGCCGAACACCTTCACCCCGAATTCCGATGGCTGGAACGATCTGTGGGAGATCCCGGAGATCGCGGACTACCCGGGAGCGGAGATCATCATCCATGACCGTTGGGGCCAGGTGGTCCTACGCACCACCGGTTATCGCGAAGCTTGGGATGGGACCCACAACGGCGCGGCGTTGCCCGTGGGGACCTACTACTACCACATTCAATTGAATCAGCTCGAAGGCCGGTCGCCGCCGTACACGGGCTTTGTCACCATTGTGCGATGAACCTGCGCTGGGCCTTTCTCTTTCTGTTGGCGAGTGCCGGATCGGTGCGTGGCCAACAGATCGCGCAGTACTCGCAGTACGTGTTCAACCAATTCAGCATCAACCCTGCGGTCGCTGGGAGCAAGGATTGTCTGGACATGCGCTTGGGCTATCGCCAACAATGGGTGGGCTATCCCGGTGCGCCCACCACCGGTTGGATGAGCATGCACGGGTCCCTGAGGCCCAAGGGCAAACCCTTCCAAGCGAACAAGCACGGCATCGGTGCTTTCATCGAGGCGGATGATGCCGGCAACTTCGGCTACACCAGCTTTCTGCTCGCCTATGCGTACCACATTCAAATGTCCCGCAACTTCTTCCTGAGCATGGGGGTTTTTGCCGGAGCACGCCAAGTGAAACTGGCGGTCGGGGACATCACCCTTGGTAATTACAATGATCCGGTGGTGAACAGCAAGTCATCGGCCCTGGTCTATCCGGAGGTGACACCGGGCATCTGGATGTATGGGAAGAAGGGTTGGGCGGGTTTGTCCATTCAACAGATCCTCGGGAACAAGATGAAGGATGTGGGGGTGGATTCGCGTTTGGTGCGACACATCATGGCCAGTGGAGGGTACAAGTACCGGATCGGGCGCAAGACCGCCTTCATTCCCAGCGCCTTGATCAAGTTCGCAGGGGGGGCGCCGATAGCCTTCGATATCAACGCCATGGTGGAATGGAACCGCACGTATGGCCTCGGTCTGGGCTACCGCAATGGCGATGCCTTGGTGGCCATGATCAAGATCGGCTTCCTGCAGTATTTCCAATTCGGATACAGCTATGACATCACCACATCGCGGTTGCGAGTGGCGAGTTCCAATACCCACGAGGTGATCCTGGCGATCACACCGTGCAAGAAAGAGTCTGTGGGAAAACGCATGATCAGTTGTCCAGCCTTCGACTAGATGCTCGTGAAAAGAACCCATACCCTGTTCCAGTGTCTCCTGATCCTTCTCGGATCGGTCGCTTCCATTGCGGTACACGCGCAGTCCAAATTTTGGGTGGGAGGCTCCGGCGATTGGAACGATGGCACGCATTGGAGTAGTACGCAGAATGGCCCCGGTGGCGCTGGCGTTCCTCGGGTGAACGAGGATGTGGTGATCACATCGACCACGGTCACATCGATCACCTTACGGAATACCTCCTGGTGCAAGTCCCTTTCCATGGATGGCAATGCGGCACCCGTGCGGATGGTCGGTAGCGCTGCGGCGGATATGAACATCGCAGGGGGGTGGTCCATGCAAGGTGATGTGGCTTGGAATGCGACCGGACCGATCAATTTGGTGGTGCGGCACGAAGGCGTGGAACTGGACCTGCGTGGAAGGCCGATCGCTGCGGACATCCTCTTCAATGGCAATGGGTCATGGTCCGTGATCAGCGACCTGAAGACCACCGGTGATCTGCGCCTGCAGCAAGGAACCTTGATCGGTAATCAAGCGCGGATCGATGCAAGGGAACTTCGGGTCGAAGGCCGTGGACAAAAGGAATTCCTTGCCGGTAATGCCATGGTGTTCCTTCGCTCAATTCCGGATGCTTCTGCCCTGAATGGCGTGTTGCGCCCTGCGGGTTCCTTTTTAGTGGTGCAAGATGAAGTAAGGTCTTGGGGAGTGGATGCTCCGTCAGATGGCGAAGTGGATCGGGACATCAATGTATGCGGAACCGGTCCTGGGCAGATCCCCTTTACCGTGAATGCACAGTTGATCTCCAATTTCAACGGATTCGGTGTGCGCTGCCGTGGAGAATGTAACGCCACCGTGACGGTTTCTGCCAGTGGTGGAAGTAACAACTTCACGTATTCATGGTTGTTCGGTGGACCGCCCAGTATGACTTGGACAACGGCCTGCGGAGGCCCTCAATTGGTGGTCGTTACGGATGTGGGTCAAGGGATCTCTTGTCCAGCCCAAGTGAACGTGACCGAACCCGGGCCGGTTGGCGTGATCTTCTTCGGCCAAGGAACACCACCAAGCTGTGCTGGTGTGTGCGATGGTACGCGCACCGCTTTGGCCATCGGTGGTGTGTCACCGCATACCTACAGTTGGAACAACGGAGCGGGTACGAACTCCTCTTTCAATGCGCTGTGTGCAGGCTCGAACACCTTGCGCATCACCGATGCCAACAACTGCATCTTCGATACCACCTTCGTCTTCAACCTCGCGCCCATCGCGCCGAACCTCACCTTCACGAATGCCGGTTGTTTTGGGGAATGCGATGGAACGGCCACCGTAGCTCCGACCGGTGGAACAGGTACCCTGACCGCGACTTGGGGGCCGGGAACCATCACCGGACAAGGGACCTTTTCGGCGACTGAATTGTGCGCAGGGGACTACAGCGTTACGCTCGCCGATGCCAACGGTTGCGATACCACGCTGACATTCACCATCGCCGAGCCGCCACCGATCCTGGTGAGCGTGACCACGACACCGGCGAGTTGTTCGGGCTCCTGTGATGGTACGGTCGATATCGTTCCGAGTGGTGGGGTGGGACCTTATGGTTTCCTGTGGTCGCCTGAACCGGGTACCGGACAAGGCACCGCGAACGTCACCGGACTTTGTGCGGGTTTCTACACCGTGCTCGTCACGGATCAACCCACGGGCTGCGATACGTTGATCTCCATCATCATCGATGCACCACCCGCCTTCATGGTGCAAGGCGCGGTCACCGATGCGACCTGTTCGAATACCTGCGATGGAGAGATCACTCTTACGGTATCGGGCGGATCGCCGGGATACACCTTCTTGTGGGTGCCCACACCACCGAGCGGACAAGGATCACCAACGATCACTGGCCTTTGCCCCGGTCCATATGATGTAACAGTGACGGACATTGCAGGCTGCGACACTACCGTGAATTTCGTCGTGAATGCGCCGCCTCCCATTGCTGTGGCGCTCACGACGACGGATGTGACCTGTACTGGGGTTTGCGATGGAACGGCCATGGCCGATGTTTCCGGCGGAGTGCCGAACTACACCTACCTGTGGTCACCATCACCCGGCGCTGGACAAGGCACCGCGAATGTCACCGGACTTTGCGCAGGGCCGCACACCTTGCTGGTTACGGACAACAACGGGTGCGACACCACCCTCAACTTCACTATTCTGGAACCGTTGCCGCTCACGGCCACACCGAGCCAGACCGATGTGACCTGTGGCACATTGTGCGATGGAACGGCTTCCGTGGTGGTAGCCGGTGGAACGCCCGATTACACCTACCTCTGGAGTCCCGGATCGCCAACGGGCCAAGGCACCGCATCGGTAAGCGATCTCTGCGCAGGCAACTACCAAGTGCTTATCACCGATAACAATGGATGCACCCTGACGCAGGTGTTCACCATCCTCGAGGCGGCTCCCATTCTGATCTCGCTGCAAATGACACCGGCGAGCTGCCCGGGTGTTTGCGATGGAACAGCAGGCGTGATCGCGAGTGGCGGGGCAGGAGGCTTCATCTACCTCTGGGCACCGCAGCCGGGCGCAGGCCAGGGCACGGCCAACGTGACCGGTTTGTGTCCGCAGGCCTATTCACTCACCGTTACCGATGCGGTGGGTTGCGATACCACCATCTCCTTCACCATCACCGCGCCACCGCCGATCGAACCCAATGCCACCGTGAACGATGCGACCTGCGCAGGCGATTGCAATGGCTCCATTGACCTCGCTCCAACCGGAGGTTCTGGTGTGTTCAGCTACAACTGGGAACCGGCTCCACCCGTTGGGCAGGGTACTGCGAATGCCAGCGGCTTGTGCGCTGGCGATTGGATGGTGACGATCACCTCCGGCGCGTGCGATACCACCATTACGCTTACGGTGAATGAGCCCCCGCCGATCATTGCATCGATCGCGACCACGGATGCAAGTTGTGCCGGTGTGTGCGACGGAACCGCAACAGCGACCGTAAGCGGTGGCGTACCGGGCTACACCTTCCTCTGGTCTCCTGCACCTGGTGGTGGACAGGGAACGACCGATGCGACCGAACTTTGTGCAGGGCCGTACACCTTGCTGATCACCGATGCGAATGGCTGCGACACCACCTTGAACTTCACCATTCTGGAGCCGCCACCGTTGCAGGTCACTCCATCCCAGACCGACCTTACCTGTAGCGGCACTTGCGATGGAACGGCTTCCGTGCTGGTTTCCGGCGGATCACCAGGATACACCTACCTGTGGTCGCCCGGTTCACCGAACGGCCAAGGAACACCGTCAGTTACCGATCTCTGTATTGGTGACTATGCTGTGCTGATCACGGACTTGAGCGGCTGCACCATCACCCAGCAATTCACCATTGGCGATGAAGTGCCCATCACGCTTTCGCTGCAATTGACTCCTGCTTCATGCAGCAATGTTTGCGATGGTGCGGCAGGCGTGATCGCTGGAGGCGGGCTGCCGAACTACATCTATTTCTGGGATCCGGCACCTGGCGCTGGACAAGGAACGGCTTCCGTAACGGGGTTGTGCCCACAAGCCTATTCACTTACCGTTTCAGATGCGGCAGGCTGTGATACCACAGTATCCTTCACCATTACATCACCACCGCCGATCCTGTCAAATGCGACGCAGACCGATGTGACCTGCGCAGGTGAATGCAACGGGACCATTCTCACGGCACCCACTGGTGGGAACGGAACGTACACCTACAACTGGGTCCCACAGCCTCAGTTCGGCCAAGGAACACCCAATGCCGGTGGGCTCTGTGCTGGCGATTGGTCGTTGACGATCACTTCGGGAGGCTGCGATACCACCATCACCTTCACCATTCTTGAGCCGTTGCAGCTGGAGCCGACCTTGGAAACGACCGACGTGAGTTGTGCAGGCGATTGCAACGGGACCTGCTCCATTCCTGTGATCACTGGCGGTACGGCCCCTTATGCGTTCCTCTGGGCACCTGCCCCTGGCTCCGGACAAGGAACACCAAATGTGACCGACCTGTGTGCGGGTGTATACACGGTCACCGTTTCCGATGCCGCAGGATGCGATACCACACTGACCTTCGAGATCCTTGCTCCACCACCTATCCTGCCCGGCTTGGTGACCACACCAGAAACCTGCGCTGGGCCGTGTACCGGAACTGCGACCGTTGCTCCTTTGGGTGGCACTGGACCGATCATAGCGAACTGGCAACCGGCGCCGGGTGGCGGACAAGGCACGTTCCAAGCGATCGGCTTGTGTTCCAACGTCGCATACGAGGTGACGCTGACCGATGCGAACGGGTGCGATACGACCTTGGCATTCACTATTTTGCCAAGTGCGGATATCCTTCCTAACAGCAGCAGCACACCGACATCGTGCAACGGAACCTGCGACGGCACTGCAACCGTTGGGCCGACCGGTGGCGTTGAACCCTATACCTATCTGTGGTCACCTCCACCGACGACCGGTCAGAACACGCCTACTGCTTCGGGTTTCTGCGCGGGTCCGGTGCAGGTCACCATTACGGATGCCACGGGCTGCTCGATCGTTGCACAGGTCCTGATCACCGAGCCGCCACCACTCATTGCATCAGCCGAGCTCACGAACCCGCCTTGCGCTGGGATATGTGATGGCTCCGTGGTACTTACCACGACCGGTGGGCAAGGAGCACTCACATTCCAGTGGTCTCCGCAGCCCCCTGCGGGCCAAGGCACCAATACCATTACGGGGCTTTGTGCCGGTACGTGGAATGTGGTCGTGACCGATGCGCTCGGGTGCTCTTCCACCGGTTCGTACAACACGGTCGAACCAGCCCCTCTTACGCTGACTGTGGCAACAACACCGAGCCAATGCCAAGTTTGTATAGGAACGGCAACAGCCACATTCGGTGGAGGAACTGGATCCGTTGGGATCGAATGGACCAATGCACTGAACGTGGTGGTGGGTTCCACCGAGACGCTGAATGGACTTTGTGCTGGTCTATATACCGCCACGCTTACCGATGACAATGGCTGTTCGTTGCAGCGCACGGTATTGATCACCGACTCGGATGGTGAGGAGATCGTGACCGTGGATGGCATCACCAGTTGCCCCAATACGTGCGACGGAATGGTGAGCGTTGCGTTCAACTGTGTGGATGGTCCGTGTACCATCGCATGGACCGATGCCATGGGCAACGACCTCGGCAACTCCACCAACACGGTTTCTGGCTTGTGCCCTGGGGATTACTACGTTTCCGTAACGAATGCATCGGGTTGTGTCACCATCGATACCGCAGTGGTCGATGTGCCGGTCACAGTGACCTTGAACGTCAGTTCATCGCCGGTCAGTTGCTCTGGGGAATGTGACGGTAGCGCTACCGTAGGCATCGTGGGTGGCACACCAGCCTTCACCTTCACATGGGTTCCGGAACCGTTCGCAGGACAAGGAACGCCTTCCGTATCCGGACTCTGCGCCATGGTCTATGAGCTTTCCGTGGAAGATGGTGCTGGTTGCATCACCACACAAGAGGTCTTGATCACCGAACCTGCGCCTTTGGCCCTGTTCAATTCCATTGTGATCGGCACCGCATGTGCCGGCGTGTGCGATGGCAACATCACCTTGCTTGTAACCGGCGGTACGGGCAATTACGACTATCAATGGACACCCGCGCCTGCTGCTGGGCAAGGCTCTTCCGCAGCCTTCGGTTTCTGTGCAGGCAATGTTTCCGTGCTGATCACGGATGACAACGGATGTACGCTCGCACGAACATTCGTCATCACGGAACCAGCGCCATTGCAAGCCTCCGCGACCAGCACACCAAGCAGTTGTCCGAATTGCGATGGCACAGGATCCATCACGGTCCAAGGTGGAACGCAGCCGTACACCTTCAGTTGGTTGGTGGGCGGTGTGGAAGTCAGCACGGATCAAGCTCCGGTAGGTCTGTGCGGCGGGGTCTACTCCGTTACTGTGAGGGATGCTTTCGGTTGTTTCGTTCAACTCGTGGTTCCTGTTCCGGATGGAAGTGCTGAAGTGTTGGAGACCATGGATGGCATGAAGCTTTGTTCCAGTGCGTGTGATGCTGTGGTGTCCGTGAGTTTCAACTGTAGCGTGGATCCGTGTACCATTGAATGGACGGATGCCGACGGTAACGTACTGGCCCAAGATGTGACCACGTTGACCAACCTCTGCGAAGGAGTGTACACGGTCCAAGTCACGAACGGAAGTGGCTGCGTTGCGTTGGCGACCGCCTCGGTCTCGCCTTCCATCACCTTGGTCCCGAATATCAGCAGTTCCCCTGTATCCTGTAACGGTGTTTGCGATGGGTCCGCTACGGTCGGGCCGTTCGGAGGTATTGAGCCATACACATTCGTGTGGTCGCCGGAGCCGATCGTTGGGCAGGGTACGCCGCAAGTCACGGAACTCTGCGCTGGTGTCTATGAAGTGCTGATCTCCGATTCCATTGGTTGCGATACAACGGTCTCCGTGCTGATCCTAGAACCGACCCCCATCGTGCTGGACGCCGTGGTCACCAATGTGGCATGCAACGCCACGTGTACGGGAAGCATCATCGTTGCACCGTCCGGTGGTGCTGGAGGGTACTCTTTCGTCTGGACACCGGCCCCTCCCAATGGTCAAGGTAGCAACGGCGCTTTCGACCTGTGCCCGGGGGACTATGAGGTGGTCGTTACCGATGGCAGTGGATGCTTTGTGACACGCTCGTGGACGATCTCCGAGCCTCCGGCACTTGTGCTTTCCGGTGGATCCATCCCAAGTGAATGCGGCCAATGCGATGGTGAGTCCTTCGTGGAAGCTGTGGGCGGGACCGACCCATACACCTATCTCTGGACCACGACCGCAGGAGTCTTCGGCACCACGGACAGTCTGCAAGGCTTGTGCGCAGGACTCTATACCGTTCTCGTGACCGATGCCTTGGGATGTTCCGCATCCTTACTGGTTCCGGTACAGGATCGTAATGGAGAAGTGACAACGACCGTGGATGACACCACGAGTTGTCCGGGTATCTGCGATGGTTCGGTACAAGTGGTGCTGAATTGCGGTACGCCTGCTTGTACCGTGGCTTGGTACGATGCGGCCGGTAACGATCTTTTCGTGGATACCGAAGTGCTTTCCCCTGTTTGTGCCGGCGATTACCTCGTGTTGGTCACCAACGGGATCGGGTGCATCACGGTGGATACTGCCCACGTCTCTGAACCCGACCCGATCATTCCGAACTTGAGTACCACTCCGGTCACCTGTTTCGGCGATTGCGATGGAACAGCTACCGTTGGCCCCACTGGTGGGTTCGCGCCCTACACGTTCAACTGGGACCCCGAGCCGGGTGTGGGTCAGGGAACACCACAAGCGGAAGGACTTTGCGCGGGTACCGCAACTGTCACCATCACCGATGATGCGGGCTGCACACTCGAAGTTCCAGTGCTCATCCTAGGCCCGGAACTCTTGACCGCCGATGTGCAGGTCCTCCCGATCACGTGCAACGGAGCATGCGACGGTTCCATCGTTGTTACGCCACAAGGCGGTAATGGGGGATATACCTTCAACTGGACCCCGGAACCCCCGAACGGACAAGGCAACAATGCTGCCCTGGACCTGTGTGCGGGTGATTGGACCGTGCAGATCACCGATGTGAATGGATGTGACACCACGATCACCATCACCTTCACTGATCCGCCCTTGCTCGAAGTGCAGTTGACCACCACGGACAACGCCTGCTTTGGGGATTGCATCGGCACGGCGACAGCAGTGATCACCGGTGGCGTGGAACCGTACACGATCATATGGACGGATGGTTTTGGGGATACCATCGCACTGGACACTACCATGATCGGTGGCCTCTGCGTGGGCAACTATGTGTTGAACACCACCGATGCGAACGGCTGCACAGTGGCCTTGCCATTCGCGATCACCGAGAACACGGCGATCGATGCTGCACTTGTTTTCCTCGGCGAGACATGCAATGGACCATGCGATGGAATGGCCAGCGTTTCGCCTTCCGGGGGTGTTGGCCCGTACACCATCGTTTGGGGACCGGAGCCGATCAATGGCCAAGGTGATGAACAGATCACCGGACTGTGTGCGGGCAACTACACCGTGACGATCACCGATCAGTTGGGATGCGATACTACATACGCCTTCACCTTGCTGCCGTATGCCCCGATCGTGGATGATCCGCAGGTGACGGATGTGCAGTGCAACGGCGCTTGCGATGGAACCGTGGTCACTAACGTTGTTGGAGGTATCGGAACGCTGGACTTTGTATGGAGTCCGGAACCGGGCACTGGTCAAGGCTCTGGATCCGCTGCGGAACTATGTCCGGATGCCTATACCCTCACGGTCACGGATGCGGTAGGGTGCGACAGTGTTTTCATGTACACCATCACCGAACCGAACATCCTTGCGTTGACCATCGATCTGAATACGCCGGCCAGTTGTACCAATGCGGAGGATGGCGCACTGGGAGTTACGGTCTTCGGTGGAACCCCGAACTACACGTTCGAATGGTCGGGTCCAGGTGGTTTCACTGCGGTCACGGAGGATATTGCGCAGTTGGATCCGGGTGTGTACGTGTTGACGGTGACCGACCTCAATGGTTGCACGGTAGATACCACGGTCACTGTGGATGCGCTGATCACCGTAGTGGCGGATGCGGGTGCGGACCAAGTCGCTTGTATCGGGACAGAGGCCACACTGGACGGTTCCAACAGTACTGGTGCGGTCACCTATTCTTGGACCGACGACCAAGGCAACGTCATTGGGATCAGACCGACCGTGACCATCCCAACAGGGGCAGCAGGCGATGCGGTGTATACACTCACGGTGACCGATGGTCCCTGCTCATCCACCGACCAGATCACCGTTACGACACTGGCATTGCCGATCGCGAATGCGGGCTTGGACCACACCATTTTCCTATCGGAAACGGTGACCCTTGGCGGAGCTCCGACCGGTCCGATCGGTTCCACCTTCACGTGGCAACCGGATACCTTGGTGAGCAATTCTACGGCAGCAAACCCGACCACCTCGCCTTCGGTGACCACGTGGTTCGGCCTAACAGTAGTGGGGCCGAACGGTTGTGTGGATACCGATTCGGTGCTTGTGACCGTGGTCCCCACCGTGGTGATCCCCACCGGCTTCACACCGAACAGCGATGGCCGGAACGATGCTTGGGTGATCGACTTCATCGACCTCTTCCCGAATTGTGAGGTGGAAGTGTACAACCGTTGGGGTGATCAACTCTTCCGCAGTGTGGGCTACAAGCAACCGTGGGATGGCAAATACCGCGATGGCTATGTCCCCGTGGGTACCTACTACTACGTGATCGAGCTCAACGACGAGCGTTTCTCTGAACCGTACACCGGCCCGCTTACCGTGATCCGTTGAACCATGCTCGCCATCCGCCACACCCTCCTCTTGCTGTCGATCATCCTGGTCGCACAGGTCGATGCACAGCAGCTGCCCCAATTGACGCAGTACCAGTTCAACGATTACGTGGTGAACCCCGCTGTTGCCGGTAGCCGCCCGTTCTTCGAGATCCGGAGCGCACACCGCTACCAATGGGTGGGGATCCAAGATGCACCCCGTACTTTCACCTTCAGTGGATCCAGTCCAGTGGGCGAGAAGATGGGGGTGGGCGGCTACATCTTCACTGATATCGTCGGGCCGACCAGACGCACAGGCTTTCAATTCTCCTATGCGTACCACCTCAAGCTCACACAGGACATCAAACTATCGCTCGCGGTTTCTGCCGGAATGTTGCAATTCCTGATCGATGGGTCCAAGATCCAATTCCACGATCCCGGCGACCCGGTATTGGATGAACAATTGCGTGGGGATCTGCTACCCGATGCCAAGTTCGGGTTCTACCTGTACGGCGAGCGTTTCTGGTTCGGCGCTACCGCCCCACAGCTGCTCCAGAACAAGGTCTATTTCTTGGATCAGGCTTCCACCCTCAGTCGCATGGAAGATCACTATTACATGATGGGTGGTTACCGCTTGCCCATCGGTGATGATTGGCGTGTGGAGCCTTCCTTCCTCTTGAAGTACACGACACCCGTTCCGCTCAAGATCGATGTGACCGCCACGATCCGCTACAAGGACACCTTCTGGTTGGGTGCTGGGTTCCGCACCAACGATGCCTATTCAGCCATGGTGGGCTATTGGCTCAAGAAGACCTTCCAGTTCGGGTACTCCTATGACATCATCACGTCCAACCTCCAGAATTACAGCACGGGAACCCACGAAGTGATGCTGGCCGTGACGATCGGGAAGGACCCTGCGACAAGGGAGGTCGTTGTGCCATAGGCAACGTCAAGCGCTTTCAGCCTGTCCTAGCCGTGACCGAACACGTTCGATGACGTCGAAATTGGTCGAATGAATCATGGTCACTGTCGATCATTCAAGTTCAAGACCTTGTGAACATTGGCGTTGGGCGCGTGAACGGGCGTAAATTGCCAGCCCCTCTTACCAAGCAGAACCAGATCGAGCGTGGAGCTACTCCTTCCTAATCTATTCGTACGTGCAGTGCTCCGGTCTTTTGCCGGTGCGCTCTTGTTCGCGTTCGCATTCCAGGCCGTCGCTGCCGATGCCGGCACGGATGGAACGGCCGTGTTCTGCAATACGGGTGGGAATGCACAACTCATCGATTCCTTGGGAGGCACCCCTGACCCTGGCGGCACCTGGGTCGGTCCCAACGGTGCCCATTCCGGTGTCTTCATTCCGGGTTCGGACCCTGCCGGTGTGTACACCTACACCGTCATTATGGCACCTGATCCGCCTGCTTCCGCTACGGTCACCGTCACGGTACATGCTCAGCCTAGCGCCGGTATAAGCGGTTCGCATACGGTGTGCGTGAACGACCCATCCTTCAACCTCACCGCCCATTTGGGGGGTGTGATCACACCGGGTGGTGTTTGGACCGATCCTAGCGCGATGGTGGTCACCGCTACGTTCACACCGGGCACCTCTCCCGCAGGGATCTACACCTACACCGTTACCGGAACACCGCCGTGCATCGTCGCCTCCGCAACTGTTACGGTGACCGTCAACGCCCTGCCCAACGCCGGCGGCAATGGTTCGCACACGGTGTGTAGCAACAGTGCGCCTTTCGATCTCTTTACACACCTCACCGGTTCACCACAGAACACCGGTGCATGGACCGGCCCTAGTGCAACACCGGTCCCGGCCATGTATACGCCGGGTACTTCGGCCCCAGGGGTCTATACGTATACCGTTCCCGGCACAGCGCCTTGTCCGTCCGCCTCCGCCACCGTAACGGTCTCCCAGACCACTGCCCCGAACGCTGGGGTCAGTAGGAGCATCTCGGTCTGTAGCGATGAAGCATCGTTCGACATGCGGCTTCGCTTGAACGGAACACCAGATGTCGGCGGGTCATGGACCGGCCCTGGGGGAGCACACGGTCCCATGTTCGACCCCGCAGTTGATGTAACCGGTCCGTATGTGTACACGGTAACGGGAGCCTCTCCATGTGCGGATGCTTTGGCTACGCTGACGATCACGGTTCGGCAAGCGCCGGATGCGGGTGCAGATTCATCGGTAACGCTCTGTAGCACGGACGGGATCTACGCCTTGTTCAGTGCATTGCCCGGTGCGGATGTTGGTGGTTCTTGGTTGGATCCGATCGGTGCTGCGCATTCTGGCAACTTCGATCCGGCAACGGGGCTGACCGGTGACTATACCTATACCGTTGCAGGTCAATCACCTTGTACCGCTGATATGGCCACGGTGCAGGTCACGGTGAACCCAGCGCCCAATGCGGGAACCGGAGTAGCTGTGGTGCGTTGTTCCAACGATCCAGCGTTCGGTCTATTCGGTCAACTCACCGGGTCGCCGATGAATGGTGGAACCTGGACCGGACCGTCTGGTCCACATGGCACGCAATTCACCCCGGGCACGGATCCGCCGGGAGACTACATCTACACGGTTCCCGGTGTTCTGCCTTGCGCCAATGCGACGGCGGTGGTGAACGTCTCCATCGTTGCGGCACCGAATGCGGGCACCGATCACGACACCACCGTATGTGGCAACGATGCGGCATTCGATCTTTTCGCTTTGTTGGGCGGAACACCGGATGCCACCGGATCCTGGACCGCACCCGGAGGTGGGGCAACAACGGCCACATTCACCCCAGGAACAAGTCCTGAAGGGATCTATACCTACACCGTTGCGGGTACCTCACCATGTTCCAATGCGCAAGCCACCGTTACCGTGGATGTGATCGCACCACCGAACCCCGGAACGAACGGTTCGATCACTGCATGCAGCAGCGAAGGGTCGGTGGATCTGTTCACTTATCTGGGTGGCACGCCAGCGAATGGTGGAACATGGGCTATGCCCGATGGTACGCCACACAATGGAACGTACTTGCCCGGATCGCAGCCCGGTGGCAACTACACCTACACCGTGCAGGGTAATGCGCCATGTACCAGCCGTTCCGCTGTGGTGCAAGTGGTGCGCGTGATCGCCCCGAACGCTGGCACTGACGGAACCATCACCGTGTGTAGCACCAATGGTCCTTTCCCGTTGATCTCCGTCCTCGGTGGTTCGCCGAACGGGACCGGTTCGTGGTTGGGGCCAACGAACGCACCTGATAGTGGCACTTTCGATCCAGCCACAAGTGCGCAAGGCCAATACAAGTATGTGGTCGTTGGTACCTCGCCGTGTGTGAACGATACCGGTTTCGTGACCGTCACGGTGCATCAAGCGCCGAATGCAGGCCAGAATGCCTCTGTTCTCGTGTGTAGTAGCGCAGTTCTATTCAACCTGATCGACTCATTGAATGGAACCCCGAATGCCGGAGGTACATGGACCGACCCCTCCTCAGGATCCAGCGATGGGGTCTTTGTGCCGGGCACATCGATCCAAGGGGGCTACACGTATAGCGTTGCGGGGCAAACTCCGTGTCTCGCTGCCAGTGCAGTGGTCGTTGTGAATGTGAACAGGCAACCCATCGCAGGCACCAGTGCGACCGTGACGCGTTGTTCCACCGATGGCCCTGTGGACCTGTTCACGCAACTGGGTGGCACTCCGGATGCAGGTGGGTCATGGAATGGACCGGGCGGTGCAAGTTCAGGTGTCTTCATTCCCGGAACGAGCCAGGCTGGTGCCTACGTGTACACAGTAAGCGGAACAGCACCTTGTACCAATGCAACGGCCACCATCACCATGGTGGTGAACCAAGCGCCGAATGCAGGAACAGGCGGAACCCTAACGATCTGCCAAGGAACCGCTTCCGTTGATCTCTTCACCGGGCTTACCGGCACACCGGACCTCACGGGTGTTTGGACCGAATTGACCACCACCGGCCAGTTGAGCGGTAACTTCTTCAATCCGGGAGCATCACCTCCAGGTAATTACGACTTCCTGTACACCGTTTCGGGCATTGCTCAATGTGGGGATGCTACCGCTACGGTGCGTGTCACCATCGTTCCGATCCTTGAAGCCGGAAGCAATGGCACACTCGCAGCCTGCCGCACCAACACCCAAGTGAACCTCTTCACCGGACTGGGAGGTGGTCCTCAACCCGGTGGGCAGTGGATCGATCTCAGTGGTGTGGGCTTGGCCTTGAATGGACAGTATCTGAATGCCACCATGGTCGCTGCGGGGACCTATCAGTTCCGCTATCGTCTTTCGGGAATCGCCGGTTGCGATTCGGATTCTTCCATGGTAACAGTGACCGTGGTTGCAGCTCCGAACGCTGGGACCAACGGAAGCACCATCGCGTGCGGGGACGCGACTAATTTTCCCTTGTTCCCTTTCTTGGGTAACGATCCTAGCACGGGTGGAAGCTGGTGGCGCGATGCAAGTTTCACAATACCCTTTTCGGGAACGTATAGCCCGCTAACAGATGACCCAGGTACGTATTATTATAGGGTAAGTGGGCTGGCTCCTTGCTCCGCCGCTAGTGCTTCCGTGGTGGTCCAAGAGGTCCAACCCGCGAATGCTGGCCAAGATGCACCCAGTTTGGTTTGCTCTAACAGCACACCGTTCAACATGACCCAGGCCTTGGGGGGAACACCGGACCCGAACGGCACCTGGTTCTTCAATGACCAGAACCATGGCGTACTCTTCGTTCCCGGCCTCGATTGGCAAGGGATCTATGAGTACCGTGTTCCAGGGGGCTTTCCATGTACTCAGGACATCGCATACTTGAATGTCTCTGTTACTCCAAAGGCCATTGCCGGCCTCAATAGTTCAACAACCGCTTGCTCCGGCGATGGACCCTTCCTGTTGTTCGATGCCTTGGGTGGTTCACCGGATAATGGTGGATCGTGGTTGGATGGAAACTTCGTTTCGACCTCCGGCACCTTCATTCCCGGTACCACAACTCCGGGCAACTTCTATTACGTGGTCATTGGTACCGCGCCGTGCATCAATGACACTGCACTCGTTTCGGTGTTCGTGGACCCTTCACCCAATGCGGGTACTCCGGGTGCTGCATCCTTGTGTGCCAATGGCCCTATCGTGAACTTGTTCTCTTACCTAGGCGGAACTCCTGATCCGTTCGGTACGTGGGTCGGCCCTCCGCCCGGAAACTTGCCGTTCAATGGTCAGTTCAACCCTGCGACTTCGGCTCCCGGACTATACACCTATACGGTTACGAATTCCTGCGGCTTCGATGTCTCAACGGTAAGTGTTCAAGTGAGCCAACCGGCCAACGCGGGTTGCTCTGCTTCCACGACAGTTTGCAGCTCAGACCAAGCGTTCGCCATGGTGGAGCTTCTTACCTGCAACCCCGCGTTGAACGGTACGTGGGTCGGTCCATTGCCGAACCTTACGCCGGTGACCGGGGTGTTTGCGCCCGGCGGGATGAACCCTTCCGTACCCGGCACTTATCGGTATACGGTTTCTGGGGTGGGGGCTTGCCCAAGCGTATCCACCACACTGAGTGTTGTGGTGAACCCGGCTCGGTATGCCGGCAACGACGCTTCTGTTTCTTTGTGCAGGTCCGATGGGGTATTTCAGTTATTCCCCCTTCTGGGACCTGCTGCACAAGCTGGTGGTTCTTGGTTCTTCAACTTGTTGCCACATACACCGTCCATTCAGCCATCCGTTGATGTAACGGGGACGTATACCTATGTCGTGTATGGTCTGGCGCCTTGTCAGAACGATACGGCGAGGGTGTTCGTGCAGATCTCACAGCCGGCCAATGCGGGTACGGATGGATTGATCCAAGTGTGCAGCAATGCGCCCTTATTCCAATTGATCAACTCGCTTACCGGTGGTCCCGCTCTGAACGGTAATTGGTTCGACCCTTTCGGTGTTGCATTCACAGGCATCTTTACGCCGGGTACGGATCAAGGAGGCGTCTATAAGTACCGTGTCCCAGGTAACGGCGGCTGTCCGGCAGATTCGTCGTTCGTAACGGTGATCCAAAGCGATGCCGTGGATGCCGGTGATCCCGGAGGTCAAGTGGTCGTGTGCAGCAACGCTCCTGAATTCGAGTTGTTCAACTACTTGAATGGTACCCCGCAGTCGGGTGGGGACTGGTACGATCCGAATGGTGTGGCGTTCACCGGAACTTATTTCCCGGGACTTTCTCTGCCAGGAGTGTACAAGTACAAGCGGATCGGAACGGCTCCTTGTGCGAGTGATTCGGCTACGGTCACGGTCTTCCAGAGCACCGCGTCCAACGCCGGTATCAACACCTTGGCGGAGATCTGTTCATCTCAAAACCCCGTGCCGCTCATTGGTCTGCTTGGGGGTTCGCCGGACAACAATGGAACGTGGACATTCAATGGGGACGAGCACGGTCCATTCTTCGATCCTGCTATCGACATAGGTGGGGCATACATCTACACAGTACCCGGTCAAGCCCCTTGTCCTACAGCGATCGCCCAGGTCAGTATCACCTTGAACCAAGCGCCGCGTGCAGGGACCGATGGTTTCATTACAGCTTGTGCGGGATCCACGTCGGTGGGCCTGTATCCTGCATTGAACGGAAACCCGACCACCGGTGGAACCTGGACCACGGGCTGTGCCCAAGGCACGTTGACCAATGGCGTGTTCGATGCAACGGGCATGTTGGCGGGTTCGAGTTGCACCTTCACCTATACCCATGCTGCTGCGGGACCCTGCCCATCGGTCTCTGCTCAGGTCACGGTTACCATAGTGGATGCGCTCGATGCGGGTGAGGACGGATCCATGCAAGCCTGCTGGGGTCAGGTCGTTAACCTCTATGAACAGCTTGGAGGAACACCGCAGACCGGGGGCAGCTGGAACAACGTGGACGGTGCCACTGGCGTGATCGGTGGGTTCTTCAATACCGGTGCCGTGGCTTCCGGGACCACATGGCGATTCGATCATATACTTCTCAGTTCCGGAGGATGTGTGCCCGATACCGCACGGGTCACAGTTGAAGTGTTGGATGGCCCGAACGCAGGTTGCGGTGGCCCTGCTTCGATCTGCTCTTCCTCCGCAGCCGTGAGTTTGCCGACTTACGTGGGTTGTGAACCGGATGGTGGTGGCTTTTGGCTTGGCCCGGACTTGCAGCCACATAGTGGCTCCTTCGTTCCGGCAACGAGTCAGGTAGGTGTGTACCGGTATGTGGTGGAAGGCTTCGGGGCTTGTCCTTCAGATACTGCTTATGTACCTGTTAGCCTGACCCAAGCGCCGAATGCGGGCAGTGATGCGAACCTCTCGATCTGCTCCTCGGATGCGTTCATAGATATGTTCACACTGCTGGGGCCCGATGCGCAACCGGGAGGAAATTGGATCTACGTGACCGGAGGCAGCCTTCCACACTCCAGCATCTACAACCCTGCGATCGACTTCGAAGGGACCTACCGTTATCGCGTTTCAGGGCAGCCCCCCTGTGGGCAGGTCGATGCCTACGTGAATGTCACCGAACCGCAAGCGCCGAACGCGGGTGTAGCCCCACCACCTTTTTCCCTCTGTACCAGCCAAGATCCGGTGGACATGCGGAGTTATCTCGGCCCGCAGGCTGCGAGCAACGGTACGTGGACCTTTGTTACCGGTGGCGATACTCCACACGGAACCTTCTTCGATCCAGGGAGCGATCTTGCTGGGGTGTATCGGTATACAGTTGAAGGCATGCCGCCTTGCACTTCAGCTACCGCAGAACTCACCATCGGGTTGGTCACTGCCGGGAATGCGGGTCAGAATGCCATTGTGCAAGCCTGTTCCTCCCAAACGGAGGTGAACCTCTTCGACCAACTTGGGCCTCAAGCCCAGACCGGTGGTACATGGACCGATCAAGGCGGTTCCGGCGCGTTGATCGGTGATCTGTTCAACCCTTCGGTCGCTGGCAATGGTGGTTGGGAATTCCTTTACACCATTCCCGCTTCGTCGCCATGTCAGTCGGTATCTGCAACGGTTAGGGTGAACGTTACGTCGGGGTCAAGCGCGGGTGGAGATAGCACATTGACCATCTGTGGCGCTGAAGTGGCCTATCCGCTCATCGATGCGTTGGGTGGTGATCCCGACCCTGGCGGTATTTGGACTGAAGGTGCTGGCGGTACTTCCGTGCCAAATGGAATACTGGATGCAAGCCAACTTCCGATAGGTGGACAAACGGCCTTTGTCTATACCATCGAAGATGCGGGTTGTGGCAACGTGCAGGCCACCGTGCTCCTCACTACCACAGCCTTCCCGGACCCCGGTGTAGGAAGCGCCTTGGTCCTGTGTGCCACCATGGATCCGATCGATCTGTTCGCCGAGCTGAGCGGAACACCGGAGACCGGTGGGGTGTGGACAGGGCCATTGGGCGGGGCGAGCAACGGCACCTTCGACCCAGCAGTGAACGCTGCCGGTCCATATCGCTACACCGTGCTCGGTAACGCGGCCTGTGCGGATTCCATTGCGGTACTGAATATCACCGTGAATCAACCGCCTGATGCTGGCGGGAATGGACAGATCATCTTGTGCGACACGCTCACGGCATTCCCGTTGATCACCGGGTTACAGGGAACTCCGGATGCTGGGGGTGTTTGGACGGATCTCAGCAGTAGCGGTGGTCTCAGTGGGGTCACATTGAACACTACGGGACTTCTTCCAGACGAATACGAATACCGATACCTCGTGCAGGTGCCCGGTTGTGCGGATGATGCCTCCATCCTCAAGATCGTTGTGGTGAGCAGTCCGGAAGTGATCGGTCTACACACCATCTGCAACGAACAGGACCGGACCTATGTGGTCACCTTCACCATTGCGAGCGGGGATGCCAACAGCTACGAAGTACTTGGAGCCGAAGGGACGATCACCGCTGGGCCACCCTTCGTATTCACCAGTGACCCGATCGTGGTGAGCCAGCCCTTCTTTGCCACGTTGCACGACGCGTATGCTTGTAGCATGATCCAGGTGGAGACATCGAGTCCGTGCTCATTTGAGACCGAAGTATTCGTTCCGGAGTCCTTCTCACCGAACGGAGATGGCGTGAACGAGAATTTCGAGATCCCAGGTATCGAGGGTTTCCCCGATAACTCGATCGTCATCTTCAATCGTTGGGGAGCAGAGATGTATAGCGGTGCCGGGTACGACAACCGGTCGGTGGTCTGGGACGGTTCGTCGCCGGATGCATTGATCGCTGGAAGTGCACCGGCCGGGACCTATTTCTATGTGCTCGAACTTGGGAATGGATCGGAACCCCTTACCGGCTTCATCCAATTGGTACGATGAGGTCGATGCGATCCATAACGCTCTTCGTCGTGCTCGTAGGCTTCGCGCTTCGATCAACCGCCCAGCAGGATCCGTTGTACAGCCAATACATGTTCAATACGTTGGCATTCAATCCAGCGTATGCCGGAAGTGCCGATGTGTTCACCGTGATGGCCCTTTCCAGACACCAATGGGTCGGCTTTGAGGGGGCACCCGCTACACAGACCATACTGGCCCATTCGCCATTGAAGGCACAGAACTTGGCCCTTGGTTTTTCCGCGATCAACGACAAGATCGGCCCTTCGCACCAGACTGCGGCCTATGCGGACTGCGCATACCGGATACGAACCAGTGAGGATACTCGCCTTTCATTCGGTCTCAAGGGTGGACTCAGCATCTACCAGGCCGACCTTGCTTCGTTGAGTACCGTGGAGGTGGATCCTTCCAATGTGAATACGGCTGGTCAATTGCTACCGAATTTCGGTTTTGGGCTGTACTGGCATAGCCCGCGTTATTACCTCGGCGCGTCGGCTCCGAAACTATTGAAGAACGAGTTGAACATCGCCAGTGGCACGGTGCTGATGCCCGCCACCGAAGCCCGACATTATTTCCTGATGGGCGGTTACGTCCTGGATCTTTCCCGGGACATCAAATTCAAGCCGGCCTTCATGTTCCGGGTCGTGGAAGGTGCGCCGTTCTCATTGGATGTGAATGCGAATTTCCTGCTGCGCGAACGCATCTGGTTCGGTGCCATGTACCGACTTGGGAATGCCTTCGGTGTCATGGGTCAGTACCAGATCAATGATCAGTTCCGGGTCGGTTATGCCTTCGACCTGACCACCACACGGATCGGTGCCTACAACGCTGGAACGCACGAGGTGATGTTGAGTTATGATTTCCGCTTCCTGAAAGGGAAGACCATTTCACCCCGCTATTTCTAGGTGATGCGGCTACGATCCATCCTTCTGATCGGTGCGGTGCTTTTCGGCATTGGCATGCAGGCTCAAGGCAATGCCGATGCCTACATCAACGAGGGGGATCGGTACTTCCAGCAGATGGCCTATGCACGTGCCATCGATTCCTATACCGTCGCCACCGAACTCGGCGCGGTGAATGAGCATGTGACCAAACGCTTGGCCGAAAGCCAGATGAAGCTGGGCAACAGCCAAGAGGCCGAACGCTGGTATGCCATGGTGGTGAAGTTCCTGAACCGCGAGCCCATCGACCTGTACAACTACGCCGAAGCGTTGAAGGGGAACGGGAAGTATGCCGAAGCCGAAGATTGGATGGATCGGTATTTGGCCACCACAGGCGAAGGTGGGCGCAGCAATATCAACGGTTTTGCACGGAAGTTCTCTGCCGATCCGGATCGGTTCATTGTCCGACCGGTCTCCATCAATTCACCCGTCTCCGATTTTGGCGCGACGTGGATCGGGACCGATCGTGTCGCATTCTCTTCCGCTCGGAATGAGAAGGTCGGGATCGAACGGCGTGCGGCTTGGAACGATCAACCCTTCTTGGACATGTACGTGGCCACGGTAACGCCCGGTGGTGATCTGCTCGATCCTTCCTTAATGCAAGGTGCGGTGAATTCGAAGTTCCACGAAGGTCCCGTTTCGGTAAGTGCAAGCGGTGATGTGATCTGGTTCACACGGAACGGCTATTTCAATGGTCGTTCGCAGCGCAGTTCCAGTGGCATCTCTCGCTTGGCGATCTACAAGGCCTACGACCAAGGCCAGGGCTGGGGCAACGTGGAACAGTTCCTCTACAACAACAGCGAGATCTCCGTGGGGCACCCCGCCCTTTCGCCGGATGGCAAGCGACTCTACTTCGTTAGCGATATGCCCGGTGGATATGGCGGAACGGATCTCTATGTGTGCCGCGATCTCGGTGGGCAATGGGGCGAGCCGGAGAACTTGGGTTCTTCCATCAACACGTCGCGCAATGAAGTATTCCCCTTCATCGGAGCGAATGGAACCTTGTATTTCTCCAGCAACGGGCATCCGGGTTTGGGAGGCTTGGACGTTTTCGCCGCACCGTACTTGGGATCGGATGAATTCTCCAGCCCTATGAATGTCGGGGCACCCGTGAATGGGACCAAGGACGATTTCGCATTCGTCATCGATGCCAAGGAGAAGCGCGGTTTCTTCAGCAGCAACCGACCCGGTGGGCAGGGCGACGATGATATCTACTCCTTCGAGATGCTCGCGCCCCTTACGCAACGCTACTTGGTGACCGGGCTTGTGATCGACGATGAGAATGCCTCGCCGTTGATCGATCTGGAAGTGAAGTTGTTGGACAAGGACGGTGCATTGATCGCAACGGCGATGACCGACAGCCGGGGTGAGTACTCCTTCCCGGTCGAGAAGAACAAGGAGTATCTCCTGCGCACGGAGATGAAGGGCCGCTATCCCGGAGAGCAACACATGAGCACCGAACGGATCGAGGAACAACAGATCATCACACGCGACATCCACTTGGTGCCGAATGCGGGGATCTGGTTGCGCGGAACGGTGCGGAACAAGGATCGTCCGGGTTTCGTGTCTGGTGTCACCGTGACCGTGGTGAACACCAGCAGCTTCTTCGCCGAGACCTTCACCACTGAGGAAAGCGGGGACTTCAGCATACGTATGCAAAGCAATGAGGAGTTCGAGGTGTTGCTGGAGAAGTCGGGCTATTACAGCATGAGTCTCCCGATCAGTACGGTCGGGATGAAAGAAGGCTTGATCATCCTGAACGATGTGCGCGACCTCAGCTTCGAACCGATCGAACTAGGTGTGCCATCGGCCTTCCGCTTTGTGCGTTGGGCCAAGGATGAAGTGAGACTGGATCCTGTTGCGCGGACCGAATTGGAAGCATTTGCCGAGCGCTTGAACGTGAACCCTGCGGTCCATGTGGAGATCGGGGTGCATAGCGATGCACGCGATGGGGACGGGGCGGTCGCACTGGATCAACGCAGAGCCGATGCCATCGTGGACTTTCTGGTGAACAACGGAGTGAAGCGTGAACGTCTGGTCGGCAAAGGCTTCGGTACCACGCGGTTGAAGAACCATTGCGCTCCCGGTGTGGTGTGCTCGGAGGCCGAGCACGCGCAGAATCGCCGTGTCGAGTACACGATCACGCGCGTGGATCAGTAGCTAACGCCCGAAAGCGAAATCCTTGGGCGGCGAAGTACTCCAATGCGCGAGGAAGGGTGTACCGAAGATTCTTTTCCGCCTTCAAGCTGTCGTGGAAGACGATGATGGATCCGCGCTTTGTGCCGCGCTTTACGCGGTCCCAGCATTGCGGTCCACTGATCCGCTGGTCATAGTCCGCGCTCAATACATCCCATAGGATCACCTGGTACCTTTTTCGCAGGGCGCGGTATTGCTGCCAGGTCAAGCTGCCGTATGGCGGACGAAAGAGGCGTGATCCCGTGGCGTGCTCTCCGCGTACAGTGTTGCGCAAATAACTTCGGAAGGGTGTTCGCCGTCCACGTGGATGATCCCACGTGTGATCGCCCACCGTATGCCCTTCGCGCTGGATCCGTTCAAGGAGTTCCGGATGCGCGGCACAATTCTGCCCGATGCAGAAGAAGGTCGCCTTGGCACCGTACCGCGCCAGTTCATCCAAGACCCATGGGGTTACCTCCGGAACGGGTCCGTCATCGAAGGTGAGGAACAGTTCCTTATTCGACGTGGGAATACGCCACACCACCCCGCGGAACACGGCGCTCACCAGCCACGGTATGCGCACCGAGACCATGGCCCTAGAACCGCATACGCGTCGTCTTTCTATCGGCGGACTGCAGTTCCATCAACTTGCCCTGGTAGAGTTCTTCGATCACATCGAATCGCTCCTTCATCGGCTGGCCAAAGGCATTGTCTTCCCGTGCAGAAGTCGTGGCCAATCGACCCATGACCGCGTGCGTGATCGCCATATCGTCTTGCACGCGGCTAGCGAATTCAGGGTCCAAGCTGAGATAGAATTCCATGTTCTCCTCCATGATGGTGAACAACCGCTCGGAAAGGGTGTTCGCCTTGTCCTTGTCGCCGATGGCATAGTACGCTTCCACCGTGGGCAACAGGATCCGATCGAATGGCACATTGCGCTCAGGCATCTTTTCCAAGGATAGATCCAGGATCGTTCGGGCATCATCGTCCCTCCCTTCGTCGATCAATGCTTCGGCCAAGCTGCTAAGTTGGAGACGCAGGTTGGTGGTCATGCGCAGGATGTTCTCGTCCAAGTAAATGGCACCCTCGGTCTCCATGTTGCCCCAGAGGAATTTCTCCGTCACGTTGTGGAACATGATGTCCGTGGCCACACGCCCTTGCAAGTTCGGATTGCGGTTCGGTGTGAACGCTGGGACCACACGGTAGGTCAGCCCCTCCAATTGGAAGTGGTCCTGTAGGTTGATGTAGCTATCGGGTCCAGTAGTGACCGCGAAGTAGATGGGTCGCTGCCAATTGTTGTTCGCCAAGAGATCAAGTACCATCAAGTGGTTCTTCAGCAACACCTGCCGATCGATCTTCCATTCCACGCGTGGTACCCAGCCCGTATCACCAACCGCCAACGTCCCTGAACCGAAAACAACCGCACTATCCGCTGCGATGCTGAACTGGTCCGTTGGGAAATAGGCATCCTTCACACCACGCTGGAACAGCACTTGCATGTTGCGGTCGTTCGTCACGAAGGCCATCATGTCCTTCAGGTCGCGGTAGGTCTTGCCTTGCGGAAGAAGGGCCACCACATCGCGTGTGCCTTGGCGGTATTTCTCGGGAGCCATGGCGAAGGGGACCGGGTCGCTATCGTATGCTTTGCGCCGCATCTGGTCGATATACCAGTCGGTATTCAATAAGCTCAGATTCACCACGCGGATGTCCGTGCGGATGCCCTCCACTTCCTGGGCGTACCAGAGGGGGAAGGTGTCGTTGTCGCCATTGGTGAAGAGGATCGCATTCGGGGCGCAGCTCTCTAGGTAGTCATGCGCAAGGTCGCGTGCGGGTGTCCGGGTGCTCCGGTCATGGTCGTCCCATCCGTCAGCCACCATTACTGCGGGGATGATCAGGCCGATGACAGTGGCCAACAAGCCATGCACCGTATCGTTCTTCATCACCTTGCCCAAGATGTAGAATAGCCCAAGTGCTGCTCCACCGAGCACACCCATGTACAGAATGGAGTAGGAGATCGCATGTCCGCCATCCCACTCCACCACGTACTTCAAGATGCCGAGACCCAACGCAGCGCCGACCACGGTACCGAGTTCTTTTTGGCTGAGGCTCTTCGCTGCATCGAACAAAGCGAATACGCCTAGGCCGATCCAGATCGCGAACGCATAGAAGGATCCCACATAGGCATAATCCCGTTCACGCGGCTGGAAGGGTGTTTGATTCAAATAGATCACGATCGCTACTCCGGTGAAGAAGAACAGCAGCATCACCACGGTCCAGTCCTTCGAGTGCCGCACCAGTTGATACACCAGACCGATCACACCCAAGAGCATCGGCAGTAGATAGAACTTGTTGAATGCCTTATTCAGCGTCATGCTGGAAGGCAGGTGCTCCTGGTTCCCGAGTCGCTGTGCATCGATCGCTGGGATCCCGGACATCCAATTGCCATCCAAGATGGTCCCGTGACCCTGGAGGTCGTTCTGGCGACCAGCGAAATTCCACATGAAGTACCTCCAGTACATCCAGTCCATTTGGTAGCTGAAGAAGTAGCGCAGGTTCTCACCGAAAGTGGGTTTGTAAATGATCGTTGGTTTGCCTTCTCGATCCAGCGTACGCATGGGGCGGCCCTTGAAATCGCTCCATTCCTTGTACGCGTTCACGTGGTTGCGCTGGGAACTGTACATGCGCGGGAAGACCATGGTGAACTCGGGCTCGTACACCGGCTCGCTTCCTTTGCGCGCATCCGTGATCACGTAGGCGTGCTCGATCGTATGTTCTGGATTCTCCTCTATGAAATGCTGTGCGCTCCAACGGTCGTACGCGTTCTGGACCACTCGATCGCCTTTTTTGATCTGGTAGGTGGCGGTGTACACCGGGTTCCCATCCTCGCGTTCGTTGGCGTAAGGAGAATCCCAGAATTGACCCATCAGCAAGGGGCGGTCACCGTATTGTTCTCGGTTCAGGTAACTCAATAGGTTGAAGACGTTCTCCGGGTTGTTCTCATCGATGGGCGGATTGGCCGTACTGCGGATCACGATCATCGCGTAGGTGCTGTACCCCACCAATATCACGCTCACGCCGAGGAGCACCGTATTCCAAAGCACCTTGCCCTGCTTTTGGGTCCACATCAAGCCCCACACCACCAACCCGATCAGCAGCAGGGTGTAGAACAGGTTGCCGGTGTTGAAAGGCAGCCCCATGTCGTTCACGAAGATCAATTCGAACGAACCGGCCATCTTCACGAGGCCTGGAATGATGATGGCTTGGATGGTCCCAAGGATCAGCGCCGATACCACGAAGGTCATCACCACTCCCTTCAGCGAAGGCTCATAGCGTTTGAAGTAGTACACGAACGCAATGGCTGGGATGCAAAGCAGGTTCAGCAAGTGGACGCCGATGCTCAAGCCCATGAGGTAGGCGATCAGAATGAGCCAGCGGGTACTGTGCGGTTGTTCCGCTTCGCTTTCCCACTTGAGGATCGCCCAGAACACGATGGCAGTGAAGAAGCTGGAGAGTGCATACACCTCACCTTCTACCGCACTGAACCAGAAACTGTCGCTCCAGGTATAGGCCAAGGCACCGACCACCCCGCTACCGAGAACTGCGATGATGCTGCCGGTCGTGAGCGCGGTGTTGTCTCGCGTAGCCAATTTGTGGGCCATGTGCGTGATGCTCCAGAACAAGAAGAGGATGGTGAAGGCGCTGGCCAAGGCACTCAACACGTTCACGGCCATCGGCACGTTCTCCGTACTTACGAAAGAACTGGCCACCCGGGCCAGGATCATGAACAACGGAGCGCCGGGCGGATGGCCGACCTCCAACTTGTAGGCCGTGGCAATGAATTCCCCGCAATCCCAGAAGCTACTCGTGGGTTCGATGGTGGCGATATACGTCCAGGAGGCGACCAAGAACACCAACCAACCAGTGATGATGTTCAGCTTCTTATAGTCCATGCGGTGCAATTCGGATACGGTAAGGGCCACAGCTTCAGCCGAAAGGCTGTAAGAACGGACGCGAAAATACCGAAACTCCCGGCCCCGGCACATTCCATGTTTGGGAGGCACCCTCTGATCGTTTACTTTTGCCGCGCTTTGGTGCCAGCCAAAGCGGTATTGTCCGATGGTGTAACTGGCAACACGTCTGATTTTGGTTCAGAAGAGTCCAGGTTCGAGCCCTGGTCGGACAACAACGAAACCCGCCCCCTGGCGGGTTTCGTTTTGAACGGGCATGGCGAGAAGTTCATCCCGCAGGGACGGTAGTCCGATGCGGGAAGCCCTGGTCGGACAACAACGAAACCCGCCCCCTGGCGGGTTTCGTTTTAAACGGGCATGCCGATAAGTTGAGCGCAGTGAAACCCCGCAAGGACAGCAGTGCTACGCGGGAGGCCCTAGACCGGACAACAAGCCCATTGTATTGGTTATGCCGGAACCCGACGATGGAGGATTCCGGTGACTCACTAAAGCCATGCTCGAAAAGCCTCTGTGCTCAGGGTCAGTACCGCACCTTATCCTGTTTGCCCTTCCACGCTTCGAAGACCACCTGTGCCTCATCGCGCAAGAGGTGTTCCGTAGGGATCTTCCGCTCGGTAAAGGGCAAAGTCAATTCGTCGTAGATCAATTGGTCGTCGAAGCCGGCATCGGCGGCATCTTCACGGGTACAAGCGAACACGATGCGATCCGGTCGTGCCCAGTAGATCGCGCCCAAGCACATGGGGCAGGGCTCGCAACTGGTGTACAACACGCATCCCTCCAGTTGGAAATCACTGAGCGAGTTGCAGGCCTCACGAATGGCGACTACTTCAGCGTGCGCGGTCGGGTCATTTGTACTCGTTACCCGGTTATTCCCTCGGCCAACGACCTTGCCATCCTTCACGATCACACAGCCGAAGGGGCCGCCATCGCCACGGTCCATACCAAGGCGAGCAAGCTGGATAGCCTCTCCCATGAATCGGATATCATCATGCTCCATGCGGCCAAGGTATTGCAGCTTCCGCATTTGGTGGAGTTCTGCACGGGACTTCTATATTGGTTCACCAAACCATCTTCCATGGAGTTGCTTACCCCCCGCAAACGCCTGTCATTCACCGGCCAAGGTGCTGACCTGTTCGCCGTCCTAATCGTGAATTGGCTGCTCACCTTGATCACCCTTGGGATCTATTATCCGTGGGCCAAAGCGCGACGATTACAGTACTATTACGAGCACACGGAACTGGATGCTCACCCGTTCCATTTCCACGGGACTGGCAGGGAAATGTTCATCGGCTTCATCAAAGCCGTCGGTTTGATCGCACTGGTCTATGCAGTTTTCTTCGGACTGTTGCGGGTGAAGGAGGTCTGGGCTGTCGTGTTGGGGTATGCCTTGTTCTTTGGGGCCATCATAGCGATCACACCGCTGATCATCCACGGTAGCTATCGTTACCGCATGGGCCGAAGCAGCTGGCGGGGCATCCACTTCGGATACCGTGGCGAGTTGAAGGAGCTCTATTCCATTTGCATCCGCGACGGGTTGCTCACCCTGGTCACGTTCGGCATCTACGGTGCTTGGTTCCAAATGAACTTGCGCAACTACGTCTTGGGCCATGTGCGTTACGGCAATTCCAGCTTTCAGTACAAGGGGGATGGAACGGAATTCTTCCTATTGAACCTGAAGGGTTATTTCCTCACCCTGTTCACACTAGGTATCTATGGGTTCTGGTGGCAGAGGGACATCTTCAATTACTACGTGAACAACCTGTCCTGGAACTTTTCCGAGGGACGTCGCCTCCAGTTCAGAAGCACGGCCACCGGCGGTGGTTTCTTTGGGCTGATCGTTGGGAATCTCCTGTTGGTGATCTTCACCTTGGGCATCGGCTTTGCTTGGGCCCAAGTACGGATGATGAGGTACGTGATGACCAACGTGGAGATGGTGGGCGACGCGGACCTTGATGCCGTGGTGCAGACCGAGCAGGAGCACAAGAATGCCACAGCGGATGAACTCGGTGACATCATGGACATCGGCATCTTCCTGTGAGCACAGCATACCCTGCGCATTTCTATGATGGGCTCACGAGCAAGCCCAAAGAGGCGTTCGTGCGCTTGCGCGAACCGGATGCGTTGGAGGTGGAAGTGTCCGGCAGCAACGGTGCGAATGGGGATCGCTTCTTCTGGCCGTTGGAACATGGTGGTATGGAATGGGAGCGCACGGTCAGTACACTTCGAATCACCTTCGGTGAGTATCCGCGCCGCGTGATCATCTCGCGCGACAAGCTGTTCATCGCCACCTTCGTCAAACACATGCAGTACGCAGGTCGTCGTGGTGTTTACGACCGCGTTCTTTCCCTTGCGCGCAAAGGGCCGTTCTTCTTCCTCCTAGGCCTAATTGTTTTGATCGTCGCGGGGTACTTCTGGGTATTGCCATTCACCGCCGAACGCATGGCCTTGTTGCTTCCGTTGGAAGTGGATCGGCAGATCGGAAACGCCTCGTTCGGCAGTGTGATGCTCGGTTTGGACGAGGACAGCGCACGTAGCGTGGTGCTACAACGCTTTGGTGATGAATTGGAACTGACCGATAAATTCGACCTGCGCTTCCATTTCGTTCATAGTGATCAGGTCAATGCCTTCGCCATGCCAGGCGGAGATATCGTGGTGTTCAGCGGCATTGTGAATGGCATGGAACACCATGAGCAATTGGCTGCGCTATTGGCCCACGAAGCCACGCACGTGGATGAACGCCACAGCATGCGCATGATGGTGCGCCAAATGGCCGGTTACTTGTCCCTGTCCATGCTGCTGGGTGATGTGAATGCTGTGGTAGCCGTGCTTGTCGAGAACGCGGACAACATTCGGAACATGTCCTATTCGCGCAACTTGGAAACGGATGCGGACCAACATGGCATGGAGCGGATGGCCGCTGCCGGGGTGGACCCACAAGGCATGGTGCAGTTGCTGGAACTGTTGGAGGCTGAGACGGATGAAGTGCCAGGGGCCTTGAGTTTCCTGAGCAGCCACCCACTCACCGAGGACCGGATCGCCAAGGCACAGGCAAATACCACCAAGAATTCCGGTCCATTCAGTACCGACCCGGAACTGGAACGACTCTTTGATTCGTTGAAGGCGAAGTAGACGATCAGCCCTTCACCGCGATCCCCAATTCCTTCAACTGCACATCGTCGATCCGGCTCGGTGCATCGATCATCGTATCCCGACCGGCATTGTTCTTTGGAAAGGCAATGAATTCGCGGATGTCCGTGCGACCACCGAACAAGCTCACCCACCGATCGAAGCCGAAGGCCGCACCACCATGCGGAGGTGCACCGTACTCGAAGGCATCCAGCAGGAACCCGAATTTGTAACGGGCATCCTCATCGGTGAAACCGAGCACGCGGAACATCGCCTCTTGCATGCTCCGATCGTGGATGCGTATGCTGCCACCACCGATCTCCGTGCCGTTGATCACCAGGTCATAGGCGTTGGCTTTTACTGCACCGGGGTCGCTTTCCAACAGGTGTGTGTGCTCCGGTATGGGCGAGGTGAACGGATGGTGCATCGCATGCCAGCGACCGCTTTCCTCATCCTTTTCCAGCAACGGAAAGTCGACCACCCACAAGGGTTTGAAAACGTTCGGATCGCGTAGGCCCAAGGTTTCAGCGATGTGCAGCCGAAGCTCGTTCAGCTGCTTGCGGGTCTTGTCCGTACCACCGGCCATGATGCACAATAGATCGCCCTGTTGCATGCCGAAATGTTCGGCCCATTTCTGTAAGTGTTCCTGCGAATAGAACTTGTCCACAGTGCTCTTCAATCCTTCTTCCGTCCATTTCAGGAATACGATCCCCGTGGCACCGATCTGTGGCCGCTTCACGAAATCGATCAGCGCATCAGTCTGCTTGCGGCTCCAGTTCGCACAGCCCTCAACTTTGATACCGACGACCAGTTCAGCATCGTCGAAGACCTTGAAGCCGACACCCTGCACCAAGTCGTTCAGTTCGTGGAAACGCATGTCGAAGCGTAGATCGGGCTTATCGCATCCATACATCCGCATGGCATCCTCATAGCTCATGCGCGGGAAATTCGCGTTGAAGTCCTTGCCCAGGATCGATTTGAACAAATGCTTTGCCAAGCCCTCGAACGTGTTCAGGATATCTTCCCGTTCCACGAAGGCCATCTCACAATCGATCTGTGTGAACTCCGGTTGCCGATCAGCACGAAGGTCCTCATCGCGAAAGCATTTCACGATCTGGAAATAGCGGTCCATACCGGCCACCATCAGCAGTTGCTTGAAGGTCTGCGGGCTTTGGGGCAGCGCATAGAACTCACCTTGGTTCATGCGGCTGGGCACCACGAAATCACGAGCGCCTTCCGGTGTGCTTTTGATCAATACCGGGGTCTCCACCTCCAGGAACTGTTGGTCGCTCAAGTAATTCCTTACCTCGATGGCCATGCGGTGGCGGAGCTCCATGTTCTTGCGCACATTGGCTCGGCGGAGGTCCAAATAGCGGTACTTCATCCGCAGTTCATCGCCGCCGTCCGTCTCTTCTTCGATGGTGAACGGAGGTGTCTTCGCTCCGTTCAAGACCTTCAGCTCGGTGACGATCAGTTCGATCTCGCCGGTGGGAATGTTCTTGTTCTTGCTTTCGCGCTCCTTCAACACTCCAGTCGCCTGCACAACGAATTCACGACCCAGTGCATTGGCTTGGTCGCTCAATGACTTGTCTCGTTCTGTATTGAAACTGAGCTGTGTAATGCCGAAGCGATCGCGTAGGTCGACGAAGCTCATGCCACCGAGGTCGCGGGTTCGTTGGACCCAACCGGCCAAGGTCACGGTCTTGCCAGCATCGGGGAGGCGGAGTTCGCCACAGGTATGGGTGCGGTACATGCGTGAATGATACATCGCCACTGCAACGTGCAGCAGGTTTGCGGAGTGCGAAATTACCTGAACGCGGCTATTGCACGGTGAAGGTCAATGAGCGGCGGATGATGTCGCCATCGTTCTCCTGCACCGCGAAGGACCATCTCTCCGTGCCCGCTTCGGCCCGTGTGATGATGGTTTTGTCGAACTCGTAGGTTTCTGTACCTACCGGCAGACTGTCGGTGGTCAAGGGGGCTCCACCATCGTAGGTGGCTGTAACCTTGAAATTTCGAAGCTGGTCATCGCCCTTGTGGATCACCACTCCGACACGTAAGGTGTCAGAAAGGGGTACCGTGTCGCTCGCATACGTGTATCCATCGGAGGTCAGGAACTCGATGGATGGATTGACCGAGGGCTTCGCGTCGTCGCGTACGCATCCGTGCAGCACCACGCCAATGAACAAGCCGGTGATCACGAGGTTTCCAATGCGGTACAAGGCCGTTCTCATCCAAGCAAAAGTAAGGCATAGTGCAGTGGTGAACGCTTCTCGCGGGTTTGTCACAGCAACAAGCACTTCGGATCGATCTTGGCGAACCTTACAGCACACCCGAGGCAGCGAATTTGGCCGGTACCCTATCTTCATGGAAAGGTGAAACCATGCGAAAAACGATCCTGCTCTCCTCCATCCTTGCCGTGCATGTGGTACATGCCTGTTCCTGTTTCGGTCCGGATACGTTCTGTAGCACACTGGCTCCGCCCTATCCGCAGCCGGAATGGTGGTTGCCCGATGCTGTGGTCATGGCGGTCGTCGTGGGTGAAGAGGCGTACGGCGTTGATGTCCGCATCGTGCGCTCCTACTTTGGTGAAGTGCAGCACGAGGAGGTGATCCGTGTTTGGGGGGATTGCGGTGCTCTTTGTCGGCAGTATGTGACCGGCTGGGTGGCGGGGGATACGGTGCTGTGGGCCATTCAGCACAGCGACCTTTCCGGCAATGTGATCTGCGGAACCGAGCTGGAGGCCCCAAGCGACTACCAGCTATCGGTGTGCGGCGTGTATTCGTTGGACTATGCGAATGGCGCTGTCTCCGGACGCATTACCAAGCCCACCCAAGAGGAAATGAGCATAGATGCTTTTGAACAATTGGTGAACGACTGCCTGAGCACTGGGATAGAGGAGGCCCAAGGTCAGGAGCTACTTCAGGTCTCCCAAGGGTCGGGTGGCGCAGTGCTTTCGCTTTCTGAACCGATGGTGGTGGATCTCGCCATCATCGACGCGGCAGGTCGAATGTGTGCAGCAAGGGTCTGGGACGGTTCACCGTATCGGATGGATCGGCTCCCATCGGGCGTGTACAATGTGACGGTGCGCACGAAGGAGATCCGGCTCGTTCGGAAGGTGCTTGTTCCGTAGTCGATGGAAGAGTGATGAGCTTTCAGGTCGGTTGGTTTTGATCGATCTTGTCGGACTGCTCCAGAAGCTCAATTACAAGGGTCATGATCCAGCTTGTTCTTCCGCCGAGCGTTGCGTACCTGCGCTGATAGCTCATGTTGTATGGACGGGCGCATTGCGCACCAGATACGCGTGCAAGGCAATAGCGCGATCAACTTGGCATTGGAAGGGCTAGAAGCTGGTATCTACTACATTCACATCACCAGTGGCGGCTAGTGGATCACTGGTGGAGAACTCATCATTGAATGATAATGCGAATACGATCCATATGCTCATTGGTCGGTACTGCAGTGCTCCATGGGCTTGGGCAATCACAAGACCATCGCTCACTACTCCGTACGGAAGCAAGTTGGGATGTGGCCGTGTACGAATCCGCCACTATTTGCGGATGGATCGGCGCGGTGACTATGTTCATCGCCACGGATACGGTGATCAATGGCGAACAATACTCCCGCTTCGGCTACCATCCGATCCTTGACAATGACGGTCCACCCTTCTGCCCACCTGGATACTATGTGGCACCCGGAACGACCACCACCGAAGTCTGCCTGCGCGAAGACACCGTCGTCGGCCTGGTCTTCCAGTATGACCACGCGCTACAAACCGAGCATATCCTCTATGACTATAGCATAG
>Ga0209063_1000319_pt1 | contig 37609 bp, 33 predicted proteins | sample KloWWTmeKNB19Kit_FD_187177 | JGI IMG/M metagenome (GOLD analysis project Ga0209063, IMG submission 187177) | Active sludge microbial communities from Klosterneuburg, Austria, studying microevolution and ecology of nitrifiers - Klosterneuburg... | ecosystem: Engineered > WWTP > Aerobic digester >... | reverse complement strand
GAAGATGTAGAAAATTTTATAGCAGAAAAAGTGAACACTATAACTAAAAAAGAAATCATGAGTATTTGCAATTTTGACTATATCTTTTTGAATGGAATTTGGACTATATAATATTAGTGTTTGGTATTAAATGCTATTCTAACAGTAGAAGCCAATAAACCGGCATCTCATCAAAAAAAAGGTTGGGAAGAATTTACCAATGCCGTAATTCAAAAAATTTCAAACGAAAATATAGGTATTATCTTCTTACTTTGGGGAAATTTTGCCCAACAAAAATCAACATTAATCGATGAAAAAAAACACATTATTCTAAAAGCAGCACATCCGTCGCCTTTTTCTGCGCATAAAGGATTTTTGGGATGCCATCATTTTGTAAAAGTGAATAACATTCTTCGTGAACGAAAGGAACGAATTATAGACTGGCAAGTGTAATCTATCTTCCTAAATACCAACTCAAAATTGCAATTAATGGTGCAGCGCCTTGAATTAACATTCCTATCAACATACCTGGTTTGGAAATATACAATACAATTGACGCAGCCAACATTGACGCACAGCAAAAAATAATTAATGTTTTCCCAATAATAGCTTGTTCGCCTTGCAGTAAATAAATACCAATAAATACACCAATCGCTAAAAATAGATTGTAAAATCCTTGATTGAAAAAGTTGATTTTAAATTGTTTAGCCAGTTCAGGAGTTGTTACGCCAAAGACTTTATGTACTTTAGGATGCATCCAAAAAATACTTTCTATTAAGAAAAAAAGCACATGAAACAAACCAGCAATGGCTGCAAAGACAATACTAATGCTTGACATAATTATTAAATTTTAGAATCAAATGTAATTAAAATAGTTCTTTACTTATTTTTTTTGTACTTTTGTGATGATGTCAGATGCTATACTTTTAAATGGCAAACAAATTCAACTGACCATTGAGCGGTTAAGTAGAGAAGTTATCGAATCCATCAATTTTAAAAATACAGTCATTATTGGTGTACAACCAAGAGGTGTTTTATTGGCTGAAAAAATACATCAACGCATTTTCGAATTAACCAAACAAAATGTTCCTTTTGGTAAAATTGATACCACTTTCCATCGAGATGATTTTAGAAGAGGAAAATCACTAAATGCTAAAATTACAGAGATTGATTTTCATATTGAAGAAAAAAATGTTTTGTTAATTGATGATGTACTGTTTACTGGTAGAACCATTCGAGCCGCATTAGATGCGCTTTTGTCTTTTGGACGTCCATTAAAAATTGAACTTTTAGTCTTAATTGATAGAAGATTTAATAGAGAATTACCCATTCAGCCAGATTATGTTGGGAAAATAGTTGATACTATTGAGAAAGTAGATGTGGAAGTGCGTTGGGCAAATCATGAACAAGAAGAAAATACAGTATTGTTTATAAAAGAATAAATTTAATTATATATAATGAGTAAAAATAATTTTCCCTATACTTTTTATTTTAAAAAATGAGTCAACTAAGTTCAAAACATGTAATCGGAATTGAGCATTTAACTTTAGATGATATTCAATTAATTTTAAAAACGGCTACTCAGTTTAAAGAAATTATCAATCGACCCATAAAAAAAGTTCCCACACTGCGAGACATTACCATTGCCAATTTATTTTTTGAAAATTCAACCCGAACTCGAATTTCCTTTGAACTGGCACAAAGACGTTTATCAGCAGATGTTATTAATTTTTCATCGTCCTCATCATCGGTAAAAAAAGGAGAAACCTTATTAGATACTGTCAATAATATTTTGTCAATGAAAGTAGACATGATAGTTATGCGTCACGCCAGTCCAGGTGCCGCTCATTACTTGTCTGAACGCATTACTGCACAAATTGTAAATGCCGGCGATGGTACACATGAACATCCCACCCAAGCTTTATTGGATGCCTATTCCATGCAAGAAAAAATAGGCGATTTAAACGGTAAGAAAATAGCAATCATCGGTGATATTATGCATTCTAGAGTGGCATTATCTAATATCTTTTGTTTAAAAAAATTAGGTGCTGAAATTACGCTGTGTGGCCCAACTACCTTAATTCCAAAATACATTGATGCATTAGGGGTAAATATTTCACATAATATAGATGAAACCTTGCAATGGTGCGATGTAGCCAATGTATTGCGTATCCAATTAGAACGACAAAACACTAAATATTTCCCTTCACTTCGTGAATATGCACTTTATTTTGGTGTAAATAAACAACGTTTAGATAAGCTTCAAAAAGAAATTGTCATCATGCATCCTGGACCAATAAATAGAGGTGTGGAGTTAACTTCTGATGTTGCCGACAGTGAACATTCAATTATTTTAGATCAAGTAGAAAATGGTGTTGCTATTCGAATGGCAGTCATGTATCTATTGGCCAACAAACACGAGTAAATATGAATCAATCATTATTAAATAGATGTGGGAATATATGCGAATTATGTAGTACAAATGATGCTACACATGCCTATACCATTTCCCCAAAAGAAGATACCATTGAAAATCAAGTGGCTTTGTGTGATGAATGCTTAACTAATTTATCCGCTACAGATAAAAGTGATTATTGGCATTTTTTAGAAGGTAGCATTTGGAATCCTGAACCTAGTGTTCAAGCGTTAAGCTATCGTATCATGTATCAATATAAAAACGAAAATTGGGCATCCGATTTATTAAGTTCAGTTGCTATTGATGATAATGTAATTCAATGGGCATTAAGTGCTTTTGAAGTGGCTGATGTACATAAAGATGCTTATGGTCATGTATTAGAAAGTGGAGATACTGTTGTGCTGACACAAGCATTAAACGTAAAAGGTACAAGTTTTTCAGCAGCTAAAGGAACAGTGGTAAAACGCATAAAATTAGTACACGATAATACGGAACAAATTGAAGGAAAAATTAATGACCAAACCATTGTTATTCTCACCAAATTTGTGAAAAAATCCTAGCTTAAATTTTATTTTTAGATGATTTCTTGAGGAACGTAATTTGGTTGTATCGAATCATCGTAATAAAATTGTTGCGCCCACATTCTATATTGCGCCACTGGGCCATCACCTTTAGCTAAAATCGGTGGATCAATGTAAATCTTATTTTTCCAAATATCAAAATCCATGCTTACGTCGTGGCAATATCCTTTATATGCACCATCTAAAATTAGTTTTAGTGCTAATTTATTTGGTAATAAATTTAATAACGGAGAAATTTTACTGAAGTTTTTCATTTTTTTTATACTTACTCCAATTGTCAATCTTAGTTTACCAATATCTGTTGGTGTAGGCAACACAAAATGTCGTGTTTCCATACCTAAATCTGGAATTTGTGTAGATACGAATGAATATCCTAAACCATGTACATTTACATTAAATTCTGTTCGGATAACTCGCTTTTTGCCTACAAAATCAGCCACTCGATGCATGGCATATTTGGCATATAAATAATGTTCATGTGACTCCATATCATGCATCGTTTCCACGCCTGTATATCCATGCACAATTCCAAAATGACCCACATCCACGCTGTTTTCAGAAGTTTCTTGTGGATGAGAGTTGAAATTGTATTCCGCAAATTTTACTTCTGTCCAATCCGTCCAATCTTCTTGTGGTGCGAACCACGTTGGAGCAGTATTTTTTTCATCAAACCATACTAAAATCAACCCATTTTTTTCATCAAAATTATATGGCGGAATTTTTAATCGTGAGGATGGTTTCGTGCCATATCCTGTTTTCGTACAATCGCCTTGTGCATCAAAACAGAAATGATGAAAAGGACATTTTATGCTTTCTTCTTCAATGACTCCACCATGACCTAAATGGGCACCCATGTGTGGACAATAAGGCTCCGATACACTCAATTTTCCACTTTCAGTTCTAAATAGAAGAACATCTTTTCCAACTAAACGACGTGTAATTATTTCTCCGTTTTTAACTTCGTGAGAATGTGCCACCATATACCAACCATTTGGAAATGGCTTTAATGGAATTTTTTTATAGCTCGCCATGGTCTTTTTTGAATTTCAATTTAATATTGGAAAGAAAGCAAAATTATTCAAAATTAATAAAATTGAAAATACACAATTGATAACAAATAATTAACTCTTTTTTATTGACCAAACGTTTGGTAATTAAATGCATGCATTGTAACTTTATTTCTCCTTTTAAAATCAATGTCATTCCGAATAAAATGTGGAATTTGTTTTATAAATAAAATGATTAATAAAGAAAATAGACTAAAATGAGTACAACACAAACAGCATTAAAAAACTTATTACAAGGTGGTGAATTTTTAGTGAAAGAATCTAATTTCAATGAAACGTTTACGCCTGAAGATTTGAATGAAGAGCAACAAATGATTATCGACACAGTGGTTTCTTTTATAGATTCTGAAGTATTGCCGGTTTATGATAGAATTGAAAAACAAGAGCCAGGCTTAACAGAATCCTTATTAGTGAAAGCTGGTGAATTGGGATTGTTAGGCTTAGCGATTCCAGAAGAATATGGTGGCATGGGAAAAGATTTTAATACCAACTCATTATTAGTAGAATACATGGCTAAAGGACGATCCTTCTCATTGTCATTAGGAGCTCATATTGGTATTGGTACTTTACCTATTGTATATTTTGGAAATGAACAACAAAAACAACATTATTTACCCAAGTTGGCAAGTGGCGAACTAAAGGCAGCCTATTGCCTAACAGAGCCAAGCTCTGGTTCCGATGCATTAGGTGCTAAAACAGTAGCCGTGTTAAATGAAGATGGTACAAAATACATTGTAAACGGACAAAAAATGTGGATCACGAATTCTGGTTTTGCTGATGTTTTTATTGTATTTTGTCAAATTGATGGCAATAAATTTTCCTGCTTAATTTTAGAAAAAGGGATGGATGGTTTAACCTTAGGTGCTGAAGAAAAGAAAATGGGCATAAAAGGTTCATCTACTCGTCAAGTATTTTTAGAAAATGTAAAAGTGCCTAAAGAAAACTTACTCGGAGAAATAGGCAAAGGTCATTTAATTGCATTCAATATTTTAAATATTGGACGTTATAAATTAGCTGCAGGTGTATTAGGTGGTTCTAAATCTGCTTTGGAGCAATCTGTAAAATATGCGGAAGAACGCCAACAGTTTAAAACACCTATTGCAAATTTTGGTGCTATACAATATAAAATTGCAGAAATGACAACGCGTATTTATGCTTTGCAAAGTGCTTGCTATCGAGCGGCAGATATGATTGATAATAAAGAAAAAGAATTAGTAGCCGAAGGTAAAAAATATCAAGAAGCGATTATGTTAGCCGCAGAAGAATATGCAATTGAATGCTCGTTGTTAAAATTCATAGGTTCAGAAGTATTGGATTATTGTGTTGATGAAAACGTACAAATTCATGGTGGAATGGGTTATTCCGAAGAGTTAGGTGCAGCAGGTGCTTATAGAGATGCACGTATCAATCGTATATTTGAAGGCACCAATGAGATTAATCGATTGCTTTCAGTTGATATGTTGTTTAAACGTGCCATGAGTCAAAAAATTGATATCATGAAACCGGCAATGGCTGTTCAGAAAGAATTGATGAGTGTTCCTGATTTTAGTAGTGATGAAGATACAACTCCATTGTCAACAGAAGCTAAAGCTGTTAAAAACGCTAAGAAAGCGATTTTAATGACTGCTGGTGCAGCTGCACAAAAATTAATGACTAATTTAAAAAATGAGCAAGAAATTTTGATGAATGTAGCAGATATGTTAGCAGAAGTTTTTTCAATGGAATCCACTGTTTTACGTACTCAAAAACAAATTGCTGTTTTAGGAGAAGCAGCATGCGAATCACAAATCGACATGACACGTGTATTTGTTTCTGATGCTTTGGAACGATTAAATTTACATGGTAAACATGCATTACAATCCTTTGCTGAAGGCGATGAATTACGCATCATGTTAATGGGATTAAAACGTTTTACTAAATATGAAACTTTCAATACCAAAGAGGCTCGTAGAAGAATTGCAGCTAAAACGTTAGAAGCGAATAAATATCCATTTTAAGCAATAATAATTAGGTATAAAATGGTCTTGAGCAATCAAGACCATTTTTTTTTATAGGTTCGTGTGTCACTATAATTGTTCATACTTGGTGTTGGTTTGTTATCATAAGGAGAAACCAATAAAATGCCTCTTGGAAAATATTATGCTGAAAAGTCATTCCCTTGGAAAAGGGAATCTCTCATTCAAATTAAATTATCGCTTACGAATAGTTGGAACGCAATAATGACATTTATACTTCACTACTTTTATCCAATTTCTACATACCATTTCATTTTGTTCAAAACTTAAAAAAATACCATTCCTAAATCGCTTTGGTTTTTTGTACTATTGTAATTCATGAAAAAATGCATTGTTTTTTATCTCATAGTCTATCAAAAGTCTAAAAGGCTTTATTTATGTCTCACAATACAAAAAAGTTTAGATTGAATAACCTAGCAAATCTCAATTTACTGAACTTGAAACGCTTTATTTTTTTTCTTTTTCTTCTGCAATGCTTTTGCTTTTCGAGTTTTTAAGAAATTACTAAATGCTTTATCTTCCATTTCACTTAAAGGTTTATTGATAAAAACAAAATCTTTTTCATCTATTTTTTTTAAGTTTATCATAGCTTAAAATTTTTAAAATATTTAATCGTCAATATGTATGCTTCTTTTGTGTCTATAAACATTCTATTTCCACTAAAAAGTTTCGCTCCTAAAGTTAATTTATAATGTTCAATTAGTTGAGTTTTAGCAATAAACGAAACAATACCATCATAACCTTTTTCAAACGAAGTTTTGCAGGCAAAAGCAACAAGATTTCCAGCAACACCATGATATAGTTTTTTATTGCCTTTATTAAACTTAGCACTTTCAATCAAATCCATAAAAACATGGTCGCCTTTATCTGTAAAACTAATAATACCATGTATAATATCAGAATTGTTTAAAGTAGTAAGTTTAAATACATTTTTTGTCTTGCTTTTGATTTCAGAATGCCAGTCAAATAACCAATCTGCCTTTTTTATTTGTTTAGAACCATTAATTTGAGAAATTACTGTTTCAAATACTTCACCTGAAATTGCATTTTCAATAGAGTTAGTTAACTTGTCAATCTCAAAATCAAGTTCTTTTTTTTTAGTTTTCACTCTACTAATTTAAGTAAATTGAATCTTTAAAGCAAATATTTTGAATGTCAATATTTTATAACTTTGCTTTCGACAAGTGTTATCACCAGCTCAACTGTATGCCGTTTAAAGTGTTTATTCTTCATTTTAGTTTAGGATAGATTTTGATGCATAAATCGAATTGTTCAAAAAATTAGATATTATAAATTGCGGACTTCTTTATAGGTTAGTAGTTGACAGGTGAAAATACCTGCCAAGGTCGAGGAACAATGTGCCAATAAAATGCCTCTTGGAAAATATTATGCTGAAAAGTCATTCCCTTGGAAAAGGGAATCTCTCATTCAAATTAAATTATCGCTTACGAATAGTTGGAACACAATAATGACATTTATACTTCACTACTTTTATCCAATTTCTACACACCATTTCATTTTGTTCAAAACTAAAATAAATCAATATTAAAATCATGCCCATTTTTCGTACTTTTGTAATCAATGGAAAATTTCATCGTTTCGGCTCGTAAATATCGTCCTGCCAAGTTTTTGGATGTGGTAGGACAGGAGCAGGTTTCTGAAACCTTGAAAAAAGCACTTTCATCTGGCAAATTAGCACAATCATTTTTATTTTGCGGACCACGTGGTGTTGGTAAAACTACCTGCGCACGTATTTTGGCAAAAGCCATCAACTGCGAAAATCCGAATGCAGATTTTGAACCTTGTAATGCATGTAATTCTTGCGTGTCTTTCTCGCAAAATGCTTCATTTAATATTTTTGAACTCGATGCAGCTTCAAATAATAGCGTAGATGATATTCGAAATTTGGTTGACCAAGTTCGCTTTGCGCCTCAGGCAGGAAAATACAAAGTGTATATCATTGATGAGGTGCACATGTTGTCATCAGGTGCTTTCAATGCATTTTTAAAAACATTGGAAGAACCACCAAGTTATGCCATTTTTATTTTGGCAACTACAGAAAAACATAAAATAATACCAACCATTTTATCACGCTGTCAAATATTTGATTTTAAGCGAATTTCTGATAAAGACATCGTAAAACAATTACAAAAAATTTGTGAAAGCGAAGGCGTAACTGCGGAGCCATCTGCATTACATGTAATTGCACAAAAAGCCGATGGTGGTTTGCGTGATGCATTGTCTTTGTTTGATAAGATTGTAAGTTTTGCCGGCAAAAATGTAAGCTATCAAGATGTTATCAATAACCTAAATATTCTGGACCATGATTATTATTTTAAAATCACAGAATATTTCATGGTCGAAGATGCTTCTTCGGTTTTAAGTGCTTTTAATGAAATTATCAATAATGGTTTTGATGCCGAAATGTTCTTGTTAGGCATGGCAGAACATTTTAGAAATTTACTCATCAGTAGAGATGAAAAAACAGTTCAACTGTTAGAAGCTGCCGATGATGTGAAAGATAAGTATTACAAACAAGCAAATTTAGTGAACGATACTTTTTTATTAAATGCATTAAATGTAATCAACCAATGCGATATTGATTATAAAACTGCCAAAAATAAACGCTTACATGTTGAATTAGCATTGTTGAAAATCTGTTTTTTAAATACCCAAATCGAAAATACCTTATCGATAATTTTAGGTGAAAAAAAAAACTAAAATCTCTTCTTCAATTTTATAAAAATAAAATAGCCAATCTTTCCGATGGTGTTCAATTAGAAGATGAATCCTTGTATTTAACTGAATTAAATACTTCAAAAAAAATAGCTGAAGTCATTCAAGAAAATAAGCCAGATATTTTGGAGCGTTCAGAACAGTTGGTTGAAACCCAAACAACTCCAACTATTGAAACACAAGAAAAGGATTTGGTTGAAACACGCACGACGAACAGCAGTAACAAACCCAAACGTGAATTACCGAAATCATCTGATTTAGGAACCATGTTTAAAGAAATTCATAAAGAAATTTCCATTCAAAAAAATGAGCATAAAATTGAATTGACGTCTGAAAATGTAATTACACTTTGGCAACAGTTTTTATCAGAAAATAAATCAGATTTTCAGCCTGCTTTTTTAAATATAGCAAACACTCAAACACCAACTTTAGTAGAAGATAAGTTACAGTTCGTGTTGACCAATAATATTTCGTTAGAAATAATACAACTCCATAAAATGGATATTACCTCTTTTTTTAGAAAACATACAATATCCACTACTATTGTACCTGAATTTATTTTAAAAAGAGATGAAACAATTGTGAAAACATTCAAATCTTCTAAAGAAAGAATTAAAGATATGATTGATTCTAATCCGTCAGTTTTGAATTTAATTAAGAAGTTTGATTTACAAGAATATTAGTATGAATAAGAAAACAATAGTATTGGGTGCAAGCCCGAAACAAGATAGATATAGTAATCGTGCAGTGAAAATGTTAAACAATCACCAGCACGATGTGGTGGCATTAGGTTTTGAAAATTCTAAAATTGATGACATTCTTATACATACAAAATGGGAAAAATATGATGATGTGGATACTGTAACTTTATACTTAAATCCTCAACGTCAAAAAGAACACTACAATTATATTCTTAGTTTGCATCCTAAACGCATCATCTTTAATCCAGGTACTGAAAATCCTGAATTAGAGCAATTAGCAATAGAAAAAAATATTCAGCCATTAGAAGCTTGTACATTAGTGTTGTTGTCCACTGGTCAATTTTAATTTTTTCAATTTTATTTTTTACTATTAAACTTTGGCATAGTTTTTAAGTCTATGTAGTAAATATTTATTGTATGAAAAAAATGAGTTTATTACTCCTAATGCTATCAATGGTTTATGTATCCTTTTCAAATGGAAATAAATCCATTAAACCCAATCAAAAATCGGTAGAAGCAAAAGCAAAACAACGAACAGATACTATGCAAACAGTTTTAGCATTGTCTGCTGAACAATATCAGCAAATAAGTGCTATTAATCTGCAATATTTTAAAGATAAACATGCTATTAAACAATCGGCAAAATTAGAATCTACAACAGAAAACACGATGGATACTGAATCATCGCAATCAGAATTGAATGTAATATATAAGCAGAATATCAATCAAGTACTTACCAAAGAACAACAACGGCTCTGGCAATCCTATAAGAAATCAAAAGTGCAAACAATAAAAAATAAAACATCAAAGACGGATGAAATGAGTGATGATGCATTCATCCTAAATGAACAATAAGCTATGTTTATTTTCATTATTATTTTTTATTTGCTCCAAATGATTTTTCAAAAAATAAAGTCAATTATTCATGCTATCTGAATTTCAAAAAATAAAACATTTATATAGTCGTGCCGCATTTGGTTTGGCCATTAGCGATTTGCCAATAAAAACTATATTACAAGCACACATCAGTCAATTATTGTCGCCCAAAAATTATACATCGTTGAGTGTTATTTCAAAATCGGAAGTTGAAGCCATTAAATCGGAAGCAAAAAATAAAGGCAAAGAAGTAAAGGTGGAAGCAAGAAAAATGTTGAAAGAAAATATTGTTGAACTCAATGAAACTTGGATGGATGAAATGGTCAACAGTTCCGCGCAATTGCAAGAAAAAATGGCACTTTTTTGGCATGGTCATTTTGCTTGTCGAGTACCCAATCCATATTTTATGCAACAATATTTAGAAATAATTCGCAAGAATGCCTTGAACGATTTTAAAACATTATTGTTCGAAGTTTCTAAAACACCGGCAATGTTGCAGTTCTTAAATAATCAACAAAATAAAAAAGATCATCCGAATGAAAATTTTGCTCGTGAAGTAATGGAATTGTTTACATTAGGAAGAGGAAATTATACAGAAGATGACATTAAAGAAGCCGCTCGCGCATTTACCGGTTATGGTTTTGATATAAATGGTTTATTTAAATTTAGAAAAAATCAGCATGATTTTAATTCAAAAAAATTCTTGCAAAAAACTGGAAATTTTAATGGAGATGATATTTTAAATATTATTTTACAACAACCTAAATGCGCTTATTTTATTACTAAAAAAATATATGCGTTTTTGGTGAACGACGAAGATTTTGATGAAAGTATTATTCAAAATTTAGCGAATAAATTTTATCAATCTAACTACGACATTAAAATATTATTAGCTGACATCTTTAAATCAGATTGGTTTTATGCTGAAAAAAATGTTGGTAATAAAATTAAATCACCTACTGAATTAATGGTCGGCATGTTTCGCATTGTTCCTACTACGTTTGATAAATCGATTAGTAGGTTGTATATACAACGAACATTAGGTCAAGTGCTCTTAAATCCTCCAAATGTTGCTGGCTGGAAAGGTGGTAAATCTTGGATAGATAGCTCTTCATTATTATTCAGAATGCGCTTGCCTCAAATTATTTTTTACGATAAAGAATTAGGAATAGAACCTAAAGAATTTACTCCTGAAATGGGCGCACCAAAGATGAAATACGTAGATATGTATGTAAAAAACATAGCTTCTAAAAAATTATTAGCCAAACCAAATTGGGGTAACACCGTAAATTATTTTTCCAATGAGGATAATAGTTGGAACAAAATAGAGGCATGTCTTTTGGTGAAAAATATAGATGCTAATACCACTAAAATTGTGCAACAACAAGTGGATGTTTCCACTAAAGAAAATAAGATTAAAAGCCAGATTATTTATGCAATGTCCTTGCCTGAGTATCAATTAGGTTAATCAGAAAAAATTGAAGAATGAAAAGAAGATCTTTTATACAAACCACAGGCTTAGCAGCAGCAACGCTTATGTTGCCTAAATTTATAAAAGCATATACTGCTTCAGGTACAATTAATTCAAATAAAATTTTAGTGGTCATTCAACTTTCCGGTGGTAATGATGGTTTAAATACAATTGTCCCTTACGAGAATGATTTGTATTATAATGCACGACCAACAATTGCTATTAAAAAAAATGAAACATTAAAATTAAATTCAGAATTAGGGTTGCATCCTGCTATGCAAGGGTTTAAAAATTTATTCGACAACGGTCAACTTAGTATGCTAAATAATGTGGGTTATCCAGAACCGGATCGTTCGCATTTTCGCTCTATGGATATTTGGCAAACCGCTAGCCATAGCAATGAATATAAGTCTTCCGGTTGGTTAGGTCGTTATTTAGATACACAATGTGTGCAATGTGAACATCCTACTCAAATTTTAGAAATTGACGATACCTTGAGTTTAGCTTTAAAAGGAGAGCGATTAAATGGGTTAGCATTTAAAGATGCCAAACGATTATACGCTACAACTACCTCGTCTTTTATACATCAGTTGGCGCAACAGCATCATGCAGATGAACACACACATGATAATGCTTCTTATTTATACAAAACTTTAGTCGAAACGGTTTCATCTGCAGAGTATATCTATAAAACATCAAAAATATATCAATCATCAGCTGTATATCCAAATCATGAATTTGGTAAAAGCATGAAAATGATTTCCGAGTTGATTGTTTCTGGCGTGCAAACAAATGTTTTTTATGTTTCTTTAGGTACTTTTGATACACATTATAATCAACTAAAACGACAAGAAGAATTATTGAAACAATTAGCAGAAACAGTAGAAATATTTATGAAAGAAATGAAACAAAATGGAAAAGCAAATGACGTATTACTAATGACTTTTTCTGAGTTCGGACGCAGAGTACAAGAGAACGCAAGCGGTGGAACAGATCATGGAACGGCAAACCAAATTTTTTTAATTGGCAATCAATTAAAAAAACAAGGATTCTATAATGAAGCACCAAATTTATCAGATTTAGAGGATGGTGATTTGAAATATAAAATTGATTTTAAAAATGTATATGCCACTATTTTACGAAATTGGTTGAATGCTAATGATGAATTAATTTTAGGAAAGCAATACAGTACATTGAACTTTATTTAGTAGTTTGATATCTTTTTTTCTTTACGCACACATGTTAGTTTTATACAGGCAACATAAAAAGTATTACATGTATTTTTAGATTCTAATTTGGTTAGAATATGAAACAAATCATCCTTTTTTGCATCTCTTTTATTTTTAATATTTTTTCACTTTTTTCTCAAGATATAATTGATATTGTAGATCCATACGAATTAAAAGTAACACGCACCGCTCAAGCGGATACTTTTTATTTTTCTCAGCAAAATACTACAGCCAATGCTCAGAAAAAGTTAGATACTTTACGTACCTACGATGTGTTCTTAGAAGAACGCCCAACGCCATTTGGAACAGCTTTTATTTGCAACGGAAAAGAAGTAACAAAAAAACAATACATAGAATATAAAAAATTTTGGAATGCTTTTGATGCATGTACGCCGTGTTTATTATACACGTACAATGATAAAAACGAATTGAAATATTCGGCATATCAATATAAAAGTTGCTTATGTGGCGAATACAAAGAATATTATCCAGATAATATTTTAAAAGTAGAAGGACAATTCAAAGAGAATCGATTGGGCAATTGGGATTTTTTTAAAAGTAAAAACCTATGCAATTTACGTGATGGAATTTGGACATATTATAATGAAGATGGTACCGTTGATAGAACAGAAACTTATATCGACGGTAAACTAAAAGAAACATTTAATAAAACATCTGTTAATTCAAATACTATTGAAACAGATAAATCTACAACCAAAACAAAAACATCTATTTTAAAACGAAATAAAACTGATTGAGTTTAATTTCTATTAACTCAAGATAAATAGCTGGCTTTAAATCCAATTTTTACTGTTCCTTCAGGATGCTTTATTCTCATCACTATAAATGTGTACATTTGGAAAAAACAAACAAATGTTAAGAAAAAATGCACTTCATGTTAAATTTTATTATTACTTTGGTGAAAAAATAAAATAGTATATGAAGAACCTAAGCAAAATTTACGCACTAATTGTATTGTTGCTGTGTAGTTTTACCATTCTAGCGGAGACCAAGCTGAAAGGTAAAGTTACAGATGGTAAAGAGCCCATCATCGGCGCAAACATATCCATTAAAGGAACTACTGAAGGTACAGTAACGGATATTGATGGCGCATTTGAACTTGCTACCAGTCAACCAACGCCACTTACTTTAGTAATTTCAATGGTTGGTATGGCTACTACGGAATTAAAGGTAGATGGTAGCAAAGAGGATATTGCCGTTACCATGGCTGAAGAAACCAGCTTATTAACAGATGTCGTAGTAGCAGCATCTCGTGTAGAAGAAAAAATAATTGAATCGCCGGTAACCATTGAAAAAATGGATAACAAAATGGTGAAAGCATCAGCAGCAGCTGATTATTACGATGATTTGGCAAAATTAAAAGGTGTTCAAACCATCAATGGCTCAATGACATTAACCTCCGTAAACACTCGTGGATTTGGTGGAATTTCAAATACTCGTTTTGTACAGTTAATGGATGGTATGGATAATGCAGCACCTTTATTAAATTTCCCAACAGGAAACATTGTAGGTATTGGTGAATTAGATATCAATAATGTAGAATTAGTTCCTGGTGCATCTTCTGCCTTATACGGACCAAATGCATTTAATGGTATTTTATTGATGAATTCAAAAAATCCATTTGAACAACCAGGATTTAGTATGCAAGTTAAAGGTGGATTTGCCCAAGCCAATAATGGATATGGAATAAAACCATTAGGTAGTGCCGCTTTGAGAATTGCACATGCATTCAAATCTAAAAAAACAGGATTAGATTTCGCCGCAATCAAAGCTAATTTTAGTATTTTCCAAGGAACAGATTGGGCTGCAAACGACTATATTACAGATAGAAATTTACAAACAACCGACAATGTAGGTAATCCCAATTTTGATGGATTAAATCTTTACGGAGATGAAACAAGAATTTTTGTTCCGTATGGTGCTGTGAGAAATAATTTAATTGGAAGTGCGTCGGCTAGTTTACAAGCATCACCAATATTTCAAGCAGGTGTGCAAGCTGCTGTTACGCAACAAATAAACGCTCAACTTCCAGCTATTACAGTAGGTGTTACTGCTGCAGTTCGTCAACAAGCATATAACCAAGCTATTTTAGGTGGTGCAGATGATGCCACTGCAAATGCTATGGCTGATGCTTATATCGCTTCACCAGCCGGCCAAGCTGTCATTGCAGCACAAGTTCAAAATCAAGTAAATGCACTAATTGCTTCTAATACAGCTGCTCAAATTCCAATTCAAGCTAATTCTCGTGCCACTTCTAAATTAGACTCAATTAGTTCTTTGCTTTCTCTTGATATAAGAAGAACGGGTTTGTCTGAAGGTAGATTATTAGACAATCATAAAGCTCAATCTGTTAAAGGAGATTTTGGCGCATATTTTAGACCATTTAAAGATAAGTCGTATGAATTTTCATATAACTATAGAGTGGGTTTTGGAAATAGTGTGTATCAAGGAAGTGAACGTTATGCATTGAGAAATTTCTTACAACAATTTCATAAAGCAGAAATAAAAGGAAAAGATTTCTTCATTCGTTCCTATATGTCACAAACTAAAGATGGAGATTCTTATAATTTATCTGCTCTAGGTGCATATACCAATGAAGCGGCTTCAGGTTCTTCATCCACTTGGGTGCCTACTTATTTAAGTAATTATGCAGCTCCGTTAATTCAAGGTGCATTATCTACATCGGCAGCAAATGTTTTAGCAAATGCAAACGCCATTACTTCAGTAGCACACGATTCTGCAAGATCTAAAGCCGATAGACCTTGGGATAATTTATCTCCTGAACAACAACAAGCCATAATCGAAGGTGTTCGTACGGGTTTGTTCCAACGTGGTGGCGCAGGATTTATTGATAATTCTCGTTTGTTCCATACAGAAGCGATGATAGATTTATCTCGTTGGACTGGTAAATATATCGACATCCAAGTAGGTGGAAATCATAGATTATACAGTTTATCTACGCAAGGAACCGTATTTAACGAGGATCCAGATGGAACAGGTGTTTACAAACGTATTAAAATTAATGAATACGGTGCTTTTGTTCAATTACAACGCAAGTTTTATAAAGACATGTTCAAAATCCAAGCATCTGTGCGTATAGATAAAAATCAAAATTTTAAAGTCATTGTTTCACCACGTGCTGCATTTGTAGCCACTTTGGGTAAAGATAGAAATCACAATATTCGTTTATCTTACCAAACAGGTTTCCGAAATCCGGACTCACAAGCGCAATATATTTTCTTCCCAACTTCTAATATCTTGTTAGGTGGTACAGAAAAAAATGCAGGTCGATATAATTTATACAATGGTGGTGCATTCACGTTAGATTCGTACAATGCTTTCGTTGCTTCAGCTTTAGCAGGCACTCCTGATGTAACTTTATTAGAAGAATCAAATTTTGACTATGTAAAACCTGAACAGTTACAAGTAACTGAGTTAGGTTATAAGACTGTTTTATTCAAAAAATTAATGATTGATGTAAACGGATATTTTAACATCTATAAAGACTTTATTACTCAAATTACAGTAGTAAGTAAAGATTCAACTCGTCATAAAGGTCAATTATTACCAGGTGTTGCTCAAGTGGTAGATGGTTCGTCTCGTTCTGCTACAACTTGGAGACCGTATGTAAATATTCCAGGTAAAACATTCTCTTATGGAGCAGGTATTGGTTTAGCATATTCGTTACCTAAAAATATGTTGATTAAAGCGAGTTACAACTATATGGACTATAAAGTAAAAGGTGGACAACCTTCAATTGGTACAGTGATTGATTTAGGCTTCAATTCATCTAAACATCAAATGTATGTAGGTATTTCAGGCGATAAAGTTTGGAAAGGTTTAGGTTTTGCTATTGATTACAGATGGCAAAGTTCTATTGCTTGGAGCTCAGATTTTGCAGATGGTGTTGTTAAATCTCGTGGTATGTTAGATGCTAACTTGAGTTATTTTGTAGAAAAAGCAATGACTACTTTTAAAATTGGTGCAACTAACATTGCTGGCCCAACATACAGAACAAATGTAGGTGGTCCATTTATTGGAAGAACATTCTACGCTTCTATAACATTTGACCAAGCTAAATTGTGGAAAGAACATCACAATGAAGTAACAGGCGCTAAAGATTTTTAAATTTCATTTATATAATTAATTTTTAAAATGCTCTTGAGAAATCAAGGGCATTTTTTTTAGCCAAAATCTATAATTCTTATTTAACTTTAAATTCTAAAACTATATTTTATGAAGAATAAGTTAAAAATAGTCAGCTATTTAATCGGTATTTTGTTGGCTATTATAATCGCGTTACTTTCTTATGTGAAATTTAAGCTTCCAAATGTAGGCGATGCGCCTAACTTAAAAGTGGAATTAAGTACACAAAATATTGAACGTGGTAAATATTTAGCAAATCACGTTATGGTTTGCATCGACTGCCATTCTACTCGAGATTGGAGTTTGTATTCCGGACCGATTGTGAAAGGTACTGAAGGAAAAGGAGGTGAGTCATTTGATCAACGTTTTGGATTTCCAGGTAAATATATATCCAAAAATTTAACACCTTACCATTTAAAGAATTGGACAGATGGAGAAATTTTTAGAGCCATTACAACCGGTGTTTCTAAAGATGGAAATGCGTTATTCCCAATCATGCCATTTCATAATTATGGTCAATTAGATGAAAATGACATAAATGCAGTCATTGCTTTTATCCGTACATTACCTTCTGTTCCTTTTGATGTGGAACCATCATCGTCAGATTTTCCTATTAATTTTATCATCAACACAATGCCACAAAAAGCAAAATTTACCACCATTCCTAATAAATTAAACACATTGGAATATGGAAAATATTTAGTGACAGCGGCCAATTGCTATGATTGTCATACCAAACAAGAAAAAGGTAAATTTGTGGGTGAAGCTTTTGCTGGTGGAATGGCATTCAAATTGTCAGATAAATTAACGCTACGTTCCGCAAATATTACATCCGATAAAGAAAGTGGTATTGGAAATTGGAGTAAAGAATTGTTTATTCAAAAATTCAAACAATACGATGACAGCTCATTTGTACTTCCAAAAGCAAATTTGAATGAATTGCAAACCGTTATGCCTTGGACAATGTATGCCGGCATGACTGTAGATGATTTATCCGCTATTTATACCTATTTACAAAGTACAAAAGCAGTGAAAAATAAAGTGGAACATTTTTCTACGCATCCATAAATTAGCACAACTAAAAAAAACAAAAGTCCTGAATAAATCAGGACTTTGTTGACCGACAAGGATTCGAACCTCAACTAAAGGCACCAAAAACCTCTGTGCTACCGTTACACCATCGGTCATTTTCGGAGTGCAAATCTATGAATATCTTTTTCAATTTCGAAATTTTTTAAAGCAATTCTTATTAAAAAAACTTTATTAGATGGTTGTTTTTCAAAAAATGCTGCGTATTCAAATATCTATTTATTTCTTTTTTTTATTTTTTCGTTGATTTTCAAATGTTTCTACTTCTTTTAATAAATCTTGTAAACTTTCAGTTTGCATCGTATCATTGGCAAACTCAATGGTTTCCATATAGTCATTTTTTTCAATATCTAAGACATGTATAGGTTTCGTTAAAAAAGATTCTATGGTTTTTAGCGTTCCTTTTTCTTCTTGACTGCAAAAGCTAATAGCTTGTCCCTTTTTATCACCTCGACCTGTTCTTCCTACACGATGTACATAATTTTCGGGTTCATCTGGTAAATCATAATTAATCACATAATCAACATTAGGAATATCAATTCCACGAGCATTAATGTCTGTAGCAATAAGCACCTTTGTTTTTCCTTTCTTAAAAGCATCCAACACATGTAAACGTTCTTTATGTTCTTTATCGCTGTGCATGGTTAAGGTTTGTATGTTCGCACGTTCCATAGCTTTTGCCACACGTTCTGCTCTTACTTTTGTACGCACAAAAACCAATACTTTTTTATCTGCGTGTTCGTTAAGTATGCGTTCTAAAAAAAAACGTTTATCGTCCATACCTATAAAGGCTACGGCATGTTGTACATTTTTTGAAACCGGATCTTTAGGCGAAATTTGAATGCGAATGGCATTGCTCACTAAAGAATAGGCCAATTTTTTTATGGTTTCATTAATAGTAGCCGAAAAGAAAAGAGTTTGTCGATGTTTCGGTAAAAAACGTTGCATATCTCTGATGTCTTTTATAAAACCTAAATCCAGCATGTGATCCGCTTCATCCAAGACTAATATTTCGATTTTACTTAAATCTAAAGCACCTTGATGCTGTAAGTCAAACATTCTTCCAGGTGTAGCAATCACAATATCAATGCCTTTGTATAAAGATTGAATTTGTGCCTCTTGCTCTACACCACCAAAAATACACAATGTTTTTACTCTTGTTTTTTGAGCAATTTTTTCAAAAACTTCATGAACTTGCAATGCCAATTCATGTGTAGGCACCATGACAATACATTTTATAAAATCAGTTCGCTTCGAGGCTTTTTCTTGATGTATTTTATGGATAATTGGAATGGCAAATGCGGCTGTTTTTCCGGTGCCGGTTTGAGCAATTGCCAGCACATCTTCGCCACGTAATATTGGTGGAATGGATTTAAATTGAATATCGGTTGGTTTTTTAAAACCTAATTGCTCTAAATTATACTTAATATCTTCATTGATATGATAATCGGAAAATTTCATAACACAAAGGTACTCAATGCAGATTAAATGATTGGATTAAAATGATTTATTTCAATTCTTTAATGCTATTTTCCCATCTAAACTTTCTAAGATTTCTTTCGATTTTTGTTGATAAAAATTTTCAGTGGATGCCAACTGATGAAACAAATTTTGAGCCTCTTGAATTTGATTGTTTTTGATATAAGCCAATGCTAAGTACCATTTAATTTCATTTCCATATTCATTTGCTTCAATAATTTTATTAAAAATATCAATGGCTTTAGGTGCTTGATTGGTACTCAAATAGGATAAACCTAAAAACAAATTATTTTTTACATTGTTTGGATTGTTGGCTACTAATTTTTGATATTCATTGACTGCTTCAAAATAATTTTCATGCTCATACGCTTGAATTGCCTTTTGTTCCAGTGTAGCCTGTTGGTCACTCCGAACAATTGCATCAGGATGTGTTAAAGTTGTATAATATTGAGTAAAAATGGCATCGTTATTCCGAGATTTTTGTATAATAATTAGCCGCCAACTTACAAATGTAAATATACCTATTACACACGCAGCAGCGGCATATTTAAAAAAAGACATATCTTTCCATTTGCTTTTTTTTGCGATTGGAATATTTGCTGTAAATGGTGTGGAAAGTTCTGTTTCTAATTGATGCAGTTCTTCCATATTATATTGTTCTTGCAACATAGATAATCCTTCTACGGATTCCATTAAAAATGGGTCTTGTTCCATTTCTAGTTCAAATTGGTGTCGCTCAGCAGGCAACATTTCATTGGCTAAATATTTCTTAATCAACTCATTCTTCATACGAGGATTTGTTTTCTTCCATAAATAATTTCAAATTTCTTTTCCCATTCTGAATAGCACTCTTTACTTTATTCAGATCGTAACCAGTTATGGAAGCAACTTCTTGATAGGATTTCTGCTGGTAATAAAACAATTCAATACACGTACGTTGCTCTTCATTTAAGTTGCTTAATGCTTGTTGGAGCAATTCACCTTGCTCTTCTTGCTTATAAAGAGTCAAATCCACGTCATTTTCCATAAATTTTTCTGAAAAATTTTCTATTTCAATGGTTTCCAGTGAGTTATATTTTTTGGAATTTCGAAATAAATAGTTTTTACTAATGGTGTAAATCCACGCACGAAAGTATTTTATTTCCTGATGTTTGGCACTTTCCAATACTATTTTAAAAATTTCATGAACTGCATCTTTTGAGTTTTCTCTATTTTTTAGATATTTAAAACATAATCCAAATACTAAGATGGAATAGCGTTTAAACAACTCACCAATATAAATATTATTTCCATTGAGTTGAAATAAATCGACTAATTCTTGATCGCTATAAATGGAAAGATTTTCGGGCATTATGAAGTAAATATAATAAAATATAAATAAATAAAACACGTAACGCCTATATTTTACAAACAACATTAATTAACATGCAAATTTTCTTGCTTACTCTATTTTATTGTAATTTTGAGTGTGCAAAAACTTTTATTTATCCTTTTAATTTCATTTGTTACACCCATTTTTGCTCAGCAAGAAATGGTAAAAGTAAAAACTAAGGTAATAGATGAAAACAATAATCCAATTCCATTTGCCGATGTGGCTTTTCGTCGTATGCAGTTGGGTTTTTCTTCTGATAAAGAAGGAAATTTCAGTATTAATATGTTGAAATCCGATTCTGTAGTGATTATGAAGAATGGACATGTTTCTGCTAAATTAATTCTGAAAGATTCCGTTTCAAAAGATGAATATTTTGTAACGGTTGTGTTGCAGCGAAAACCATACGAACTTTCTGAAGTACAGATAAATGCAATTAAAAACTATACACAAATACGACAGCAAATTAATACGTTATCTGTAAAAAGTACTGACTTAAATCCGGATGCAAGACCATTTACCAATCCTTTATCTTATTTGTATGGATTATTCAGTAAACATGAAAAAGAAAAACGTGTTGCTTCGCAAATGGAAACAGAAGAAGCTAAACGAAATGTATTAAAAGAATTATTTAAACTCTACAACAGTTATAAAATTATAGACTTGGAAGAAGAGGAATATGATAGATTTATAACGTATCTAAATATGCCTTATGCTTATTTGCAACAAACCAGTGATTATGATTTAGCTGTCAGTATTAAACGCATGTATGCCGGTTATACAAAAGATAATCATAGCTCATTCCGTAAACAAATTTATCCTGCTGCTTTAGATGATATGCAATTTATCAAACAGCAACCCAATGGTGGTAAATAAACATTTTTTTTAGTATCTTACATAAATGAAATTTTTAAGTTCATTTGTGTTCACTTTTATATTATCAAATTCCTCGTTTGCTCAGTGTGAAAATGGTCGTTATTTAAACAAAATATTTTCACAAACAACTCGAACCCAAAATATCACGTATCATCGTGCATTAAATGCTGCTGGTGTGCTACAAAATGTATTAATGGATGTATTTGAACCTCAAGATGATACAGCTCTACTTCGTCCATTAGTTATCTTTCAACATGGAGGTGCATATTGGACTGGCACCAAAGATTATGAAAGCCAAATAGCCATGGGTAATGAATTTGCCAAGCGTGGGTATGTCGTTGCATCTGCCACATACCGCTTGGAATCATCACCTTTGTCTTTATTATTTCAAGATTTAATGCTAAAAGCTGTTGGACGTGGCGTGCAAGATACCAAAGCATTGGTGTACTACTTTTTTCAATCCGCAAGAAATAATTCCAATCCATATAATATTGATACGAATAGAATATTTTTGTGTGGCGCCAGTGCCGGTGCGTTTAATGTTTTACATACAGTTTATTTAGATTCATTAGATAATTTAAATACAGATTGGAAAAATTGGCTGAATCAGATTGGAGGTGTTTTTGGTGCGTATGATTTTATTGATTTTGGAGAAAAAATACTTGGTGTAGTCAATATTAATGGAGCATTGGGTGATAAAAATTTTTTAAATAATGAACATACAAATTTTTTAAGTGTTCATAATCTTTGGGATCCAGAAATACCATTTAATCGTGGGCAACCATACAATATTCCTACGATGATGTTTGTTGATGGAAGTAATATATTACATAGTAAAGCGCAGGAATTAAATATATATAATCCATTTTATGTTATTCCAGATTGGGGCCATACTTCGTATTCTACAGATTTGTTTGGTACGGTAGTGCAACCTTATTTTGATAGTACCGTTTGGTATATGAAAAACTTTTTTGCGTATCAATTAGGTTGTTCCGAAATAACAACAGGTATAAAAAATAATTCCATTAAAACGATATCCTTTTATCCCAATCCGACAATGGATGAATTTTATTTTAACCACACTCAATCCTATATAGGAAACACTATTGTTGTATCTGATATAATAGGAAATGAAATTTATAATGCACCATTTTCTGGCGAAGCTATCTCTTCGAAGTCTATAGGATTAACAAAAGGCATATATATAGTTCATATTTACAATGCATTAAATAAAGAAACAAGCTCTGGAAAGATTATAATTGATTAAGTATGATTTGGATGAATCTATTATACGTTATTGTTATTAATTAATAGCTTTATCTTCCTTTCCTTATTTTAAACAATATCTTTGTATGGGCGTTTAATCATGTCTGCCATCATGACAAAAAATATTTATATAATTCGACATGGACAAACTGACTTTAATGTTCGACAAGTGGTTCAAGGTCGTGGCATCAATTCTGATTTAAACGATACAGGTATTGAACAAGCTAAACAATTTTTTGAAGCCCATAAAGAAATTAAATTTGATATTGTTTATACTTCTTCATTAAGAAGAACATGGCAAACTGTTGATGCCTTTATTTCTAAAAAGATTACACATATTGCTACTAAAAATTTAGATGAAATTGATTGGGGAATTTTTGAAGGTGTAGAACATCATCCAACTTTACAGAAAGAATATTACGACATTATAAAAGAATGGAGCAATGGGAATTTATCCATAAAAATTAAAGGTGGTGAAAGTGCACAAGATTTAGCCGATAGGCTATATCCTTTTGTCAATGAAATTACAAACATCAATGAGCAAACTATTTTAGTTTGTACGCATGGTAGAACATTACGAGTACTCATGTGTTTATTATTAAATAAACCTATTTCTGAAATGGATGATTATGACCATCAAAATACATGTTTATACCATTTAGAATATGGAAATGGCGAATTTAAATTGGTAAAAGAAAACGATATCGCACATTTATCGTAGTATTTTTTTTGAACATGAAAAATTATTCCGCTCATTCCTCATCACATAAATATAGAATTTCTGCTGTTTCTTACTTAAATACGAAGCCGTTATTATATGGTTTATTAAATTCAGCCATTAAAGACGATATTGTTATCACCGAAGATACACCGGCGCAATGTGCACAAAAATTGTTGAACAATGAAGTGGATATAGGCTTAGTTCCTATCGCTATTATACCACAACTCAAACAACCACGAATTATTTCACCTTATTGTATTGGTACAGATGGAATAGTGAAAACAGTTTGTTTGTTTTCAGAAGTACCCTTAGCAGAAATTAATACAATCTATTTAGATTATCAATCTAGAACCTCTGTGTTGCTGGTTCAATTATTGATGAAAGAATTTTGGAAACAAGAAGTTAATTTTTTACCGGCAACTGCAGGATTTGAAGACAATATAAAAGGTACGATTGCTGCTGTAATTATTGGTGATAGAGCAATTGCTGCTTTGCAAAAATATGAATACGTGTATGATTTATCACAAGCTTGGAAACAGCACACCGGATTGCCCTTTGTATTTGCCGCATGGATTAGTAATAAAGAAATTCATCCAGATTTTTTGATTCAATTTGATGCAGCCATGCAATTAGGATTAGAGAGCAGAATGTTGTTGGCTCAACAGTTTAAAGAATTTGATTCTCCATTTTTTTCTATTGAAGAATATTGGATGAAAAATATTCAATACACTATCACTGAAGAAAAAAAACGTGCATTTGAGTTATTTATTCATAAACTAAATCCAAACACACAATATATTTATTGCTTTTAATGTGCAATGCGTTCTAACGTTTGTTGTATTAATTGATCAATAACAACATTTGCATTTTTCGTAAATGTACCTTTTGCTCTGTTGGCTAAAATGGCATTTAACGAAATGGCACGATGTCCTAATAAAGTACTTAAACCATAAATGCCAGATGTTTCCATTTCTAAATTAGTAATTTTTTGATTTAGTGGAAGTTCCAATTTTACTAATTCATCAATAAAATGGACATTTTTAGGTGCAAGTCTAATGCTACGACCTTGAGGTCCATAAAATCCTGTATTCGTTAGTGTGATGCCTTTTTTCATATCATACGCTAAGCTATCTAATAGTGAAGTAGCTGCATGTGTAAGACAAGCCGTTATGCCTAAGTTGCCCGTAATTGTTTGTATTTTAGTTAATATTTTCTCATCTTGGATGCTTTTTTCGGTTTGATAAAATCCCATTAAACCATCTAAGCCAATGGCCATTTTTGATGCCAAAAAACTATCAATTTCAATATCTGGTTGTGCGGCACCGGAAGTTCCTATTCGTATAATATCTAAAGAAGTTAAATTTTGTTTGATGGTTCTATTGACAAAATCAACATTGAACAAGGCATCTAATTCATTCATCACAATATCAATATTGTCGGTGCCCATGCCAGTAGATAATACTGTTATTCTTTTTTTATTTAAAATACCTGTATGAATGACAAATTCCCGTTTTGTTTTTTTTATTTCAATAGAATCAAAATATTTTGATACTTTGGGTACGCGTGCTGGATCGCCAACAAAAATGACAGTTGTTGCAATGTCTTCTGGCAATACATTTAAATGATAAATGCTTCCATCTTGATTGATTATTAATTCACTTTCTGGGATTCTCATTCAATAAAGTTAATATAAAAATCAATTCGATATAAATGTATTTTTAAGTTCTTATTTTTACATAACGTGCCAACGCCTATCGACATATTGAAACAATATTATGGATACGAAGTATTTCGGAATCCACAATTTGAGATTATCCAATCTGTGCTGAATGGAAACGATACTTTAGCGATGCTTCCAACAGGTGGAGGCAAGTCTGTTTGTTTTCAAATTCCAGCATTATTGCAAGATGGTATGTGTATCGTTGTATCGCCATTAATTGCATTGATGAAAGATCAAGTAGTTCAATTAAAACAACGTGACATTAAAGCGGCAGCAATTTTCACCGGATTATCGTATGCTGAAATAGATATGATATTGGATAATGCACAATTTGGTATGTATAAGTTTTTATACGTTTCTCCAGAACGTTTAAAAACCGATATTTTTATAGAACGTTTTAAAAATATGAAAATCAACTTAATTGCCGTTGATGAAGCACATTGTATTTCGCAATGGGGTTATGATTTTCGTCCGCCATATATTGAAATTGCAGCTATTAGAAAATATCATCCAAGTGTTCCAGTAATGGCACTCACTGCATCTGCTACTGAACGTGTCCAAAAAGAGATTATCCAAAAATTAGCATTTAAAGATGGTTTTCAAGTTTTTAAAAAATCATTTTTAAGGGAAAATTTGAGTTTTGTGGTACGCAATGAAGATGCTAAACTTCCCAAAGTTTTGGAGATTATTCAAAAGGTAAAAGGCAATGGAATGGTTTATGTGCGTAGTAGAAATAAAGCAAAAGAAACTGCTGAATATTTATATAAACATCATATAAATGCGGACTTTTACCATGCAGGATTAAATACTTCAACACGGAATAAAAAACAAGATGCATGGATAAAAAATGAAATAAGCGTAATGGTTTGTACCAATGCTTTTGGCATGGGAATAGACAAATCAGATGTGCGTTTTGTAATTCATTTAGACATTCCTGAAAGTTTAGAAGCGTATTATCAAGAAGCTGGTCGAGCTGGAAGAGATGGGAAATTGGCGTACGCTGTTTTGTTGTACAATCAACAAGATATAGATGATTTATTAGGAAAAATTGAAGCTCAATTTCCAAGCATTGAAACGATAAAACGCATATACAATGCTATCGGAAATCATTATGCTGTTCCGGTAGAAAATGGTAGTATGCGTACTTTTGATTTTGATCTAATTCATTTTTGTAAATTATTTAAGATATCTGTTAGCGAAACCTATCATGCGCTTAAATTATTAGAACAACATGGCTATTTTCAATTAAATGAAGGCATTTTAATGCCTTCTCGAATAATTTTTAAAGTAGATAAATTAACATTGTACAAATTTGAAGTTGCCAACGAGTCATTTGCTCCATTGATAAAAACAATTTTGAGAACCTATGGTGGAATTTTAGATCATTACTCAAAGATTAGTGAGCAACAATTAGCAAAACAACTTTCTATTTCTTCAACAGAAGTGGTGAAGCAATTAAACCATTTACAAAGACAAAAAATATTGACCTATATTCCTGCTAATGATGCACCTACCATCACTTATTTAAAAGAGCGATTACACGATACTAATTTATTTATTGATGTTAATTACATTCAACAGCAAAAAGACAGAATAAGTACACAAATTAAGATGGTTTCAAAATATGCTTCACAACAACAAAATTGTAGGCAAGTACAAATTTGCAAGTATTTTGGTGAAGAAAATTTGGTGCAATGCAATCGATGTGATATTTGCTTGGAGGCACATCAGTCGATTCAAATTGATGAAGATTTTATATTGGTAAAACGAACATTTTTAGAAAAATTAGACAACATTCAATGGAAATCAATGTATGATATATTTCCTAATGCAGCTCATTTTGATAAACATTTACATAAGGAAGTAATCCGCTTTTTATTAGATGAAAAGAGGATAGAATTGAATGATAAAAATGAGTTCCGAAAATTGAACTAAAATATGATCAAACCCATTATCTTTAAGAAGTATTAAACTAGATGACAAGAATAATTTGCACAGTTACAAATGATTTGGTTTATGACCAACGAATGCAACGTATTTGTACTTCTTTGCAAAATAATTCCTACGCCGTTGAATTAGTTGGTAGAAAATTATCAAATTCACCATCGCTTCAAGCGCATAATTTTCAACAAACAAGATTAAATTGTTGGTTTACAAAAGGCGTGTTGTTTTATGCAGAGTTTAATATTCGATTGTTTATTTTTTTATTGTTTTCTAATTATGATATTGCTTGCGGATGTGATTTAGATACCTTGCCAGCAGTGGTGTTGGCATCTGCAATTAAACGAAAAAAAACAGTATATGATGCGCATGAATATTTTACGGAAAGCCCTGAATTAATTGGTCGTCCAATAAAAAAATATATTTGGAATTTTATTGAAAAACTATTTGTGCCTCATGTAGATATTGCTTATACTGTTTCAAAGAATATTGCGCAACTATTTGAAAAAAAATACAAAACCAAATTTCATGTAATTCGAAATTTACCTTACAAAAATACAGATAATTTTTACCCAACAAAAAATAAAATATTAGTATATCAAGGTGCAGTAAATATCGGTCGCGGATTGAATGAATTGCTTTTAGCTATGCTTAAAATTAATCATGCAACGTGTTGGATAATAGGCGATGGTGATGAGATGTACAATGTGCAAAATGCAGTAAAAGAATTAGGTTTGACCTCCAAAGTGAAATTACTTGGAAAGAAAAAACCCGATGAATTAAAACGCCTTACACATGAAACATATATAGGTATCAATCTGTTGGAAAATCGTGGATTGAGTTATTATTATTCATTAGGAAATAAAACTTTTGATTATATACAAGCCGGCAAACCTCAAGTGTTTATTGGGTTTCCTGAGTACATAGAATTAAACAATAAATATAAATTTGGCTGTGTGGTGGATGAGTTAATTCCAGATAAAATTCAACTTGCAATTGATAGATTATTAAACGACGATAGATTGTATCAAGAAATTCAACAAAATTGTTTACGTGCTCGTGAAGATTTATGCTGGGAAAAAGAAGAGTTATTACTTGTTTCAATTTATAAAAAACTTTGATTTAATTAATTAAAATGCCCAATTCAATTTCTTTACATATTGTTTGTTTGGATGTTCCATTTCCTGCGGATTATGGTGGTGCAATAGAAGAATTTTATAAGATAAAAGCATTACACCAACTTGGTGTGAAAATTTATTTGCATTGCTTTGTGTATGGCGACAGAATGGAGCAACAAGAACTTAATAAATATTGTGAACATATTTTTTATTATAAACGTGAACGCAGCATTCATTCTGTTTTTTCATCACTTCCTTTTATTGTAAAAACTCGAATGCATGATGCCTTATTACAAAATTTATTAAACTTTGATTTTCCTATTTTATTTGATGCTACACATAGTTCAGGATTTGTAAGTAATCCAATTTTGCAAACGCGTAAAAAACTTGTTCGTTTGCATAATATTGAATGGATGTATTATAGAATACTATTAGATAATGCTGTCACACTGAAAGAGAAAATTTTCTTTTTTCAAGAATATAAGAAACTAAAAAAATACGACAAACAACTTGCATTTGCTGATGTTTTGACGTGTTTGTCACAAACAGATTTTGAATATTATCAAGATAAATTTCCCAATAAAAAAGTACAATTAGATTTTGTGTTTCATGAAAATGAGAAAATTACATCATTGCTGGGAAAAGGGAACTATATTTTGTATCATGGCAATTTGTCATTGTCTGATAATTATAATTTAATCATAGATTTATTATCAAATGATTTAAAAGATTGTCAACATAAAATTATTATTGCTGGTAAAAATCCAAATTCATTTTTAAAAGATTTTTTACATGGAAAAATGAATATTGAATTAGTTGAAAATCCGACTCAAAATAAAATGCATCGACTAATTCAAGAAGCACAAATTTGTTTGGCATTGGCAGCCAATCCAAGTGGTGTAAAGCTGAAATTAATCAATTCCTTGTTTAATGCAAGATATGTAATTTCTGATGATACTACATTAACCGGAAGTGGTTTGGATGCATTGGTTTACAAAAAAGACAATGTTGATTTAATAGCTTTAATCGATGATTTAATGCAACAATCGTTTACACAAAATGAGATTGATTTAAGAAAAAAACTACTTTTAGAAAAGTATGACAATTTAAAAAATGCACAACAAATCATAAATTCATTTGTTTAAAAAATACGATGAAACATAAATTTCTTTCCATATTATTCGTGGTAATTATAGCTAACATCCTTTACTTTGGAATGATTAGAGGAAGATTTGCACCCGCAAATCCGTTTGACGAAACAACATTTATGGATGATAAACAACAGAATTTTTCAATTCAAGATTTTGATGATAAAGTAGTATTAGTAAGTTTTTTTCAAACATGGTGTGTCGATTGCAGAAAAGAATTACTTGAATTAGAAGCCTTGCAAAATAAATTTCCTAAAGAACTCAAAGTGTTGATAATAAGTGATGAGCCATTTGAAAAATTGAATAGTGCTAAATCATTTTTGAATAGTCAATTGTCTTTTTATACTTGTAATCAATCGTTAAAAAGTATTGGTATATATAGATTTCCTACGACTTATTTAATCAATAAATCTGGAAAAATAGTTAAATCAGAAGTGGAAAGAATTCATTGGAATACAATCGAAATTCAAAAATTAATTACATCGTTATCAAATTGATTTTTTATTTAAGACTATCTTGAATTCTACACATGGATTCTTGATAGGTAATTATGGATGACCATCCTAATTCTGTTCTTGCTTTTTGGGTAGATACTACTCGATTGCTTCCAGTTGCTTGCACTGATTTTTTAGCAATTGGTGGATTTTTTCCAAATATCGGAAACACTTTTTCTGCCAATGTAGCTACTGTATATGCCAAGCTAAATGGAATGGAACTGCCTATTTTTTTATTTTTCATTTTGGCTAAATCAGAAAAATATTGTTTCCAAGAAATATTCCAATCATCCATGAAAAAATAAATTTGATTCCATGCATTTTTATTAATGATACAACTATAAATGCCAGTTGCTAAATTTTCTGCATCAATTAAACAAGCAGGTTGTTTGCCATTGTCAATTAATTTAAGTCCAACCGCAGTATCCATTCGTTTTAATGGTTCAACAACCCAAACACTATTTTTTCCAATTACAGCACTAGGCCGAACGATAGTATATTTAATGTCATTTTTAGTACAAAAGTCAATGACTAATTTTTCAGTATCAATTTTGGCATCATCGTAGTGAATGCCTGTTTTTACTAATGGTGTAGTTTCATTTGGAATAATTTTATTTCGATTAATTCCACTAGCAACACCAACTGAGCTTACATAGATAAAGTGTTCTACATTATGCAGCAATGCATCTTTTAATAAATAATGTGTAGCCTCTAAATGTGCTTCGTAAAATTGTTGTTTTGTGCCAAAATCTATGACACGTGCAGCTGTGTGAACCACAATTTGACATCCTTCACAAAGGTTATTGATGTCGTTTTCGTTTGAAATATCCGCTTTAACAATTTCAATATTTTTTGTGATATATTCTTCTAGATCACGACTGGAATGATAAGTACCTTTTATGTTTTTAATCTCATTTTTTAGCAATACATGCATCAAATGATTGCCAATTAAGCCGGTTATTCCTGTTATTAAAATCTTCATAAACTAAAGTAAATTCAAGGCTTTTGAAGAATGTAAATCTTGTTCGCTCATTTTATATTGCAACCAGAAATTAAAAGTATTCAGGTAGTTTTCTTTTTGATAATTGGTATTTAGAAAATCCAACCATAATAGTGCAATAGTAGCTTCTGCAATATAAAATGCAATATCTTTGGCGCATGCCATTAGACTTTTTTTATCTAAAGATTGAATAAAATCGTTCAATATATTTATTTTATTTTGTAAAATATCACATGGAGTTTGAAGTTCATTAATGTTGTTGGAATCCAAACTGCTTTTTGCAAATTGTTGAAATGCATTCCAACCATTTTCTTTTTCAAAAGCGCGCAGCATATCCAACGATAATACGTTGGTGGTGCCTTCCCAAATGCTTAAAACTTGTGTGTCGCGCAGCATAGCAGGAATGCCACTGTCTTCCAAATAGCCAATGCCACCAAATACTTCAATATGTTCGGATGCACTTTTAATGGATTGTTTTGCGGTGTATAATTTTGCAATGGGTGTTAATACTCTTAATAGTGATTGTTCTTGTTCATTTGCTAAAAGACATTCTTCTTTGCCTAATAATCGTGCTAAAAATAAGCCCAATAATGTATTGGATTGATAGGCAATTTCTAAGTTTCTAATTGTTTTTTTATGCAATACATGATGTTGCAACATTTGTCCAAATACTTCTCTTTTTTTACCATATTTTTCACTTAAAGAATACGCACGTCGCATGTAAGAAACCGCACTAATGGTATTGTAAATTCGTGTGATATTAAATAAAGTAGAAATAGTTCGAACACCTTTATTTTGTTCGCCAACTAACGTAGCTTTCACACCATTTAATTGAAGTTGAGCAGTTGGCAAAGCACGAGTTCCTAATTTGTCTTTTAAAGCTTCTACTTCAATACCATTCAGTGTTCCATCATTATTTTTTATTTGTAAAAAAAACAAAGAAAGTGCAGCAGGTTTGGCATCATTACTTTTTTCAGTAGTTGCTAAGGTAAAAGCCATATCTGCAGTGATAGCAGAAGTGAACCATTTATGCCCATAAAGTAAATATTCATTTCCATTTTTTTCTGCAAAAGTCATACTGCGCGACACATCAGAACCACCTGTACGTTCGGTCATCCACTGTCCGCTGGTTTTAAATTCTTTTTTATTTCTGGAAGTTAAATACTTGAATTCGTTCATTTTTAAATCATCATCACCAAATAATTCAATTAAGCGCGCGGCACCATCTGTCATGGCTAATGGACAAGAATAGATGGCTGAAGATGGTGTGTATAAATACAATTTTACAAACTGATACAACCTTGAAAATTCATGGTATTTGCGTTCGTAGCCTATTGCCACTAAACCTTCTTCTGCGGCTGCTTCGTGTAGTTTTATCCAACCATCTGCTACTTTAATTTCATCTACACGCTTTCCAAAGGCATTGTATTGTATGAGTTCCGGTTCGTTGGTTTGTGCATCATTTGCCCATTTTATAAATTCAGTAGCGCTTCGTTTTCCAAAATTTTCTAAATCAGGAATTATTTCTTGTAATGAATTTGAAGGGAAATAAGTTTTTAAATAATCTTGTAAAAAAATATCGTCTAAATATTCATTTTTTAAGCTTGGAATGACTTGAATAAAATCAGAATAAATAGTTGCTTTTTGCATCTTTTTTTAATTTTAATAAAGTTACAGATTTAGCGATGAATAAAAAAATTCAAGTTGTGCTTGTTTTTTTATTTTTCAATTTCCATCAGTGCTTCATTTATAGTATCGTATGGCATTTGGCAAGCCATATTTTTACAAATAAATATTTGTGTTTTATTAGGTAGATATCTATCTTTTGTTAAAGGTAGATTACTTTCATGTTTACAACCACTTATCAAGTAGTTTGGAAGATAATTTTTGTTTATTTCTTTTAAGTATTCAAGTGCATTTTCACCACAAATCACTATTTCATTTTTAAGATGAAGATGCTGGTACAACACCATGGCCCAATTGGAATAATACATCGGATTTTTTAACAGGGCATCATATACATTATTCAACATGGTTATGCTCATTTTTATATATTCACCATTTTCAAAATATTTTCCTAAAATGAGTAAATTCATTGCCATAGTAGAATTGCCGGAAGGAATAACGTTATCGCCGGTTTCGGTATTTCTAATAATCAAAGCTTCATCAATATCTGATGTCATAAAAAACAAGCCATTTTTGGAATTGTAAAAATGATGTATAACGTATTCTAAAAATTGTTGTGCTTCTAATAAATAGTTTTCCTCTAATGTGATTTGATGTAATGCGATTAGTGCATCAATTGTGAAGGCATAATCTTGTAAAAATGCATTTATGGATGTTTGTTTGTTTTTATAATTTCGAGTTAGTCGATAATCTTGTTTTTTGCATTTTGAAAGGATAAATTCCATGGTGTGAATAGCCTTAGTTTTGTAGGATGAATCGCCAAATGCTTTATAGGCATCACAACATCCTTTTACAAATAATGCATTCCATTCTGTTAAAATTTTATCGTCTGTGTTGGGTTTAATTTTTTTATTTCTGTATTTCAATAATTCAACATGAATAGTTTCTAAATTAGTTTGGAATTCTTCATGATTGAGATTGTATTTTTCCATGAAATATTCATGGTCATGAATTCTAAAAAGCACATTTAATCCATGTTCAAAATTTCCTTCTTCAGTGATAGAATATACATCTTTTATAAAATCAAAATTTTCTTTTAAAATGGATTTTAATTCATGATAGTTCCAACAATAAAACTTTCCTTCCATTCCTTCGCTGTCGGCATCTAAAGAGGAGTAAATTCCATTGCTTTCATCTGTCATCTCTCGATTTATCCATGCTAATATTTTATCACAAACACTTTTATACATTGGACGTTTGCTCAATTGGAATGCTTGAGCATATACACTTAAAAGTTGACCGTTATCGTACAACATTTTTTCAAAATGTGGAACCTTCCATTGTGTATCAACACTATATCGAGCAAATCCACCTCCAAGTATATCATGCAAGCCACCAAATGCCATTTTCTTTAATGTTGTTTTAATGGTATCGGCAACGTTTTTATTTTTAGAGGTATATAAATATGCAAGTAAATAGGTATAATTATTAGGCATCATAAACTTTGGAGCTCCTAATTGACCACCATATTCTGTATCAATTTTTAGTTCCCAAATTTCCCATATTTTCTCTAAAATGTAAGGAGATATTGTACGTTCTTCATTGTATAAAGGAATAAAATCAATTTGATGTAATCCATGTGTGATTTTGTTGGCTTGTTCTTCTAGTTTCTCTGGATTTTTTTTATAAATATCTGCAAAATAAAGTAAAAGCTGCATCCATTGTTGTTTAGGAAAATAAGTTCCAGCATAAATAGGTTTGCCATTTGGTAAAGCAAGCACATTTAATGGCCATCCACCTTGACCATTGATTACCATGGATGCATTCATATAAAGGTGGTCAATATCTGGACGTTCTTCTCTATCAATTTTGATAGAAATATAATTTTCATTCATGATATCTGCAACCATTTTATCTTCAAAACATTCATGTTCCATCACATGACACCAATGACAAGCTGCATAACCAATGGATATAATCATTAACTTTTCTTCTTGTAACGCTTTATCTAAATATTTTGTATTCCAAGGCAACCAATACACTGGATTGTTCTTGTGTTGTAATAAATATGGAGAAGTTTCAAATTGTAAAATATTCATAGGTATTTTTATAATGTATTGATTGTTAATTTCTTAACAAAATTGTTTTTCTTATTTTTTTATTTTAATTGTAAATTTGTTGTGTAAACTAAGAATATGCAAAAAGTAATACTCATTTTTTTGTTAATATTTTCATTGTTGTTAAATAACAATGGATGGTCAAATGAAGTTCAAAAAGAAAATGGTTGGTGTATAGCTACATCTCCTAATCAAGATTGGGAAAGTAAAATACAACGAATTATCCAACATCAAAAACTAACTAATTCAAATGACGAACGAACGACAGCAAGTTACGTAATTCCTGTAATTGTTCATGTATGTTATTATCAAAACACCAACTCACAAAACATACCAGCATCTCGTGTTACGGCTCAAATTACTACTTTAAACAATGATTTCGCCGGAATAGGATTGAATAGTGACATTGTTCCAGCTCCTTTTGTTCCTGTCAAAGGAAACGCAAACATTACATTTCAGTTAGCTAAGTTAGACTTAAATAATAATATACTTGCAGAGCCTGGAATAGATAGAGTGAACGCTCAATCTAAAGGTTGGCCCAATCCTGGAACGCAAGGATGGGAACGAGATTTTATCGATGGAACAATCAAAAAATCTATAATTTGGGATCCAAATTATTACTTAAATATTTGGGTGGTTCCAGCAATAAAAAGTTCTTCAGGTGGAACAATATTAGGATATGCTACTTTTCCAGGAATGTCCACTTTAGACGGAATGCCAGATTTTCCAGGTAATTTACAAAATGATGGATTGGTAATTCGTGCAAGTTATTTTGGCACAACAGGTTCAAGTAAAGGTCGTACTGCAACACATGAAATTGGGCATTGGTTAGGATTAAGACATATTTGGGGCGATGAGAGTTGTGGTACCGATTTTGTAAATGATACACCTACTGCTCAAACTTCAAATGGTGGTTGCCCAACCTATCCATATAAAGTAAACGCGTGCGGTGCAGGTTCAAGTCCTAATGGGGAAATGTTTATGAATTTCATGGATTATACAACCGATAATTGTATGTCTATGTTTACCAATGACCAAGTTTCTAGATTTCAAGCAGTAATGGAAAATGCAGACTTTAGAGTAAATCTTCCTAATTCGCCAGTATTGGATACCGTTAAACAAAAACCAGTTGCTAAGCTTTCCATTTTAAAACTAAATGCAGCACTTTGTGCTACTGTTCAAACCATTGATTTTACGGATAAATCTTTATTTGCTCCTACTTCATGGAAATGGTCTTTTTCAGGAGGTACCCCATCAACTTCAACCCTGAAAAATCCAGCTAATATTTCTTTTAATACAGGTGGACTACATGATGTTCAACTTATTGCATTCAATGCTGTTGGGTCTGATACATTAAATTATCAACTTAATGTACCTATTGTTGGCACTGCAACATTTCCTTTTACTGAAGATTTTGAATCGCCATATTTTCCACCAATCGGCTGGGAAACTGTAAATAGAAATGGTAATCCAGCCATTAATTGGGACGCCAGAGTTGGATACAGCGGGTTTGGAAATGGGATACGTTCTATGATTTTTGATAATACCAGCTTAGATGGGAAATACAGTAAAGATGATATTCAAACTCCAAAAATAGACTTGACTGGTATTTCAGCAGCTAAATTAAAATTTGATGTGGCGTATGCACCATTTTTTGGAGATATAGGCAGTGGAGTGGATGAATTTCTTTGGGATACTTTAGAGGTTTTAATTACAGATAATTGTCAATTAACAACGCAAAGTATTTATAAAAAAGGGGAACCTAATTTAGCCACTTTTCCAGAAGGAATTGGGTCAGAATTTTATCCGACTTCTAGTCAATGGAGAAGTGATACGGTGATTATTCCTGCTGCATATCTAAATAAACCGAATGTTCAATTAATTTTTAGAAATTATGGCGATTATGGACACACTATTTATGTTGATAATATTAATTTGTTCAGTACTGTTTCCACGCCCTCCGCAACAGCCAGTTTCACAGCGAGTGATACCACCGTATGCGTAGGCGGAAGTTTAACGTTTACGAGTACTTCCGTAGCAACCAATGGTGGCACCTTAGATTCCATCCGTTGGACACTTAATGGTGGCACACCGAATACAGGCACCACAACGAGCATTACACCATTATTTAATACAGCAGGAACCTACACCATTAGCTTAATAGCATACACACATGATGGCCCAACGGTGATAGCCAGTACCGTAGCGACCAAATCTATCCGAGTAAAATCATTGCCAAGTGTAACGGTGAATTCAGCGACCATCTGTTCTGGATCTACTGCCACCTTAACGGCAAGTGGCGCAACAACGTATTCATGGAATCCGAATATAGGCAATTTAGCAACGGTCACAACGCCACCATTAAACAGTACGACAAATTATACGGTGACTGGTACGAAAGATGGTT
>Ga0209063_1000315_pt1 | contig 37820 bp, 27 predicted proteins | sample KloWWTmeKNB19Kit_FD_187177 | JGI IMG/M metagenome (GOLD analysis project Ga0209063, IMG submission 187177) | Active sludge microbial communities from Klosterneuburg, Austria, studying microevolution and ecology of nitrifiers - Klosterneuburg... | ecosystem: Engineered > WWTP > Aerobic digester >... | reverse complement strand
GTCAACGGCACACATCCTTCACCTTGCCCAATGAATCGGGCGGTTGGTACGGGAGGCGTGATCACCACTTGCTGCCATGCGGTATCCGAACAGAACGCACCACTTACGACCAACATCACATTGAACGTGCCCGATGTTCCATAAGTGTGCGACCCGGGTGCTTGTAATGCGGCCGTTGTACCATCACCGAAATCCCATGCGTGGGTCCAAGGACCCGGAGAGCTATTGTTGAACAATCCCACGGTGGCATTCGGGAATTGCTGGCTCGTTGGCGTGGCCTGGAAAGCCGCATTGGGTATGGGGTGAATGGTGACATTCCATGTGGCCGTGGAGGTACAACCGTATGCAGATGTGGCCGTTAGGGTGATCGTACGTGTAATGGGCAGGGTCGTATTGTTGACATAGGTATGGGCCGGCGCAAAACCAGCGAGCACCACGCCATCACCCATGTTCCACGACCAACTTGCGGCACCAATACTGTTGTTGACCAATGCCAACACGGCCGGTGAACACATGACCGTATCCACCGAGAATGCCGCTGTTACCGTCGGGTACACGGTGACCTGGGTTGTGGCGGTGTCAGTACAACCCGATCCGCTACTGGCGACCAGGACAACATCGAACGTGGAGGGGTCGGGACCCGAGGTTGTGAACGTATGGGAAACATTGCCCGGACCCGTGTTCAAAGTTGCACCATCGCCATAACTCCAATCAAGTAGAGAGGCACCGGAACTGAGATCCTGGAACGATACGACCAATGGTTGACAGCCGGTTTGGACGTTCGGCACGAACTGCGCCAAGGGTTGTGGATGGACCACGATCGTACGCGATGTCGTGTCGCTGCAACCCAGGATCGAAGTAGCGGTAAGGAACACATTGTAACTGATGTCGCCCCCCCCCTGATTTAGATAAAGATGATCCGGAGAGGTCGCCGTGCTTGTTTGCCCATCGCCAAATGACCATTGGTGGGTGGAAGCACCGCTGCTCACATTGGTGAATTCCGCATCAAGCGGTGAACAACCTATACTGTCACCAACAAAAGCCGCCGAGACTTGGGGAAACACTTGAACTTGGGCAGTGGCCGAGGAAGTACAACCGGCAGTTGTGGATGAAGTAAGCGTGATGGGGTAGGTGACAATGTCGGTCCCTGCGTAATTGTACCAGACATGGTCATGTGACTGGGCCGGTTCCGCTGATGTTTGTCCATCTCCGTAGTTCCACGAAAAACTGGTTGCTCCCGTGGTCAAGTTCGTCAATGTGGCCGTTAGCGGATGACATCCGGTCCCTGGTGCAACGAGGATCTGCGCCACCGGCGAAGGGAAAACAGTGACTTGATCAAAGGTCGTGTCCCTGCAACCGAACGCATTCTCTCCGATCAGGGTGATGGGATACACGACCACGTTCGAGGTGGTGTTGAAATAGATGTGCTGCGGAGAAGGCCCCGACCCCGTGGTCCCATCACCGAAGTCCCAATTGTAGGATACCGCACCGACCACCTGCGGCAATGTCACCGTATGCGGGCTGCATCCGCTGTCCGGCTGCGCGACGAAGGTGAAGTCGGGTGTAGGGTAAACGATAACTTGATGAAAGATCGTATCCGAACATCCCGCGCTTGAAGTAGCGACCAACCGAACATTCCGGGTCTGGAGGAAATAGGTGGTGTTCACATACGTGTGCGAAGGATCCACCGCCGTGCTGGTGCTGCCATCATCAAAGTCCCATGCATAGCTGCTGGCGCCTGTGCTGCCATTCGTGAAGTCCACCGCAAGGGGCGCACAACCAGGCTGAGCATTATGGGTGAACAAGGCATGGACACCTGGTGCAACGGTGATCGGCACAGCGAGGGTATCTGCACAACCGCTAATAGTAGAAACGACCAGTTGCACCGTGTAAACTGAATCCTGTGATCCAAAATTCAAAAAGGTGTGGCTCGGCGAAACGACACTGGACACTGATCCGTCCCCAAAGTTCCATGAGTTCGTTACTCCGCCTGTACTGGTGTTGTTGAACGTTACTGTGAACGGTGAGCAACCCAAGATCCCACTGGGCGTGAACGTCGCAACCGGCTTTGCTTCAACGAGCACAGGCAGGGTTCCGGAATTTGAACAATAGGGCGTGGTGGCCACAAGCATGACCGTGAAATTCCCGGAACCTGCATAAAGGTGGCCGGGCGATTGCACATTGTCCGTAGAACCGTCGCCGAAGTCCCAAGCCCAATCGATCACTGGATTCCCTGGATCGGTAACCGAAAGATCACTGAATTGTGACATCACTCCCTCGCACACGTTCTGCGCGCCGATCATCACTTGAGGTGGTGAGTATACATGCACTGTATCCATGAAAACATCTTCACATAACTGTGAATTCGTGACCGTGAGACTGATCACATATTCGCCTGGAACAGTGTACGTATGGGGCGGAATATCGGGGAACATGCTCGTGGTCCCATCGCCGAGGTCCCATGAATAGTTCACGCCATTGATGGAGGTATTCGTCAACGTGACCGTCAACTGGTCGCAAGCCGCATCATTGTCCAAGGTGAATTGTGCCGTGGGGCTCGGTAATACATCCACCACCACAGAGGCGGTGTCCGCACAACCCGCGGTTGCTCCTTGTATACTGGCCGCGTACCGAACGGTATAACTTCCCGGTGTGCCGAACGCATGGGTCTGGTCTCCTGCTCCGGTCCAATTGAACCCACTACCGAAGTCCCATTCGAAATAGTTCGCACCACCGATCGTGGTCTCGTTGAATTGGACCGTGGCGCCAGCACATACCGGATTCGGCGTCGCAGTAAGTGTCACGGTCGGAGGTGGAACGATATTGATCGTGATGCGAGCAGTGTCCACCCCGCAGTAGTTGCTGTCCAACAGCATCACCTCGTACGAGCCGATCGCCGGATATGCGATGGTTCGCGGGAAGGTTGGCGGCCAAGGTGTCCAATTCAGGATACTGTCGTGGCCCATCCCCCAATAGTCCCCGAAATTCCAGTATTCGTAGCGCTGGAAAATATTGCCTTGCTGCAGGCAGTTGCGATCCGTTGTGTTCGCATAGGTCACTTCATTGTCCGGCCAACAGAGCAAGGTTGCGCTGGGCGCGATCGAGGCATCATCATAATCCCAAATTCGGATCGGATTGAAGGTGGCCAAGCTTGGGCCTCCTTGCAGCGCGTTGCACGTGTTCTCCGCGGTCAGCCGTACGGTGGTTTCGCAATTCACCGTATTTGGCATGTACGTATGCGATATGGTCTGTCCCAGATTGGTATGGTCGAACGTGAGGATCGGCGAACCATCACCGAAATCCCAAGTGAATACCGTGGTGGGTGATACGTTCGTACTGCTATTGATGAACTCCACCGCCGAAGGGGCACAAACCTGCGTGAGTCCTCCAACCGGTATCTGGATAGAGGCACTGGTGCTCTTCTCCATGACCAGCGTCCCAATGATCACACAGCCCGTCGAAAGTTCCGTGAAGGTGATCGTATACGTGACTACCGCCGCGGTGTAGAGGTGACCAACGGTCTGAGGCGGGTTCAGCGAAGCACCTGTATACAATGCGCTTCCATCGCCCCAATCAATGGTGAAGTTCCCTACCGAATTAGGCGTACCCACTTGCAAGGTGAAATTGTTGCCCGTGCAACTGAACCACTCAGGAGCCGAAGACGGGTTACCATCGTAGTCAAAGAGCTGTGGACATTGGCCCACGGCCGAACCCGCTACTATCGTAGCGAGGAATAGGCTGAACAGCCTGGACAGGATCTTCATTCCGCGGTCCTTCACGGTCTGTCCTACGTGAAATAGTGGAAATAGGATACAATTAAAGTCCTAATGTGCACGTGCCATCTGCTGTACCTATCAAACATGCTGAATGTCATCCATGACGAGAGAACCGAGCAGAACCCATTCACCGGATACAACGTATCAAGCTGCTACAAATGGAACACTACGACCTGATCGTCATCGGTGGCGGACCTGCGGGCTACGCTGCCGCCATGCGCGCCATTGATCTAGGCAAGCGGACGTTGCTTGTGGAACGTGATCGCATCGGCGGCACGGGGATCTACAACGGCGCACTTACTTCCAAAACACTTTGGGAGATCGCAAACCGCGTTTCCAGTACCAATGAACTTATGAGGACACGCGGAAGAGAACCTTTCCGCCTGAGCTGGGAAGAGATCAGCAAGACCGTGAATGAGGCCATCTTCGAACGCAAGTACCTATACGCTTGCCACATGCAACTGCTGGCGAATGCCAAGGAAGGCCACGTCCTTTTCCATCATGAACGCGGACACGCTCGTTTTACAGCACCCGATCGTGTGCGTATCCAACGGACGGGCTTCGATGTGGAGGTATCCGCCGATCATATTGTGGTTGCCACAGGTAGCCGACCACGCAGCGTGCCGGACATTGTAGTGGATGAGCAACACATCTTGACCAGTGATGGTATCTTCGGTATCGAGGAACTCCCCAGTAGCATCGTGATCATCGGTGCCGGTGTGATCGGCTGCGAATTCGCAACGATCTTCTGCAACCTTGGTGCTACACGCGTTCACCTCATCGACCGGGCGGACAGGATCCTGCCCTTCGAAGATGCCGACATTTCAGAGCTCGTCGCCAAGAACCTCGAACGAAAAGGTGTCATCGTGCATCGATCAGCAAAGCTGGACCACATTGAAGTGATCGACAACGAGGTGGAATACACCATCTCCTATCCGGACGGAAGGATCGAGATCGTGCGCGTTGAAAAAGCGCTGCTCTCAGTGGGCCGCACTCCGAACGTGGAGAACCTTGGGCTTGATCAAGCATTGGTGGCCACGGACCCGAAGTCTGGTGCAATTATCGCCAACGGTACACACACTTCCCAGCCAAGGATCCACGTGGTGGGCGATGCCACTGCCACCAACATGCTGGTGAACCTGGGAGAAATGGAAGGTCGGCACGCCGTGGAACGCATCTGGGCCGATAAGAAGGAAGAGCTGAGCTACGATAACGTGAGCACCATCATGTTCCTGGATCCCGAAGTCGCCGGTGTCGGACTCAACGAGCAGGAATGCCGCAAACGGAACATCCCCTATCGCGTAGCACGCATCGACTATTCATGCCTTGCACGTGCAATTGCCATGCGGCGTACAAAGGGTTTCTTCAAGGTTATAGTTACGAACGACGATGACATGAAAGTACTTGGGATGCGTGCAGTGGGTGAGCATGCCTCCAGCGCGATCGAGGCCGTTGCATTGATGATGCGTTTGGGTACGCCCATCCATGAAATTGCCGACCTTGTTCACCCACACCCCAGCATTACGGAAGGCGTGCAAGAATGCGCCCGCATGTTGCTTGGGCACAGCATTTTCAAGCCAAGCATTTTCGCGGACCGCATGCAGTGTTACACGTGGATCCCGGAAGTGGCAAAATTGGTCGCGGCGTAATTCAGGGAGCAGAAGTCCTTACGGTTCCCCCGGATCCTGGAACGCTGGGTTGCTCACGAAATCCATATCCGTGAGCGTTCCCAAAAATGCACGCAGCTGCTGCTTCTTATCAGGCGTCAATTGCAAGCCACCCACCGTATATTTCATGAACGGATCAACAGTCGTTGATGGATGACCTCCGGAGTTGTAGTGCTCGATCACCTCCTCTAAGGTCTCGAACCGGCCGTCGTGCATATACGGTGCGGTCAATTCAATGTTGTGCAATGTGGGTGTCTTGAATCTGCCCATGTCCTCCGGGTTACCAGTAACCCCGCCTGCACCCAAGTCGGTGAATACAGAGTCCAACCCGTTGTTGTGCAGCTGGCCGTCGGTGAATCTGCTACCGGCTTCGGTATGGCAATGAAAACAGTCTGATCCGCCCTGACCACCCGGCCCAAATCCTCCTTCGATCCTCGTCAATTCGAGCCCTTGCTGCTCTTCTATCGTCAATAACGCTTGGCCGCGTTGGAAACGATCGAACCGGGAATTTCCACTGATCATGGTACGAATGAATTGCGCGATCGCTTTTGCTACGAGCAAGGAGTCCACTGTACTTGTTCCGAATGCAACCTGGAACTTTGGCGGATATGCCGGGTCGGCTTGGATCTTTGCAAGCGCATTCGGCCATGTGTCATGCATTTCGATCGGGTTCACCACTGGTTGAAGGATCTGATCTTCCAAAGTAAGTGAGCGCCCATCCCAGAAATATCGTGTATCCCAAGCGAGATTGATCAGTGCCATGGCATTCCGGTTGCCCTCTATCCCGTCAATACCCGTACTGAATCGGGTGTGCTGGTCCGTGAAGGCCACCTCTGGTGCATGGCATGATGCGCAGGATTGGGTGTTGTTCCCAGACAAACGCTCGTCGTAGAACAAGTAGCGACCAAGTTCCAGACCTTCAACGGTGAACGGATTGTCCGCCGGAATGGGCATTTGCGGAAAATTGGAAGGGATCACTACCGTGAGTGGAGTTGGCGTTGGACCACCATTCCCACCCGGACCTACTGGACCAACAATTTCTTCCGGTTCATGGCGGCAACCCGACATTACCAGGAGAGTCGTAACGATCACGAAGTGGATGATCCGTTTCATCGTACTTGGTCTATGCTCTGCTCGTCCGTAAGACTGTTCAAGAAGGCTATCAGGTCCGCCTTTTCCTCCGCTGTGATAGCAAAGCTCGACATTTCTGCACTTCTATTTGGATGTGCCAGACCTCCGCTGGCAAAATGATCGATCACTTGGCTCAAGCTCGACATGGCCCCATCGTGCATATACGGTGCAGTAAGTGCTATGTTGCGCAAGGTGGGCACCTTGAATTTTCCGTTGTCCGCCGGGTCCACGGTGATCCGCTCCCGGCCTGGATCCGCGTACTCCAAATATTGTCCGATGTTCTGCAAGGAATGATCGCTCAGATCGAATCCATTGTGGCACCCCGTACAGTTCAATTCTTCACTATTGAAGAGTGCCATCCCGTTCTGTTCCTGGGCGGTAAGAGCTCCTAATTCTCCACGGTAAACGAACCGATCATAACGCGACCACCCACTGATCAACGTGCGCTCGTAGGTGGCGATGGCCCGAGTAAGAACGAAAGGGTCAATAGCGCGACCATAGACTAACTGGCTCAACGCCCGATACGCCGGATCGGTGTTCACTGCAGCTGCGGCCAACATAAGGTCGTGGTCCATTTCCACGGGATCCAGGATCGGTGCGATCACTTGCCGTTCAAGGTCGGGCACACCACCATCGCGGAAGAAATACGGATGGTACGCCACGTTCGCCAATGTGGGTGCATTGCGCATGCCTAGTTGTCCTTCGATCCCTCGACTGAATGCCATGGTATCGCTGAACGCGTGGTCGGGAAAATGACACGAAGCACAGGAGATCGTGCCATTGCGCGACAGTCGTGGATCGAAGAAAAGTGCTTTCCCCAATTCCACTGCTGCTTGGGTCATGGGCGCATCAGCGGGCACACTTACCAAGGGCGCACCGGGCGGAAGGTCCAACACGAAGAGTGCATCGATCCGGGCTTCGATCAAGGCCGGATCCCTTCGACAACCGACCAACAAGGCAGCCCCGAAGAACACGACCACTGCGTTATGGACCGAATGCTTCACTGCACACTCAGGCTATGCACCACATTGTTCGTGAGCATGGTGGCCAAGGGGGCATTGTCCCCATGCGATTGATTATCGACAGCCAGATCGATGGTATCCGTGGGTGAATAGAAGAACGCATCCACCGCCATCTCAAGCGTCAATGTGGTGGTGTTCCCAGCTGTGATCGTGAGTCCATTCGCCAAAGGCAGTTCAAATTCACGATACATGGCGTTCAGCCCGGTGTGAATTGACATGAGCTGGGCCGGAGCTAAAGTGCCTGCTGGATCCGTATCAAAACGACCATCGAACATGACGAAGCGATACGCTGTTGCCCAGGACCAATATGTTCCATTGGAAAGGCTGAGCGGGTGACCGGGACTATACACGATCGGGTCGGCATCATTCAAAGCCATGGGGACACCCAGACCCGCAATAAAACCCGTCCACGTCCCTTGCTCCACGCTTCCTTGCACCATCAGGGGACCATTGGCCGCATCGAACAAGGCAACATCCTTCACAAGCACCGTGTCGGTTCCGGCGATCAGCCGCATGTTCCCCAAGTAGAATTTCAACATCTCAACTTTAACGCGATAATTGCTCACGTTGTGATACACCGTGTTCAATGCGAAGGGTGCGCCATCCCACGTGGGTTGGACCTGAATGCGTAAGGTGCCTGTCGTGCTTACCGGCGGCGTTGGCGGTGGATCCGGCTCAACAGGATCGGGTTTACAACCCGGCATGGCCAACAGACCCGATGCAAGTGTCAAAAGAAAGATCGAACGACTGAAGTTCATGCGCATTTGAGGCCGTATTGATGCGTACAGAACGTTCTGTACCCCACAAAGTTACGGCATCGACCAAGGCTTCGGATGACCTTGGTCACAATCACTGTGCTTAACGGGGAAACCTACCAACGCACTTCAACCCGGATCATTCGCTCCCCCGTAATACAGAACCTGAACAGGATGGCAACGCAACATTCATCCGCAGCAATAACTTGCAACCATGTTCGAGGTGCTCCACAGTTCCGCAGGTGCAGGCAAAACGCATGCCTTGGTAAAACATTACTTGGGCCATTGTCTTAAAGGCGATGACCATGCCGCGTACCTGCACGTATTGGCGTTGACCTTCACGAACAAGGCCGCCGCCGAAATGAAAGAACGGGTGATCGGCTATCTGGAGAAATTAGCGAAAGGCGAGTTCCACGAGGGGCCAATGCGGGACCTTCTGGAGCATCTGCAGCGGCAGTCAGGTGTGGACGAAGCGACGCTCGTGATCCGGGCCAATGCCGTGCTCGTCCACATGCTCCACAACTGGAGCGAGGTGGCGATCAGTACCATCGATGCATTCACCCGGAAGGTGGTGAGACCCTTCGCACGTGACCTGCGATTGGATGCTGATATGCAAATGACCACCGAGCAGGACCACTACCGCAGCCGTGCGGTGGAGGCCTTGATCGAGGAGGCCGGTAATGATGCACGCATAACCGAACTACTCACCCAGGCCTGCATGCAATTGCTGCACGAAGAGCGATCATGGGACCCGGTGAAGCCTCTGTACGAGCTCAGTAACGAACTACAGAAGGAGAGTGCGATCGGACCACTGGAGAAGCTTCGGTCCAGCAACAGTGCGGACATCATTGCATTGCGGGATCGGCTCAATAAGGAAACAGCTGCATTCCGCAACATGGTGCATGCGATCGGCAAAAAGAGCTTGGACCTGTTCGCACAACATGGTCTCGGAGACAACGAAGTAGCGCACGGGAAAGGCGGTATCCTCTCCTACTTCCGCAAGCTTGTCCAGTTCTCGGACGAGTGGAACCCGCCCGGGCCGAATGCGCTAAAGCCGATGGAGACCGGCAAGTGGAATTCCGGAAAGGCCTCGGCAAGTGCCATCGCCGCCTTGGACCGCATAGCGAACGACCTGACCACCTTGTTCCAAGAAGCGGAGCAATTGCGCATTGATCAACATAGCCACTATTTGGTACAGCGCGCCGTGGCCCGCGAACTTTTGGCCGCTTTCGCGCTGCACGAACTGGATGCGAAATTGGAAGCGCTGAAGCGCGAAGATGCCGTTGCATTCTTTAGCGACCTTACCCGTCGTGTGGCCGAAGTAGTAAAACACGAACCCGTGCCCTTCATTTACGAACGGCTCGGAGAGAAGTACCGGCACTTCCTGATCGACGAATTCCAGGACACTTCCTTATTACAGTGGAACGCACTATTACCCTTGATCGAAAATGCATTGGACACCGGAGGAAGTGCCTTGCTCGTTGGCGATGCGAAACAAGCGATCTATCGTTGGCGAAATGGGGAAGTAAGGCTCTTCGTGGAATTGCCCAAGGTGTTCGGTCGTTCAGATGATCCCGTGGAGATCTTGCGTGAAGCGACCTTGGATCGCAACTTCAAGAACGGTGAACCCCTCTCACACAACAGACGATCCGCTCAACGGATCATCAACTTCAACAACGCATTGTTCGATGCCTTGGCGACGCAGCTTCCGGAAGACCTTCAGAAAGTATTCGACAAGCACGATCAACGCACATCACACAAGGATGAAGGGCTCGTGCGGATGGACCGCGCTGCACCCGGCGTGCGTGGTGAGGAGGCCACGCAGGAAATGCTGGACCACACGCTTGGCTATTTGGATCAGGCGCTTCGCGATGGATTCGCACCGGGCGACATCGCAATTCTCGTTCGAGGCAAGCGCGTGGGGCGTGCAGTGGCAGAGCACCTCATGGAACATGGACATGCTGTTGTTTCACCCGATGGACTTCAGCTCGCCGCAGACCCGGCCATCCAATTGCTTATCGACCTTTTGCGCTTCATCCATGCAGGAGAAGAAGCGATCGCTGCCTCCGTGCTGCAATGGCAAGCGTTGTTGGATGGTTCGCGACCCAATGAGGAGGACGGGAATTCACTTCCGCTGTTCCCGCCAAGTGACGTATTGCCAGATCCCCTTGCTCTGCTGCGCACCTGGTTGAAAGATCATGGTGATCCCGGTTTGCGGACTACGGTAGCAGCTTTGGTAATAGAACTGGCACGAGCGAACAACTTGGATCCCGCGACGGACAGTGCCGTACTTACGCTCTTGGATGAAGTTCACTCTTGGACCACGGACCATGCACAGGACATCGGTGGCTTCTTGGAACATTGGGAGCGCAAAGGCGGCGAACGTAACGCTGGTGCCAGCGGCTCGACAACTGCTGTACGGATCATGACCGTACACAAATCGAAGGGCCTGCAGTTCCCGGTGGTGATCGTGCCCGACACGCGTATGACAGGCGGAAAGAACCATGGCGAATTGTTCTGGGTGGATCCTGGTGCCGCAGTACCCGAACTGGATGTAGCCCTCGTGCGTGACAACAAAACGCTGCGCAATGCCGGAGTACCTGAACTCGTGACCGAAGAAGGCTTGCGCATATTGGACGAAATGAATCTTTTGTATGTTGCGTTCACTCGGCCGGAGCAGCGGCTCTATGCATACGTTCCGGACTCCAATGATCCGGTGAACAAGGCGTTGATCGAATTCATCAATGCCTCGCCCCATTTGGTTTCCGATAGGGGCTCCACAGAAAAGCCACGCAGATCCACCGTTGTGGCGCCGAGCGAGCCGCTGGTCAACGTGACCTCCGGCGGCGCGCTACCAGCGCTTACGATCCGCTTCGAAGCACCTGTTGATTGGGATCCCGAAGCACCGGAAACGCACAGTGCCTTTGGTACCGCCGTGCATGCTGTACTTGCCGCATCGCGCACCAAGGACGATCTTCAGATGGCGATCACACGGTCCGTGGCTGCCGGTGATCTGACTTCCGCTCAAGCCGAGGTCTTGCTTCGAACGCTCGGACCACGGATCCAAGCGAATGACCTTGCACCTTGGTTCGCACCCCTTGCCGATGTTCGCTCTGAAGCCGCATTGATCACTGCCGAAGGGAACAGCATTCGACCCGATCGCATGTTGATCGAAGGTGATCGGATCCGCGTTCTGGAGATCAAGACCGGTAACCCTTCCGCCGACCACGCGGATCAATTGCAAGGCTACTTCGCACTCCTACGCGAACTAGGCCATGTCCATGTGGATGGTGCGATCTGGTACATGGCGACGGGCGCCCTTATACCCTTGCAATGAACGGGAACCGCTGGAGCACCAAGCTTTTTGACGAACTCACGAACAAGGAGTTGCATGACCTCTTGAAATTGCGTGTGGACGTTTTCGTTGTGGAGCAAGTCTGCGCATACCCGGAAATAGACGGAGCCGACCCTACCGCGATCCACTTGCTGGCACAAAATGAAGAGGATGAATTGATCGCTTATGGACGGATCCTTCCCCCGGATGAACACGGTCTACCCCATGTCGGCCGGATCGTGGTGCGCAACGATCAGCGCAACCAGAGCCTAGCAAGCGAATTGATGCAGCGCGCCATGGATATCCTACTTGAACAATATGGTACGCGCACATCAGCGTTGGCCGCTCAATCACACCTCGAAAAATTCTATGCACGTTTCGGTTATGCGCGCGTTGGCCCCGACTATATGTGGGATGGGATCATGCACGTGGATATGGAGCGGGGGGAGTGAGGTCAGATGCAGTGATCAGCCAACCCGGTCACCGCAACAACGTAACAAAACCCTTGTATTCCTTGCGATACGCGCCATGTTCGGCAATACGAACTTGGTAGCCGAAAATGCCTTGGGGTAGGCCATCGCCCGACCATTCGGCCTTGGGGTCGGTGCTTCGGAAACGCTCGATACCCCAGCGATCGGTAATGATGATCTCGTACAACCTGGCACCTTTCACCAACGGTGCAAAAGTGTCGTTCAGCCCATCACCATCCGGCGTGAAGGCATTGGGTGCATAGAACAGATGGTCCATCACAAAGACCGTGTGCGTGACCGTATCCGTACAGTTCTCGCCGCTGGTTACAGTGAGCAAAATGTTGAAGCGACCAGCATCATCGAACAGGTAGTCGAAGGACGGTGTTGTCACGGTCTTCCCTTCGATTTCGTAGGTCCACTCTTCCGCCAACTGCGAGAAGTCCACCACCTCTACGCGCGGATCCAGTAGGCTCACCGTGGCTGGCTCAATGGTGAACTCCGCGATCGGTATAGGGAATACCTCCACCTGATCGGGCAAGGTGATCGTGGCTTGATCGATGCAGCCATCCAAGGTCCAAGTGTTCAATGATACATCGTACAGTCCGGGGTCGGCATATACATGCTCCACATCAGGACCACTGGCCAATTCCCCATCGCCAAAATCCCAGGCGAACTGAACGGGGGTCCATGCCTCTGCTGTGCCACTGAACGCGAACATGGTCTTTTCACATCCCGCACGATCCGTTTCCAGGTCCATGATGATCCGTGGATAGACCATCACCGAATCGGCGTAACTGGCCGAACATCCATGGTCCTCCACGGTGAGCACTACGGGATGCCCACCCAGTTCAGCGAATTCCGCGAAAATGAGCGGTCCTGTTGCCTGTTCCGGGGAACCTGCCGTGCCCAGATCCCAAGTGACTAACGTGGTCGTGGTCAAACTGCCCTCCGCAATAAATTGGGCCGGTTCGTTCGGACAACGGATCGGCGGCCGTGCGAAGTAGGGCTCCAATGGCAAATAGACTTGGAAGGTGGATACCGTGGTATCCGCACACGGCCAGCCGGGGTTTGCGATCAATGTGATGTCGTAGCTGCCGGTATCCGCATACGTCCATGTCGGGAACTCAAGGTCTGAGGTATCCGACAATATACCTTGCACTCCGAAATCCCAATGGTAGAATTGGCCGTTCACACTTTCGTTGATAGGCTCAACTGTCCTACCGGAACACAATTGCTCAACGGACTGTCCTTGCACATTCGCGATGATCGTGATATCGCATAGGACAACATCGAAGCGTAGGTCCCTGATACTGGCGCTCAGTAAAACACCATCTCGGTATTCACGTACACGAACACCTACTGTGAACGACCCCAACAAGGTGGGGTGGACCGTTAGTTCTCCGGTGGAACCATCGATCGCCATGGGCGGGTTTCCGTCCATAGGGTCAATACCTGAATATCCTGCTGCCCAGACGATCGGAAAATACGGTGGTGGCGGTGCATAGGGTGCCGGGTCAATGGCATCGGCACCTTGGAAGGGTGTGAAGAGATCATAGACCAGTGAATCACCATCAGGGTCGGTGGCCGAATGATCGAACACCATATCCTCGTCCATGCACATGGCGATCGGCGGGTAATCATTGAAACGGGGGCTGCTATTGGGACCGGATTGAACGGGCGGGATCTGCACCGTACAGGTAAGTCCTTGCAACAGACCCGTTGGCAAATTCACCATTGTAGGTGTGCGGCAACAACGTTGATAACTGATCACATAGCCTTCCGTGTTGGGAGGAAGGTCGACGAGCGTGATGTACTCCGTCCACGTGGCACAGATCGAAGGCGGTGCGGCCAAGCACGGATTGTTCAACTCAACAGGCACTGTCTGTTCACCGGTGAAGGGCACGTCGATGACGAACTGTTGTGCTCCGTTGCCATCGAAGACCACGAGTTTCGCCTCCGCGTCGAAGGCCGTGCCATTCGTGTTTCCCGGCCCGCAATCCCGATACAGTTTCAACGTGATCTGATACTGGTTACCACTCAACTTGTCATAGTACATCTCGCCTCCCAGCACATGCGTGGCCCATGCACCGGAACTAACCAGCAGACCAAGGACCAGGTTGAGGAGATGACGGTACATCGTTGGCCGTATCGTAACGCTCAAGAGTTAGGTTTACATACCGTGTTCATGGTCGGCTCATCTCAACAAGGTCAAGTGGCCGGTGAAGGCTCGTCCATCATTCAAGAGTAGTTCGTAGAAGTAGGTACCATCAGGCACACCCAATGCCGCCCATTGATTCCTGTAATTTTCCGCCTCGAAGACCGGCGTTCCCCAACGGTTGAAGATCTTCAGCTGGTTCTTGTGTTGTGCAATGTTCGCGATGTCAAAGTGTTCGTTGCTACCATCACCATTAGGCGAGAACACGTTCGGAATGTCGATCGGCACCTCGATTATCTCGTAGGGCAGCGAATAGTCTGCAGTACACCCTTCCGCAGTGGTAACGGTAAGCCTCACTTGATAGAGACCCGGTAGTGCCAGTTCCCATGACTGGTCCTGCTCCGTGCCGAACACCCCTCCGTTCGCACTCCAACTCCAATTAACAATTACTCCGCCATTGCCAGTGGAACCATCGGTGAATTGGATCGTTGTACCATAATTCTGGGGAGAAGGCGGGGATACCGTGAAGAACGCGGTAGGGTCCGCATACAATCTGGCTTGGCCGATGAACGTTCCCGTGCACCCGTTCTCTGTTATCGAAAGTGAAACAGAGTGCACTCCAGGCGCGGAGTATTGCACATCCACGACCTCGCTGGTGGCGGTTGAAGGTTCAGCATCACTACCTAATTGCCAGAAATACGTGGAGTTTGGGCCACCTCCTACTGCAACCAATTGGGTCGTGAGATCACCGCACCCGGTAGGTTCCACGAAGTAGGGGACCGGATCCAAGTAGACCTGCACGATCGTCTCCGTGGTATCCACGCACGAATAGCCCGGGTTCGCAACCAAAGTAACCGAGTAAGTGCCCGGTTCGGAATAGGTCCAGGACGGAGATTCCATGCTTGATGAATCGGCCGTGGTCCCTTCTTCCCCAAAATCCCAAAGCCAGAATTGACCGTTCGGACTTGCATTGATGAAAGGCATGGTCAGTCCGGTGCAAAACTGGGTTTGTGGCTCGATCACCGCTGTAATGGTCGTTTGACATGGAACTACATCGAATCGAAAATCCCGTCGTGTTTCAGAGATCACCACGCCGTTCCTGTATTCCTCCACAAGCACCCCGAAGGTGTAACTGGCGGCAAGAGTTGGCACTGCGGTGATCAATCCGGTTTGCGCATCGATCGCTATGGCAGGATCCGAATCCATGGGATAGTCAGCTGAGTATCCAGCCGCCCACGGGACTTCGTCGTAAGGTGGCGCAACGGGGGTCGGACTGGCATCAGCAGGTGAACCACCATTGTACGGGGTGCAAAGGCTATACACCAAGGAGTCACCATCCGCGTCCGTTGCGGAGTGGTCGAAAGTGAACTCCTGTCCAAGACACAAGGCGATCGGTGGGTATTCGTTGAACCGTGCTGAGCTGTTCGCTGCATTGGGCGTGCCGGGCACTCGTACCGTACAGGTGATCCCCAGGTCTTGAGCGGTTGGGATGTTGATGATAGTAGGTGAACGGCAGCAACGTTGATAAGTGATCACATAACCTTCCGGAATTGGTGGCAACGTTATCGTGACCCGATAGACCGCCACTTCGACACAAACCGTGGGCGGAGCGGTCAAACAGGGGTCGTTCAATGCAACAGGAATGGAATTGGCACCCGGGAAAGAAACGGACTCCAAAAGGTATTGGGTGGTTACACCACCTGCAAAAACGCCGATCGGAGCCAACGCATCGTATTGCGTGTTGTTCGAATTGCCCGGACCACAGTCGCGATAGAGCTCCAAAAAGACCTCGTATTGGTCATTCCCCAAGTAATCGTAGTAGAGCACGCCACCAATAATGTGCGTTGCTCGTACTTGTGTTGCTAAAAGAGCGAGTAAAAGGGTGAAGAGGATGGATCGCATGCGCATAGGACCAATTGATGGGCCGGTTGGTTGCCCGAGTTTGATGGAACAAGGTAGATCATGGAACTGGATCGGCAAGATCAACCTCCGACAGCGCAGGAGCCATTGCCAATTCGTATTGACTTGGGCCTTCACCTTAGGCCAGTTGCGCTTTGGCCAACTCCCACTCTTCGATCGTTGCGTTGCCATAAACCCCTTCCCCGCCTTGGATCATCTCTACGATCCGCAAACGCTCTGGATACTGCGTGGCCACTACCAAATGGCGCAACCATTTGGAACCCACCCGCTGCAACTCTGTGAACCGGTCGATGCTTTCAATCCGGTACAAGTGAGCACCACCCCGGAGTTTGCGGTAGATGGGAAAGGATGGAACCATGGATCAGGTCGTTGGACCCTGCCAAAGTACGTAAGGGTACCTCGAGAAGGAACGACCCATTATCCCGGATCATGCAATAGGACTTCTACTGCGGCCCGAAACCGCTGCGGTAGCAAGCGCTTCGCTGGCTTTCCTTTCGTCAGAATAGCTTGGGCTATTCCTCCTCAACGAAATCCTTGCTACCATTGCGCTTTCGACCCTCGCAACGAACCCTATTGCATGATCCGGGATCCTTCCAGAATTATCTTCCCGCCCCATGCAGCCCTTTCTTGAACGCCTCGCCGAACTCTTGTTGGAACATCACAGGAACGAACTGGATCGTGTGGCCGTGGTGTTGCCCGGAAAACGCGCTGGACTGCACCTGCGGAAATACCTTGCCCAATGCAGTGGCACCGCCCTCTGGAGTCCTGAAGTGCTGGATATGGGAAGCTTTCTCCAACGGACTGCCAGCTTGGATACGGCCCAACCAGCATTGGTCCAAGGTGGTTCTTTGGAGTTGCTGTTCCTTCTGTATGAAGCCTACCAAGAGATCACGGACACAGCGGAACCCTTCGCGGATTTCATGGAATGGGGACCCACCACTTTGCGCGATACGAGCGAGGTGGACTCCCACTTGTTGGACCATTCCGCCCTCTATCGGGACCTTACCGAATACCACGAGCTGGAGGAATGGAGCTTTCGATTAGGAGAGCTGAGCCCAGGCCAACAAAGGCTGAACAAACAGTGGCGTAGTACCGGTCCGCTACATACTGCTCACCAAGAATTGATGCGGGAGCGCGGGGTTGCTACTTCCGGCCATATTGCACGCCGAGCTGCGGAATTCCTGGGGAATAACAATGCGGAACTTCCGTGGAAAAAGGTATGGTTCGCAGGGCTAAATGCTTTGGATCCAGCCTCCACCAAGGTGATACGCACATTGCTGGACCGGGATCTTGCACACGTGGCCTGGGATTCCGATGAGCACTACCTAGCCGATGTGCGCCAAGAAGCCGGTCGTTACTTGCGACGATCCATCAAGGACCTCGGACCGGGTTTGGTGCCCCCACTGAAGGGGATATTGCAACAGCAACGGACCGTTCGCAACGTGGCTGTCCCCAACGGATACGCCCAAACCACCTACGTCGCACAACGCTTGGCCGCATTAACGATCGAAGAGCGCGCTGCTACCGCCGTGGTGCTTGCCCAAGAGGACCTGCTGCTCCCTCTCCTGCAACAGATGCCTGCGGATATTGGCCCGCTGAACGTGACCATGGGGATCCCGTTGAAGAGCCTTCCGGTCCATGGCCTTACTGAAGCATTCCTCGCGCTGCACGCAGCACAGCGCGATGATGGCTCCATGATGCTGGTAGATCTCGAACGCTTGTGGGGCCATCCTTTCCTGAACGAAGGCTCTAGTACAACCCGTTCATTCCAAGAGCTACGTGCGCTGGGCACGATGCGTGTGGACCTGCAGGATGTAATCGCGATCGCTACAGCGAACAGATCAGCCTACATAGTGGAAATGTCCACGTCCTTGGATCCGATCGGCGAAGCAACAGACCTGTTGCCGGGTCGATACAATGCCTTGTTCAATTGGGCCAAGAAAAATGCGTCCAAAGATCGATCGATCCAAGAGCAGCTCTTCCAAATGGCCCGGTTGCAGCAACGGCTGGACCATGCCTTGCACCGCTCTGGTCTTCCCTCATTGGACCTACGCACCTACGCCTTGATCCGCCAGAAACTGTTGCGCGAAGAGAGCATCACCTTCCTTGGCGAACCGTTGCGCGGACTCCAGCTGATGGGTGTGCTGGAAACCCGTGCATTGGACCATGAACGCCTGATCATGCTGAGCATGAATGAAGGCGTGTTCCCAAAAAATACGGCAACGCAAAGTTGGATCCCTTTCCCATTGCGCAAACACTACAAGCTGCCCTTGTCCAGCGATGCCGAAGCCATCTCCGCCTACCACTTCAACCGTGCCATGCAAAAGACACGTACCGTGGAACTGGTCCACAGCAACAGTGATGATGCAGAAGGGGAACCTTCCCGTTTTCTGGCCCAATGGAAACATGAAGTCGTGGGAAAGGACCTACCACAACCGGATAAAGTAGGTGGAACCACTTGGACCGAACATGTGGTCAGCGCACCCGCCAAGGTCCGAGATGAAAGGCCTTTGATCGTGCAAAAGGATGCCGCGGTGATGGAACGCTTGCGCACACTTTGTGAAAAGGGGCTCTCTCCTTCCGCCTTGGGAACATGGCTGGCCTGTCCGCTGGATTTCTACTTCAAATATGGTCTGGGTATTCGCGAAACAGATGTCGCCGATGGCACTTTGGGCAGCGATGTGCTGGGTGATGCCGTACACCACGTTCTACAGACGTTGTTCACGCCTTTTCTGGGAAAGGAGTTGACCCCAGAGGATATCGCAGGTATGATACCTATGGTTGATCAGGTTCTCACTGACCGCCTTGCCGAGCAAATCCCGCGGGACACCCTATCCCATGGTCATATCAGGCTAAGGCGTGAAATGGCCGGACACGCCCTGCGCTCCTATCTGGGGGCTGAACAAGACCGTTGTAAGACCGAACGAACCGAGTTGGTTGCAGTGGAATTAGAAGTAAAAGGCACCCTGCCCAATGGCGTAATGCTGAAAGGCCGTTGCGACCGGATCGACCTGCGAAATGGGATCTACACGTTATTGGATGTGAAGACCGGATCGGTTCGTAGTGAGGACCTCCGTATTCCTTCTCTTGTCCGTGAAGAACTGGACAAGCCGAAACGCTTTGCACTTCAATTATTGATCTATGCGTGGGCCTATATGGAGCAGCATCCTTCCGTGGCGGAACTTGTTGCTGGTGTATTGCCTTTGCAACGCCCCACTCTGGCACAAGGGGAATTTCTGAAAGTGGCGAAGGAAGAGGTCATTCGAAGGGGTCAACTGGAGCCCATCGCCGACCTGTTGAATGCACTGGTAAATGAGCTTCTGGATCCGGATGTGCCTTTTGCACATGATCCGAAGAGCTTGTATTGTGTTTGTTGTGTGGGTTGAAGGACGGGGTAGCTGGTACCGAGTATTGAATACCGAGCACCCAGAGACCGGTGTTCGTTACTCAATGCTCGGCGATCTGCATGAAAATGCCATTCTTTCATTGATAACTACTATTACAGTTGCAGTTGCCACTTGCGATGTAAAGCAGCGGGCATTCAACTTTCCAACATTTCACCCCCTCAACAACCTCATCTTCGTTCAATGAAAAAGGAGGCATTTTGCCTCCTTTTTCATTGCTGGATATGCAGCGATCAACGATAGACCACCTTGTGTGTTGTGGTAGCACCGTTACGCTTGATCTTCACGTAGTAAGCACCTGCGCTTTGGCCGCTCAGGTCCATTTCCTTCTTGTAGGTGCCTTCCAACCCGCGAAGTGTTTCGTTATAGACCGATTGTCCGATGTTGTTCACGATCTCAACCGTCACATCGCCCTTTTCATTGTTCAGGAAGCTTAGGGTGAACCGGCCATTGTTCGGATTGGGCTGGATCAATACGGAACCGTCGTCGCCCGTTGCTGCCAAACCGTGGTAAATGGTCCCGGTGCGGTCTCCACCGCCCAAGGCAGCATAGAAATTGGCGTTGTTGTTCGGCTCAGCCGTGTATCCGTCGTTCACGAGTTCAAACTCGCCCTGGCCTGTAACCGGGATCGTGGCGATCGTGTATTCCTTGCCAGCTTCCCAGTTAACGCCGTGGTTCGACATGGGGGTCATACCGAATCCGGCATACACCATGTAATTGGAGCTGCCTTGCTCACGCACATTGCCGCTTTTGGCAACCGCGATAACGTGCTGCGCTGCTTCATCTTGCGTGGGCTCGCCCAAGCTGGCTCCGGTGCTCGCATCCCAACGGATGGTGAAGACCAAGGAAGAGAAGATCCCGGAAAAATCGGCTTCTGGACGAACTTTCACTTCCAGTACACCATTGTCCTGGAACAAGCCGATATCCACGGCCCCTTGCGAAAATCCAGACGTGGACAAAGCTGCCAAAGCCAGTGAGAAAGCGGCGGTGCGTAAGGAGAAATTCATGTTCTTTTGGTTTGTTCTTGTTGTATGCAAGTTTGTCCTGATCATTTGCCCGAAGTGGATTCTTCCACACGGTACATTCTCGATTAGGAGCGCAAGATATGACAACCGAGTTACCATAGCAAGGGTTTTCGACGGATGCTCATCCCTAAGACGGACGAACTAAAAAGGGTTGCCGATGAAGATCATTCATGGCCCTGTTGAAAAAGTTGGTGTTTGACCTACCCCCTAAAACCGAACAGGGGCCCTTGCGGACCCCTGCGCAGTAAACCTGCAAGGAATATGGAACCACCAAGGCCAGGAAGACCGTCCTTGGTAATGCAAAGACGTGGGGTCTGGAAAAAGGTTGCCGGGGGGTGCGAAAATATTCTTGAGCCATGTGCGCCGAGGAATGTCTTGGGTACTTCAAACTTAGGGGGCGTTCAACTCTTCCTAGAGCGCATCTCAAAATAATCCATCGGGCTGCGAATGTGTCTTTCAGGCCCCTGCTTCGTTGCAAAAGTCTCACATAGCCACCGCTATGCTCGACTTTGGCGCCTCGCATGGACACGAAATCCATCATTCTCGCTTCCAAAAACTAGTTTGAGATGCGCTCTATTGAAGGGGCAAAAGACGGCACCTGTTCTACCTAGTGAACCGATAACCCACCCCCCGTACGGAATGGAAATATTTCGGCTCCCTTGGGTCCGGTTCAAAATACTTGCGGAAGCCAACGATGAAATTATCCACCGTACGTGTGGTCGGAAACACATTATAGCCCCAAACTTTTTGGAGGATCTCCTCCCGGGAGACCACCTCCCCTTCCCGTTCAACCAACAAGCGTAAGAGCATTAGCTCGCGCTGTCCAAGTTTGTACACCTTGCCGTCCTGACCCCGTGCTTCAAAGCTCCGAAAATCAACGTGGTTGTTACCGAACGTGTATTCCTCGATCACCGTGGCCGGGGTGTATTCCTGTCCACGATGCACCAATTTGGCCAAACGCAGTCGTAGCTCCTCCAGGTCAAAGGGTTTGCCCAAATGATCATCACCGGCCTTCAGACCTCGGACCCGATCCGCGGCAGCTGTGCGGGCGGTCAGAAATAACACGGGCGTGGCATTGCCGTCCAATCGGACCGTTTCCACAACCGTAAAGCCATCCATTTCGGGCAACATCACGTCCATTACAACGGCATCGAAACGAGCACCGCGCATCCGTTCCAAGGCATCCGGCCCGGTGGAAGCAACGGTCACGTCGTAACCATCCAGCTCAAAATTCAACTTGAGCGTGGATCGCAGGCTCGCTTCATCCTCCACTAGTAGCACTCGTGGTTTTGGGGCTGTAGTATCCATGTATGCAAAGATGGGCCTCCTACCTTTACCGCCCATGCTTTTTGAAGAACGGCACATTGATCTTGCCAATTCCATTCGCCAGAAAACTTTGGTGGAGCATCTCGATATCCAGTTCGGCGTCAATGCCGACGGCCAATTGACAGCTTCCATGCCGGTGGACCACCGCACCTTTCAACCCATGGGCCTATTGCACGGTGGAGCCACGGCAGCACTGGCGGAAACGCTCGGCAGTATGGGTTCTGCCATGTTGGTGGACCTAGCAACACAAGCGGTCGTCGGCATCGAAGTCAGCGCCAACCATTTACGCGGGGTGCGGGAAGGCCGGGTTACGGCGACCGGTGAACTGCTTCACCAAGGCCGCAAGACGCACGTATGGGAGATCCGCGTGCGTAACGAAGCGAACGACCTTTGTGCGGTGTGCCGCCTCACGATCATGATCATTGACCAACGGAAATGAGCAACGAACGACCTCTCCTCGAAGCATTGACCTATAGCCTGGAACACAGGCTGACCTTTGTTGTATTCCGAGTTCCGGGTGGGCCCATCACCCTTTGGGCGCAACAAACCCCATTCGTCGACCATGTGGAGAACGGCTTGTGGTGGGAAATGAACGACGTGTTCCTGCTCTCGCCCTTCATTATGCCCGGCAAACTTCCGCTTGTGCGTTCCGATGTCGAATTGACCTTTGGAGATGCAGAACCTGCGTGGCACCGATTGATGGAATGCGTGGGATCCACCGCCCCACATGGACGTGATCATGCACCCAGCACCACAGACCGCAGTGCGTTCGAAAAAGCCGTACGAACAGCCAAGGCCCTTTGCCAACAAGGTGATCTGGAGAAAGCAGTGCTTTCCCGTACGGTTGACCTTCCCGTTGGCGCAGCGGATGCACCGCAACTATTCATTGACGCTGTGCTTGCCCGGCCCGAAGCCCTGGTCACGCTGCTTTCAACCCCTGAACACGGTGTCTGGTTGGGTGCTTCACCCGAACGCTTGATCAACGCGGAATACGAAACCCTGCACGTGGATGCATTGGCCGGGACCATGCCCAGTGAGAAGGCTCCTGACGACCCCACGCTTTGGGGTGAGAAGGAATTGCACGAGCAGCGCGTGGTGACAAAGACGATCGTGGGCACGCTCATTGATCAAGGAGTGCGGTCGGTTTCGTTGGAAGGTCCCACGGTTATGCACACCGCAGGCATGGCACACTTGCACACGCGCATCACGGCTACCGTCGAAGGCCGTTCGATAGGCGACCTTGTGAGCAATCTGCACCCGACACCCGCTGTTTGCGGTATTCCAACGGACAAAGCACGGATACAGATCGCCGCAATGGAAGGCCGGGACCGCGAGTTGTATGCCGGCTTCTGGGGCCCATGGAGCGCTGATGGCCGCATGGAACTTTTCGTGAACATCCGGTGCATGCGCCTCTTCAATGATCATGCTGAACTGCACGTTGGAGCTGGCATTACCGCTGGATCGGAGCCTGCATTGGAGTGGTTGGAGACCGAGCACAAGGCCGAGGGCTGGCGAAAACTGTTACCGACACTTTCGCAGTAGCGTTCATGCCCACATCCGATCGATCCGCAGCGGCCGAACTGGCTCGCCTCTGTGCAGCCAAAGGAGTGAAATACGCGGTGATAAGCCCCGGGAGTCGCAATGCGCCGTTGGTGATCGCCTTCAATGATCAGGATGGTATCGAGTGCCTGCAAGTGATCGATGAACGCAGCGCGGCCTTCTTCGCATTGGGCATGGCGCAACAGTTGCATTCACCCGTGGCCTTGATCTGTACCAGTGGCAGCGCTGTGTTGAACTATGGTCCCGCGATCGCCGAAGCCTATTACCAGCGTATCCCTCTATTGGTCATCTCCGCAGATCGACCAGAGGAATGGGTGGACCAAGGAGAAGGACAAGCGATCCGGCAGAACGGTGTGTTGGCGTTGCACACGAAGCGCAGCATTCAATTGCCAAGGGCAACGGACGAGGATCTTTCCAAATGGAACTGTGGTAGGTTGATCAACGAAGCGATCGATGCGACCGTATTGCCCGTACCCGGTCCCGTGCATGTGAACGTTCCATTCGTTGAGCCGCTCTATGGTAAGACGGAGGTGGTCGGCACATCGCGCATCATTGCACCGGTGATGACCGAATCGTTCATCCTTCCCGACCATGCGCGTTGGCTGATCGGCCAGTTGAGCGCATGTAAGAAAGTGATGGTGCTTGCTGGCCAAGGCGTTTGGAGCGAAGGACTCAAGAGGCAACTCTTGCAACTCGCCGCACTACCACAAGTGACCGTGCATACCGAAGCAACTTCGAACCTCGACGATCCAACTTTCATCACCTGTATCGACCGTGCGTTGACCGCTGTGGACGACAAGAACGAGAAAGACCTATTGCCTGACCTGTTGGTCACCTTCGGGGGAGCGATCGTAAGCAAGCGGATAAAGACCCTACTGCGTAAGTGGAACCCGGCGCAGCATTGGAACATCGATGCCGACCAAAGGCACTTCGACACCTACCAAAGTTTGTCGCATGACATTGCCGTATCGCCGGAGATCTTCTTCGCGCAATTGGTCCCAAGTATGGTCGGCAACGAAAGTTTCTACGGCGAGGCATGGCGCATGGTGGATGTGCGCACCCGAGGCCTGCACAACAAAGTGGTTGCCGCTGCACCGTTCTGCGACCTTTCCGTTTTCAATGTGCTCGTGGATCGGATACCCAGTGGAAGCGATGTGCATTTGGCCAACAGCACACCGGCCCGCTATGCCCAACTGTTCGATCGGGTGCGCAACATCCGATGGTTCAGTAACCGCGGAACCAGTGGTATCGATGGTTGCTCGAGCACCGCTGTTGGTGCAACGTTCGCATCGAAACAGACAACCACATTGATCACGGGTGACACAGCCTTCTGTTATGACAGCAACGCATTCTGGAACAACCATCTCTCCGAACACTTGCGTGTGATCGTGATCGACAACGGTGGTGGGAACATCTTCCGTTTCATAGAAGGTCCGGACCAGGATCCCGAACTGTTGAAGTGGTTCGAGGCACCGCACTCTCGCAACATTGAACACCTGGTGAAGGGATACGGACTACCCTACTTCTATGCAGATGATCACAATGGTTTGTTGGAACGAATGGATGAACTTTACGCAGACCACGGCAAACCAGCGGTGTTGCACATTAAGACCGATGGGGAGTTATCGCCGAAGGTGTTGAGGGAGTATTTTGGGAAGTTGGGTGGAGGTGAACATTAGAAGGAGGGATCGCTTCGTCCCACAGTCCCGCTGGGCGGGATGTGGGTCTCGCGATGACTGATCAAGCAGATAATTTGTCCAACTACCGCATGAAAATGGCAAAACGCGATTGGAAAACGATCAAGGAGTACTCGGATATCCGGTATGAATTCTTTGAAGGGATCGGAAAGATCACGATCAATAGGCCGGAGGTGTACAATGCCTTCCGCCCGGAAACGAATACCCAAATGATCGATGCCATGGACCTCGCGCGCGAAGATCCTGCTATCGGCGTGGTGGTCTTTACAGGCGAAGGGGACAAGGCATTCTGCAGTGGCGGCGACCAGAACGTGAAAGGACGTGGCGGATACATCGGTACGGATGGGATCCCCCGGCTGAACGTGTTGGACCTACACAAGAAAATTCGGGAACTGCCCAAGCCTGTTGTGGCTATGGTGAACGGTTACGCGATCGGTGGTGGCCATGTTTTACACGTGGTTTGCGACCTTACCATCGCCGCAGACCACGCACGTTTCGGACAGACCGGACCCAAAGTAGGCAGCTTCGATGCTGGATTCGGAAGCAACTATTTGGCGCGTCACGTAGGTCAGAAGAAAGCGCGCGAGATCTGGTTCCTCTGCCAGCAGTACAGTGCCAAAGAAGCCGAGGACATGGGCATGGTGAACAAGGTGGTACCATTGGCGGATCTTGAGGACACCACTGTGGAATGGTGCCAGCTCATGTTGCAGCGAAGTCCGCTTGCATTGCGCATGATCAAGCGTGGACTGAACGCCGAACTCGATGGCCAACGTGGCCTGATGGAATTCGCAGGTGATGCAACTTTGATGTATTACCTCATGGACGAAGCGCAAGAAGGAAGGAATGCCTTTTTGGAGAAACGTGCACCGGATTTCCAGAAGTTCCAGAAGTTCCCGTGAGCGTATTTAAACACAGAGAAGAGGTTCGCAGAGAATGAAACATTGGCTCCACGCCTTCCGACTGCGCACCTTGCCATTGGCATTGAGCAGCATTCTTGTGGGAAGCGCATTGGCATACAGCCAAGGCGCATTTAGCTGGCCCATATTCCTGTTAGCGCTAGGTACTGCCACCCTTCTGCAGATCCTCAGCAATCTTGCGAACGATCTCGGCGACCATCAACACGGTACGGACAATGCCGACCGTGTTGGCCCGCAACGTGCCGTGCAAAGTGGCGCTATTTCAACTGCTTTAATGAAGCGCGCCATGGTGATCTGCGGGGTATTGGCATTTGCTAGCGGCCTAGCATTGATCACCGTTGCGTTCGGGACCACGTTGAAGACCTTGGCCTTCCTGTTGATCGGACTTGCGGCGATCGTCGCCGCCGTGAAATACACGTTCGGTAAGAACCCATACGGCTACGCTGGACTGGGCGACCTGAGCGTGTTCGCCTTCTTTGGCGTGGTGGGTGTGTTGGGCACCTTCTACCTCTTCACCCATTCACTCCATTTCATTACCGTCCGACCCATCTTCATTTTCGGATTCCTTTCCGTGGCCGTCTTGAACGTGAACAACATGCGCGATATCGAGAACGACCGGGCCAGTGGGAAGCGCACACTGGTCGTTCGTTTGGGGCTGAAGAAGGCCTTGCACTATCACGCACTACTCACGTGGATCCCGTTCTTCCTTCTTTGCAGCTTCGCCATCGATGCATTCGAAAGCCCTTGGCGATGGTTGGCCTTGCTCGGTTTCGTTCCGATCGGGATCCACGCCTACCGCATCCAACGTGAAGAAGGCCAGATCCCCTTGGATCCCGAATTGAAGCGGGTTGCGCTCGGCACATTCTCAACGGCATTACTTTACTCGCTGGGACTTATCCTTGCCTGATGTTGCTTGCCCGCTGGATCGAACACACCCTGCAACCGAAGTTTGAATTGGGCACTTCCAAAGGTCCCATTGGAACACGGGTTGTTTGGTACCTGATCGCATGGAATAGCGAACGGCCAGAGATATGTGGCATTGGTGAAGCCGCACTCTTCCCCGGGCACAGCAAGGAATTTCCGGCAGAGGTGAAAACGAAACTGGTTGAACTGTGCGCTGATACCACGAATTGGGAAGCCCGTCTGGAAGATGATCTCATTCACGTTCCAAGTGTGCGTTTCGCCGTGGAACAATGTCTGAGGGATCTTGAAGTACACGGTTCCAAATTGCTCTTCCCTTCACAATTCACACTTGGCCAAATGAACATTCCGATCAATGGCCTCGTGTGGATGGGAGATCGCGATACCATGCGTATGCGCTTGCGCGATCAAGTGGAGCGTGGTTTCACCACCGTGAAAATGAAGATCGGTGCGTTAGGCATGGAAGAGGAATTTTCCTTGCTCGAGGAATTGCGTGAAGAATTCGGACCGGAACGGATCACCCTCCGTGTGGACGCGAACGGCGCGTATTCCGCCAAGGAAGTGATGACGGTCCTGGAACGATTGGCGCGGATCGATGTTCATAGCATTGAACAGCCCATATCACCGGGTTTGTACGAAGTGATGACCGAGGTATGTCGCAATTCACCAGTGCCAATTGCCTTGGATGAGGACTTGATCGGCCTGAATACGCGACGCGCGAAAACCGACCTCTTGGACCACATACGTCCGCAGCACATCGTGATCAAACCCAGTCTGGTCGGTGGCTGGGCCTCTACACGTGAATGGATAAAGCTCGCTGAAGAGCGCAACATCGGTTGGTGGATCACATCCGCATTGGAGAGCAGTATAGGCTTGAACGCGATCGCACAATTCACCGCCACATTACCCTTGCAACAAGCGCAAGGATTGGGCACGGGATCGGTCTATTCCAACAACATCCCTTCACCGCTGTTGGCAGAAAAAGGATCGCTTCACTATCGGCCCGAAATTCCTTGGGAGCTCCACCAATTCGAACTTGGAAAACTACTTGACCAATAGTCGTAGGTCTTCCTGACCTTTGCGCTGCATGCCCAAGCGTTATTCGCGTAGTATCGAAAAAGCATTTGAACGGCTCACGTTGGATGGCGTGGACCTCTCGAAGTATGCTGCATTCGATCACTTCAGCAAGCTCAAGGATGGACGGAAACAAGGTGAGGATTGGAAAGAGGCGATCTACAGCACGTTGTCCAACATTGTGTTCGGGAATGGTAGTATGGCCGCATTCACCAGCGGCACCACCGGCCCACCAAAGAAACTGACCATCCCGAAGCGAGACCTCGTGAACAGTGCTAGGCTCACCGCTGAAACCTTCAGCCTTAACGAAGGTGACCGCGCATTGCTTTGCCTTCCTTGTAATTTCATCGCTGGGAAAATGATGTTCGTGCGCGCGATGGCCTTGGGCCTGGACCTGCATGTGATCGACCCGCGGGGAAGCGTACTGGAGAACTTAAAAGTCCCCGATCGGTTCAAGTTCGCACCCATGGTCCCTTTACAACTCTACCGTGCGATCCAAGAGAATAAAGCCCGAGTAGAAGAACAGTTCGAGATGGTCCTGCTCGGTGGCGGGCCCGTAAGCGAAGCACTTATGGAGGACCTGCAAGACCTTTCAACCAACGTGTTCCAGAGCTACGGCAGTACAGAGACCGTTACCCACGTTGCGTTACGCAAACTGAATGGGCGGGACCGGAACGACAGCTACTCTGCTATTGGAAAAGTTCACTTCGGTCGAGACCCTCGGGGATGTTTGGTGGTCTTTACACCACATCTTTCAGTGAAGCAGCACATTACGAACGACCTCATTGAACTGCACGATGAAACCCACTTCACGTGGTTGGGTCGTTACGATAATGTGATCCTGAGCGGTGGTAAGAAGATCTTCCCGGAGCAACTGGAGGCCAAGACCGCCGGCTTGCTCCCCTTTCCCCACTATTTCAAAGCGTTCCCTGATCCGGAGCTTGGCCAAGCCGTGATGCTCGTGCTCGCAACGGACCGACCGCAGGATGAAGTGATGCCTGAGGTCTTGGAAACATTGATGGCCAATTTGGACCCACACGAGTGGCCCCGGCGTGTTCAAGCGCTTGAACGGATCGAAATGACGAGTGGTGGTAAGGTGATACGCGGTGCTTGAGTCGTTAGTCGTTGGTCATGAGTCGGACTCACGACTAACGACTGAAGACTCTCTCCCTTACTTCATATTATTCACCGCTTCCTTGTCCAAGGGCTCTTCGTCGTCGTCGCTGTTGCCCAATGGTTTGAAGGTGGTGTAGTGGCGCCACTTCTCCAGTACTTCCTGCATATCCGGCGGCAATGGACTTTCGAAATGCATGCGCTCCCCGGTGATCGGATGGGTAATATCCAACGTGCGGGCGTGCAATGCCTGGCGTGGGAGGATCTTGAAGCAATTCTCCACGAACTGCTTGTACTTTGTGAATGTGGTCCCTTTCAACACGCGATTGCCACCGTAGGCTGCATCGTTGAACAAAGGATGCCCTTTCCATTGCATGTGTACCCGGATCTGGTGCGTACGTCCGGTCTCCAATTTGCACTCCAACATGGTAATGTAGCGGAACCGTTCGATCACCTTGTAGCGGGTCAAGGCATGCTTTCCTTGGTCACCGTCCACAAACACGCCCTGTATTGTGCGATCCTTCAATGATCGACCGATGTGGCCCTCTATATCGCCCTCATCCTCATCGAAGTCGCCCCAAACGAAGGCCGTGTATCGTCGATCGCTCGTGCGATCAAAGAACTGACGTGCCAAATGTGTCAATGCCTCTTCCGTCTTACCGATCACCATTACGCCGCTGGTGTCCTTGTCCAGGCGGTGAACCAATCCCGGCCGCGGGATCAACGCCCCCGGTGTGCTCGGCAGTTTTCCGAAGTGGAACAACAATGCATTGACCAAGGTGCCATACCAGTTGCCGTGACCCGGATGTACGACCAATCCCGCCTGCTTGTCGATCACGAGAATGTGTTCATCCTCATAGAGCACGCTCAATGGAATATCCTCCGGCTGGATCTCGGTATCGCGTTGCGGATAGGGCAATACCACACTGATCACATCACCGGGTTTCACCTTCTGGCTTGGCTTGGCGGTCTTGTCGTTCACCAGGACATTCCCGGCTTTGGCCGCTACTTGGATGCGGTTGCGCGAAGTGTTCGCCAAGCGATCGAACAAGAACTTGTCCAACCGGACCAACCCCTGATTGGGGTCACAAACAATGCGATGGTGTTCGTAGAGCTCCTGCTCTTCACTCAAGGTAACCTGGTCCTGTTCGTCGCTCATCAATGTTGCACCATAAGTCTGCCCTGTGCGAGGGTGGCGCTATCAGGCCCGACAACCCGGACCATGTAAAGCCCGTTGGCCAATGCGCTGGTACTGATCACGGTGCCTTCGGAAATGGAATTGCTCAAGACAACACGACCCGTGGCATCCGTACACTCCACCGTGGAACGATAGGGCACTTCCGTTTCCAACCGGATCCGGAATCCATCATTGGTGGGGTTCGGGTAAAGAACCAATCCTCCCGGAGCAGCCTGCTCTTCTGAGATAGAGGCCCATGGATCCACCGTCGCGATCATGACCGGGCGCATCATCAAGGACCCCGCAAAACTGGTATTGGCCCATGAAGTTCCAGTCTTGAAATAGATCTTGGAGCTGTTATCCCGGTTCTTGTCGAAGCCGATGTTCATGCGGGTCGCATTGGTCTGGACCCAACCGATGTAGATCGTGCCTTCCACGCGGATCGCACTATCGAGCTCGTATTCCACATACTTGTTGATGCCATCGACCCGATATCGGGGTGAAGAGAAGGAGAAGTTCTGGTGCTGGATCACCTCGGGTTCCAAGCTCTTCCAAACCGTGCACAGGAACGACCCTTGAATTGGCGGGGCGTCCGGTGGCGCATTGGCTTGGGGGTTGAAGTAGATCCTGATCGCACGCAAGGAATCGGCACCTAGCAGATCGTAACGGTATGCCAGTTTTGCACCGGCGGTTTGCAAGAAATAGGCTGCTTCTGCACTACCGTCGTCGTACGCATAGTAGTTGCTCACTTCCTGTACGAACGAGATCGAATCGTTGTATTGGATCAGGTCAGGCTGGGTCTGACTGTGGAAGACCACCTCCCAAAAAGCTGCATCAACCAAGCCCGCAGTGTCCAACACAAATGGTGCTCCCCCACTGTTTATCGGATTCTGGGTGGTGAAGCTGCTGCTCGCGTTCCCGCTCGTATTGATCCCGTTCTCTTGGTCGACCTCGGTGCCTGCATTATCGGAACGGACCAACATGCCGTAGCGAATGAAGCGATCTTGGACATCCAGGTTCTTTATGGTCTCTTCTACATTCAAGGCCATGTTGCTTTCCGGTGCTTCGTAGAACCGGTTGAACGGGATCGATGTATATGTTTGGAGGATGCTGGATTCCGGGTAGACGTAGGCCATGTCCACGATCCGTTCGTCGTCAAAGGACCGCTGTGCGGCCAATCGAACGTAGTCCAAATGCCAGTGATCGAATGAGCCGCTCAAGGTAGCCTTGTTCACGAACCGGAATTGGAATCCGGGATGCAGGTACCGCAACTCCTTCACAGGAACTAGAACCTGTTGGAATGGCCCCGGAGTTGCATAGGGAATGCCCCAGGCCGGGTACCACGTCTGCTCCACCGGAGCATAAAATTCGAGAAGAAGACTATCCTGTGCTTGGGCTTCGGCATCGCCGCTGAGCCCTTGTGCCTGATAGAAGAAACTAAGGTATATGGAGTCGCTTGCCGGACGTTCCAAATTGATATCTACGGAGGTCAAATGGTCGGCACGCCCGTATGATGTGTAGGTCTGGAAATCGTACGGATAACCGGTTCGCGCCAACCCATCGAAGGTGGCAACCCCAATGGTCGGTGGATCGATGGGATATGTGCCGTTCACGTATACATCATCATCCTGCCAAAGAATGAGCGGCACCTCATCATTCCCCATTCTGTAGGTCCGTGGGTCGGGTGGAACGTTGTATACCAGAAGTGAATCTTGGGTGTAGGCGGGTTCCAAGGTGAAGAGCGTATCCAAAGGTGGAAATGCGATGGAGTCCAACAAGTCGTAAGCCGGCCACACTTCCACGATCATGCTGGTCGGTGGTTCAACGGTAAGGTCCCTTATCGTGGCCATTTGGCTTGGCAATGCCGCACGGGTCGTTATCGGTGGATCGCTCGCATCGATGGTATAAATGAATGAAGTATCCGTGTTGTACTTCATGTCAGGTGTAGAGGTCCCTCCCACTTCAATTCGGTAGATCGTCTCCGAGAGCGTGACCCCGGCATCGGTTGCCAATGCATTCAACTTCCGTGCACGGTCAATGGAAAAATCATCGACCAAAGGAAGTTCCTGGACCGTATTTTCATAGCGAAAAACACGTTGCACATTGTCCTTGGCACGTGCCGCTCCTGGTATCGGTCTTGCTCCCAACGCCCGAAGTCCTTCACCCTGTTGTGCCCATGTCAGTTGCCCGGCCAGTATGACCAGCAAAAGGCACACGAACCTATTCAATGACATCAATAGTGTCTGTTTGTTCATACTGGTGTGGATCGTCCCAGCCATCCGCTGGCCGAAGACCTGTTGTATCTGCGTTCAACCAAATATCAATGGCCGTGCCCAGTGATATTCGTTCGCTGGCTTGTGCACCGGGTACTTGCCGCCATACCCTCGCCAACGCGGAATCGGTTGCTGTATTGCATCCATCACAGGTCACCACGACACCCAAGTTCAATGAGGCCATATTCAGGACCATCTTGACCTCTGCATTGGTCAACCCTACCAGATCCGGAACGGGTACCCGTTGACCACGATCTCCGCTACCCAAAACCAACGTTATGGACTCCCCGGCACGTATGCGCGTTTCTTCAGCAATGGGCTCCCCTTTGTACAACTGGGCCACCACACAATCCGTACACGGGTCAGGTTTGTACTGCAGTTCCTTCACCTTGAGCCCGATGATCTCCAGAACAGAGATGGCCTGCCGTTTTGAAAGGTCCACCAATCGCGGCATATCGATCATTTTGGGCTGGCTCGCGTTCAGTACCAAGTACACTTTACGACCCGATTTCACGTCCGACCCGGCCACAGGGTCCTGCACCACCACGCTGCCCTTCGGATACTCATCCGTGTAGACCGAATCGATCACAAAGGCACGAAGTTCGCGTCCGGCAAGTGCCATTTGGGCTTCATCGAAGGTCATGCCCTTCATATCGGGCACCCGCATCGCCTTCCCGTGACGTGTGAAATACCGCAGCCACAACCAGCCGCATAACAGCAATAGGCCGACAACGACAAGAGGCATTAGGAATTGCACAAAACGGTTCCGGAACATATGGTCCAATTCGCGCGCTGAACGGCACATGACGCTCAACGGGCGGCTAAGATAGGCGGGGTGCCTGAAGAAGTCCCTGCCCGATAGGATCTGGAAAGTCCACAATGGGTCGTGTACACTTCTCCTTCGCACACCAACATATCAAAGGCCCGACAGCATCCACCTTTGTACACCAGCCCATGCTTTCGAACAAACGCCCTTTCATCGCCATTATCCGGGGTGGCTATACCGGTGAGTCGGTGATCAGTCTACAGAGTGCCGCTACCCTTATGGAGGCCCTCGACCAACAGCGCTACGAGGCGGTTTACGTTAGCATTTCTCGCAAGGACTGGCATTGCGAACGTGCTGATGGCTTCCCGCTGGAATTTGATAGGGGACGATTCGCCGCTGTTCGGGGTCATGGAATGGAGGTTTTCAACGCTGCGCTGATCGCGATCCATGGGACACCTGGTGAGGACGGTAAGCTGCAAGGGTACTTGGACATGATGAACGTACCCTACCAGACCGGCGGTGTGCTGTGCATGGCCCTTGCCATGAGCAAGTTCAGCACCACTGGCCTACTTCGGCAATGGGGTTTCCCCGTGGCTGCCTCCGTGTTGCTGCATGATCGCAACTCAGGAGCGGAAGAACGCATTATGAACGAAGTTGGTCTGCCCTGTTTCGTGAAGCCGGATAACAGCGGCAGCAGTTTGGGCATAAGCAAAGTGAAGACGAAGGCCGAACTAGGTCCAGCGCTGGACAAAGCATTCGCAGAAGGCCCTTCGGTCATGTGCGAAGCTTTGGTGAAAGGACGCGAACTTACTTGCGGTGTAGCGCGATTGAACGGGGAGGTACGCGCTCTTCCGGTGTGCGAGATCCGCACCAGTCGCGAATTCTTCGACTATGAGGCGAAGTACCACGCAGCTGATACAGAAGAGATCATTCCCGCCGAAATACCGAACGACGTGACCTTGCTTATCCAAGAGAGGTCTGTTGCGATCTATCGCGCCTTGGACTGCAACGGCATGGTTCGAATTGACCACTTCTGGACCGGCGAAGAGGTGATCACCATTGAAGTGAACACTACACCGGGTTTCAGTAGTGCCAGCATTTTCCCGAAAATGATCCGAGCTGCGGGCCTTGAGGTTCCAGCGGTGGTGAACGCGATCGCCGAAGAATGTCTTCAGCGGGGCAAAGCACGCAGGTAAGCCACCAATTGCCGAACCGCTATGCCCCGATGGCTGATCCCGTTCTTCGCCGATCCATCCATTTGTGCGAAGGTCAGTTCGCTGCCCATGGGACGGAACACCGGGTCATAACCGAACCCCCCGGAACCCAATAACTCCTCGGTGATCTCGCCTTCAACACTTCCAGAGAACGTGTGTGACCCGGTGGAGGCAACCAACGCAATGACCGTTCGGAACCGTGCTCTACGATCTTCCTTTCCTCTCAATTCTTCCAACAATTTCGCCATGTTCAGCATGGGAACCTTGGCATCCCCTGCGTAACGCGCGCTATGAACTCCTGGCGCTCCTGCCAAGGCATCCACTTCCAATCCCGTGTCATCGGCAACACAAACGAGACCTGTTCGTTCATGCGCGAATCGTGCCTTTTGCAACGCATTGGCTTCCAGTGTGGCACCGGTTTCGGGAAGATCTGCAGGTAAACCCACATCCGCCAGCGACAGAAGCTCGATCCCTTTCGGAAGTAAAGCTTTCAACTCCAGAACCTTTCCCTGATTTCCTGTGCAAAGAAGTAGCTTTTCCATCTTGCAAGATGACCCTTTTACGACTTGGTTGCATCAACCCCCAGAAACTTTTCGTGTCGGCCGCGCCTCCATTCCTCTTGCGCTGCGTCATGTTGGAAGTGGACGTGGCAGTAAGATGACGATCAGAAGAACTGTCTTGGCTGATAGAGGGAGCCCAAAGCGGATCATGGCACGTCGGCCAGTACGGTTACATTTGACCGCCTTGAAAACGACCATTCAATAAATGGGATCCACGTTACTTGTGACCGGCGGTGCCGGCTTCGTTGGCTCCAGCTTCGCCATTCATTGGAAGAAGCGCCATCCGGGATCCACGGTCATCGCGCTGGACAATCTTAAACGCCGAGGGAGCGAACTGAACCTACCGAGGCTGAAAGAAGCAGGGGTCCAATTCGTTCACGGGGATGTTCGTGATGCGGGAGACCTGCTAAGCCTACCCCACATAGACGCCTTGGTGGAATGCTCCGCTGAGCCTTCCGTACTTGCTGGATATGGCGCAGGATCAAAATATGTGGTGGATACCAATCTGGTAGGGACGATCAATTGCTTGGACCTTGTAGCACGTGACAAAGCGGACCTCGTCTTCCTGAGCACCAGTAGGGTGTATCCGATCGCGGCCATCAATGGGATCTGTGAGCTCCATAATGACGAATTCCGGATCGATCCTGCCACGTCCCTAAGTGGTGCATCACAATACGGTATCGCCGAGGACTTCCCGTTGGCCGGTGTTCGTTCCTTGTATGGTGCAACCAAGCTCGCTAGTGAGCTACTGATCACCGAATACGCCGACATGCACGGGTTCCGCGCGGTGATCGACCGTTGCGGTGTCATCGCCGGACCATGGCAGATGGGAAAGACCGACCAAGGGTTCGTGCTCCTATGGCTTGCTCGGCACCTCTGGAACCTGCCACTGCAATACATCGGTTTCGGCGGAACCGGTTCGCAGGTGCGCGATGTACTTCACATCGATGACCTCTGCGACCTGGTGTCCTATCAGTTGGAACATATGGGCACTGTGAACGGACAAACCTTCAATGTCGGTGGCGGGCTAAGCAACAGCACAACACTTCGCGGCTTCACGGAACTCGCCCAAAAAGCTACGGGACGCACCATACCCATCAGCGCAAGCTCCGAAGATCGACAAGGGGACTTGAAACTCTACATCACCAACAACGCTCTCATCCAACAAGCCACAGGCTGGGTGCCGAAGCGTGATCTCCAAACCGTCTTCAGCGATTCCTATGCGTGGTTGAAGGAGCATGAGGATCGTTTGCGCCCTATTCTTACTTGAGGTCATGAGGACTGCCATCATCACAGGTTCTGGAGGACTTATCGGAGGAGCCGCGACCAACTACTTCGCCACAAGGTTCGACCGGGTCATCGGTATCGACAACGACATGCGCAGTGTCTTCTTCGGCAAGGAGGCAAGCACCCGTTGGCACTTCGAACAACTTCGCGAACGGATCCCGAACTACACGCACCACGACATTGACATCCGTGACCGCGCTGCGGTGGAGAAGCTTTTCGCGGAGCATGGATCGGACATTGAACTGGTGATACATGCCGCAGCCCAACCAAGTCATGACAAGGCCGCGGACATCCCGCATTTGGACTTCGAGGTGAATGCGAACGGCACCTTGAACATGTTGGAAGCGACCCGCCGATCATGCCCGGAGGCTGTATTCATCTTCACCAGCACGAACAAGGTGTATGGCGATACCCCGAACGAACTCCCACTCCTTGAGCTGGAAACGCGATGGGAGCTCGCGGAGGACCACCCTTACTTTGCCGAAGGGATCGATGAGCACATGAGCATCGACCATACCAAGCACAGCCTGTTCGGCGCCTCCAAGGTTGCTGCTGATGTGATGGTCCAGGAATACGGGCGCTACTTCGGCATGCGTACCGGGATCTTCCGTGGTGGTTGCCTCACTGGCCCCAAGCACAGCGGCACACAGCTACATGGCTTCCTTTCCTATCTGATGAAGTGCGCCATTAACCACACACCGTATACCATCTTCGGTTACAAGGGAAAACAAGTGCGTGACAACATCCATAGCGACGACCTTGTGGCCATGTTCGATGCATTCCGCTTGGCACCCCGGAGCGCTGAGGTTTACAATGCCGGAGGCGGCCGCTTCTCCAATTGTTCCATGCTCGAAGCCATTGCGCTGTGCGAGAAGATCACGGGCAACAAGATGAACTATACCCTCTCCGACCAGAACCGGATCGGCGATCACATCTGGTACGTGAGCGACCTTTCCAAATTCAAGGCCCATTATCCAACGTGGGCACCTCGCTTCGGGATCGAAGAGACCCTGTCGCAGATCTTCGAAGAGTTCAATACACGGATCACATGATGGACCTCGACCGCATTTACGCATACCGTTTCCGCGATGTGGACCATGTGAAACGTCGCATGGTCTGGGTTGAACTTGCCCGGTTCATGCACAAGAAACTCCAGAACCCCAACGTCCTTCTGGACCCGGCAGCGGGCATGTGCGAGTTCATCAATGCTTCGCCCGCCAAGGAAAAATGGGCAGTGGACCTCAACGAGCCCTTCATTCTTACACATGCTGACAAG
>Ga0209063_1000313_pt1 | contig 38105 bp, 21 predicted proteins | sample KloWWTmeKNB19Kit_FD_187177 | JGI IMG/M metagenome (GOLD analysis project Ga0209063, IMG submission 187177) | Active sludge microbial communities from Klosterneuburg, Austria, studying microevolution and ecology of nitrifiers - Klosterneuburg... | ecosystem: Engineered > WWTP > Aerobic digester >... | reverse complement strand
GATTTAGGTGACCAAGTATGGGTGCAATGGATGCCACAAGATCGGCGACGAGGGTGGAAAGGTCGGGCCTGCGCTGGATCGTGCCGGATACCGTCTGAATCCCACCTGGGTCTACCGATGGCTGCGCAACCCGCAAGCCATGAAGCCTGATACGCGTATGCCCAGCTTGGGATTGAACGATGCGGATGCAAAGGCTGTGGCTCTCTATCTGAAAACCCTCCGCGCTCCGAAGCCTGACCAGCCACTCGGGAAGGTGGGCGAATAGCCGGCTAGGGAGTCTGATTAAAGGTGCCGATCCAGATACCGACGAGGATCGCCACGCCGGAATAGACATGCTGTTTGAACATGGCGAAGGCGATGTGCGGAGTGACGGGCGCTTGTAATCGTCGTACCTGCCAGAGGAAGACTCCGGTCGGCAGGGCCAATATTAGATAATATCCCATCCCGAGGCCGGACAACTGTCCGGCCACTACCAGGCACAGTACCATCCCCACAAGGAAAACTCCGACGGCGACCGGGACAGCCTCACCGAAGAGAAGTGCAGACGACTTCACTCCGATGCGGCGATCATCCTCGCAGTCCTGCAGCGCATAAATTGTGTCGTACGCGATGGCCCAGCAGGTCGTCGCGGCAAAGAGCCACCACGCCGGCGCTTCGATCGAGCCGCGCGAGGCCGCCCATGCCATCACGGCTCCCCAACCGAAGGCAATGCCCAGCACCCCTTGCGGAATCTGAATCCATCGCTTACTGAAGGGATAGATCGCTGCCAGAAAGAGAGCGATAGGACTCAGTAGCATCGTGAAGGGATTGAGTGTGATCACCAGAGCGGCCGCGATCACTGCCAGGCCAAGTGCGACGAGCAGCGCTTGTCTGGGCGCAAGGCGGCCTGCGGCGAGCGGTCGAGTGCGTGTGCGTGCGACGTGTTTGTCGAAATTGCGGTCGGCCAGGTCGTTAAAGACCACGCCGAGACTCCGCATCACGAAGGCGCCCAACGTAAAGACGCCCAACAGCCACATCGGTGGACGGCCCTGATTTGCCAGGACTAACGACCACAGGCTGGGCAACAGTAAGAGCCAGGTGCCGGATTGATTCCGCAGTCGGATCAGGTCGGCCACCGCGCTCCAGGACCATGCGGGTGTTGAGCGGTGAGTTGAAGGACTCGCAGCGTTCACGCGCTGGACCATAGCCGAGCACAGGAGGACTGTCAACGCGGCATCGCGTCGGTTGTTATGTCTTTGTGAGATTCGGTATAACGAAACTATTGTGCAGTCATCTATGTGCCCAGGAATAGGACCAAGTGTGCGGCGGCTGTCGAGGTGTCCTCTCGCCTTTCTGCTGTTCGTGGTATGGGTGTCGAGCGGATGCCAATTCTTCGGTCAGCGTAGCAGCCTGGCCACTCATTACAATCTCCCACTCACCGTCCAGCTTCGGATGGATCACAGTATCGCTGCGGCGTCGCTAGACTATCGCGATGCCTGTGGCCAGGCCCTCACCCTGCCCATTCGTGACGGGTTAGAGACGCAATTGAAAAAGCGCATGGGGCAGGTATTCGAACGCGTGCACCTTGAACCAGGCCCATCGACTGGTGCCGTGGATGGTGTGGTGGATACCGCGTTAGGAGTCCGCCAGGTGGATCTGTTCATTCCTCGTAAGGCCAATAAATCCTATCCTGCGACGGTGACGCTGGGGATGGAGTTTTCGTATACCGATCACCACGGCACGGTCCTTGTGAGCAAGAAATTGCAGAGCGCTGCGACCGGAGAAGTCGAGACGCGGGCCGACACCTGCAATATCAGCGGCCTCGACAAAGTGGCGGAAGAGGCGGCCGCCAAGCTTGTGGAAGGTATGGCGCAACAGCTTGGCACTGCCACCAAAATTCGCGAGCAGGCACAGTTCAGAAAGAGCGGCGACAAGGGAACCATGCAGTCTGCTCCCGTGCCGCCTGCGACACCGGCAGTGGCTCCATTGGCGGCCACACCGGTGGTTCCGGTAGCTCCCTTGCAATCCGCTGCCGGCTCCACGCCGCAGGCCGCAGCCCCGGATTCGGCTATCCGATCCGGGATGACTCAACTCTCGTTCCGGACCATCATCCGAGACGATAACCAGAATCATGTTCTGGAACAACGTGAGTCGTTCAGTGTGGAGTTTGAAGTCAAGAACGAGGGGGCTGTAGTTGCGGAGGGAGTCGAGGTTGAATTGAGCGGTCATGCCGCGATCGTCGGAGGCCTCAAGTCGCCGGTCTCGTTGGGGACGCTGCAGCCGGGTGAAGTTCGCCGCGTGGCCGTTGACGGCAAGGTGGGGGCGGTCGCAGACGCCGAGCAGGCCGAGTTGATGTGTGCCCTGCGAGCGTCATCCAACGTCCTGCTCCCGTCAGCAAAGAAGTTTTTTGTCGCGATACATCCTGATGCCGGTGCCGCTGTAGAGGTATTGTCGGTAGATGTGGACCAACTCCCGAGCAGGAATGGAAAGTCGGCGCAACCGAACAGTGTCGGGATCGCGATCGGTATCGGCGCGTTCCGGGATCCGGCCGTGCCGACGGTGAAGTTCGCCGCACACGATGCTGATGTCATGGGCGGGTACTTCAAGACCGTTCTGGGCGTTCCTCCGCACAAGGTGAAGGTGCTGTCCGACGCCAACGCGCTTAGAGATGACTTGATCGAAGTGTTTGAGCAGTGGTTGCCCAAGCAGGGCAGTCCGCAGGCGACGGTGTATATTTATCTGTCCGGCCGGGCTGTGGTGGATCAAGAGACCGGGATCGTCTCGTTGTTGCCTTACGATGGGACGCGAGCCGGTGCATCCCGGATGTTTTCCCTCGCCCGGCTTCAGCGGGCTCTGACCAAAGCCTCCGTGAAGCAAGCCGTGTTGATGCTGGATCTCTCCCTGGAGCCGTCGTCCGGTTTCGATCCGGGCCGGGTGGTCCCTCCGCGATGGGCCCAACAGGATTCAAGCGGGGAGCCAGATCGGGTCATGCTGATGATCGGAAACTCCGGCCTACAGGAGGCGCAAGCCTATCAGCCGGGACAACATGGGTTGTTCACATATTTCCTGCTGAAGGGGTTGCGCGGAGCGGCCGATCTCGACAAAAGCGGGACTGTGTTGTCCGGGGAACTCTGCGAATACGTGCATGATCAGGTCGATGCCGTTACGCGAGGAGCGACGGGGGGTGGCCAGCCCACACTCTGTCTGCCGATGGGTGGTCGGCAACCGGTGTTAACCGGGATTCCTCTGAGTAAGATCCGTTGAGGGTGGCACTCTACCTTCCGGAAGGCGGTGGTGATGCTGACCGGACGAACACGATGGCCACGGGCCCGTCGAATCCTCTTCCTGGCATGTCTGTGGCTAGCCAGCGTTAGTTGTTCGATTATCGTTCTGGAATGGGTCACAGGGTACCTCTATGAGCGCACGCCCTTCTCGAATGGAAAGCGGATCATCGATCTGTACCTGGGGCAACAGCCGACCGTTCGCTCTGATGTAAACGGAGAGAGCGCGTCACTCGCGTCCCATCCCTACTTGCTCTACACGCATCTGCCCAATTTGACGACGGACGGGTATCAACAGACCAATTCGCTTGGCTATCGGAATAGAGAATTCACTGTCGCAAAACCACCGGACACCATTCGAATTCTGGTGCTGGGGGGATCGACGACCTTCATGTGGCCGTTCGTGAAGAACCCGGCGGATACGTGGGTGGCCCGCCTCGAGGCTAAACTCAAGACGATTTCGAAGAAGACGGTTCAGGTAGTCAATGCGGGACTGAACTACGGAACCAGCGCCGAGGCGCTCGCCGGCTATGTGTTTCGACATCGTTTTCTCCAGCCCGATATCGTGATCTATCATGGCGGCGGAAACGACGTACTGCCGCTTTTTTTCGGGAATTACACTCCCGAATATACCCACTTCAGACGGTATGGGGCGGGTGAGATTCCACGCCCAGGAGAGAAATTTCTGCTGCAGCACAGCAGCACAGCAAAATACGTCTACTCCAGGTGGCTGGAGCCGATAGGTGCAGTCGTGGTAACGGAGCCGTTTTGGGAAGTGGATCCGAAAACGGCGCTTGAACGGGTACGAATGCAGGCGCCCGAAGGGTTCCGACGGAATCTCGACATGCTCGTGTCTTCGAGTCAACAGGCCGGCTCAGCCGTGGTGTTGTTCGGTTTCTTGCAAGCGAGAAGGCAGAATCTCAGCAAGAATGCAGGAGCCTTCAAAGGGTTCGAAGAGGCTCTGATTCTGGGGCTGGAAAAGAACTATGACGTCATGCGGGAAATCGCGACCCGGTATCGAGTGCCCTTTGTTATTCCGCCCCAAGATCGGTTTGAGGATGAATGGTTTCAGGACAATTGTCACCTCTCTCCAGCGGGCGAGGAGGTCAAGGCGCAGATCATGTTCGAACAATTACGGGATCATCCCATTTTTCTATCTGCTCTGTAACGGGAGGCGTTTCAATCATTGACAGTGCTTCCATCCCCTGAGTAAGATTGCGCTCCTTGACCGATCCGAAGATGATGTTCAGGTCAACAAGCCGGCGTAGCTCAGTTGGCAGAGCAGCGGTTTCGTAAACCGCAGGTCGCCCGTTCAATCCGGGTCGCCGGCTCCACACTCTTCCATGGAATTTCAGGTAGTTGCAGAGCTCCTCCGGTCTGTGGATTCTGTGAATAGACCCCTTCTGCTACCACTTTGCTACCACGTGCTACCGCCCTCTCTGATTGAGACGGTATGGCGTCGAGGCGATCCAATGCACCGGGTGCTTTCTTCTTCAGCCATCTCCCATAGGTGCTCACCGTTAATTCGATCGTCGCGTGTCCCAATTGCTCTTGAACGTAAGGGGCTGGGACACCCTCAGAAAGCAAGATCGAGGCGTAGGTGTGCCTGAGACAATGGGGTGTGAAGTGGAGCGGAAGCTTGGCTTGCTTCAGCACGCTGGCCATCGCGCGGCGCACATTGGCAGGATCTAACGGAGTCCCGTTTTTCGTCACAAACAGCCAGGGCGTCTGATCTGTCCAGCCGTGTTTCAGCCGATCTTGCTTCAGGGTCATGAGATGGCGAGTGAGTACTGCCGTGAGGGCCTGTGAGAGATCCACGGTTCGACCATGGCCGCTCTTCGGCGTGTCGAGGGTTCCGTCTTCTGAGAAGGCACGGGCAATGCGGATTGTCTGGGCGTTCAGGTCGAGATCACCATCTTGAAGCGCCAAGGCCTCCCCCAATCGCTCTCCGGTTCCGGCCAACACGAAGAAGAGCGGATAGTAGCGCGGCGCGTGTTGCAAGACCGTCGCAAGGAAGTGTTGCCGCTGGACCTTGGTCATCGCCTTGATCTCTTCTTGGCGCGTCGTCTTGGAGATCGTGAGCTTCAGCGCCCGTCCCAGGTTCGCAGCAGGATTGGCAGCGATCAGTCCATCTTCAATCGCCGCGTTGAGCATCACACGGATCACGCCCTGAATGTTGCGAACGGTCCGCTTCTGAAGGCCCAAGGACGACTTTTCCGTCAAGAACAGCTTGAGTTGCCCGCGGTTCAGGTCCCGAACCCGCAGTTTCCCGAATTTGGGAAGCACGTGCAGCTTCAGGATCTCGCTATAACGGGCCAACGTGCGCGGTTTCACCGTCGGGCCGATGAACCGCGTCCAGTGCTCCGCGTACTCTGCCATGGTACTGGACACCGGAATCGTCGGTGTGACTCGTTGACGGGCTTCCTGGCCGACATGATCGCGGAAGGTGTCGGCATCACCTTTCTTATCGAACGATTTCCAATGTCGGACTCCGGCCCCATCGCGCCAGTCCACTACATATTTGCCGCGCCGTTTTCGCACACAGGCCATACGTCACCAGTTATTGTGGGACTTCAGCAATTGCAATCGAATCACAGGTTGCATCGGTGCTTGAATCGCCAATTCATTGCGCTACCATCGGACCACGAGGACAGGATACGATTCGTATACTGCTATTTTCAACCGCCATGTTGCGCCACATACGCTTGCAAATCGGACGGTTTCACCCTCACCGATTTTCCCAGGCGAATGGCCTTCAGCTCTCCGTGACGGCACAATTCATAGGCGCGATATTGACTAAGCTTCAGTCTTGTTGCGACTTGGTCGATCGTGAGCAGATCCTCCTCGCCTACTTTGTCAGATGATCCCATCAGCGCACGCTGAACCAGCAATGGCTGAAGCGACGCGAGTCCGATCAACAGTGCCTGCGCGATCTCCGGTGGTAGGATAGCCGCCTTTGCGGGGTCCTGGATCAATTGATCAAGGCTCGGTGGTGTCATGATCTCGCCTCTGCTTTACCTTAGTAGCCTGGCAATACCAGGCAAATCAGTTCAACTATCGTCATACAGGCAGACGAGTTGACGACGTGTGGACTCAACAACCAGCGGTCGAATTCCTCTCGCATCATCAGAATATTCCCTTAGATTCGGTAGTGTGGCACGGTGGTACTTATGAGAGGGTTCAGAATTTATGACCATACCGAAAAAGTAGGGGAGGCTGTGGGGTCGGGTACGACCGAGACGTGAGCGGGGACTTACCGGTGTCCGCAGCAAGGCCGAGATTCAGGAGAGTTTCTACGGAGGCGTCGCTGGCCTGCGCTGGGGAGGGCTTCGGTCCGCCGCGCAGCTGAGGCACCGCGTCCGGGGACGCCGTGCCACGTGGAATCAGGCACCGTCGTGTCGCGCGACGCGACTCGACCGTGCCGAGAGACCCGCCATCGCCCATTAAAGGGTGCGGCACGCCCGTGGCAATCGCGCCATCGCGGACGATGTCACGCTTGCAGCCGTTCGTGGCCACAGATTCAGAAGATGTGTTGCGCCCCAGCGTCGGTGAGGGCGCAACACCGTGTGTGAAGGAGGTTTGTGGGTGAGTCAAGTCGATGAGTCCACTGGTCTCGTGTGGGGGGAGGGAACTGAACAGGACAGGAGATACGTGAGAGCCGTAGACTTATGGGTGGAAGCGTGTTCTCCTTCACCACGACATCGGAGGACACCCGCTGCGCCTTCCTCCTCAACTTGATCGCCAAGGCTTTCTACGCAGGGAAGTTATAGAAAGAACAGTTAGGCGAGGCGTTTGCCAGGATGGCTGAGGCAAGACAGAACTGTCTTTCCTGATTCACGCACGATTCAACATCCCCCCCGCTGTCGTCGAAGGGGCACATCAGTTTGACCTTCGCAAGTGAAATGGACTAATTTCTGCGCATTAATAGCTCAGAGGTCTAATGTTTTTTGAGGCTGACGAAGAACAAATCGCGCGGCTACAAAGTCTCGACTTGGTTCGGTTAATGAAACGATTGCTTCTTGCCGAATGTCGTCTGGTCGATATCCCCCTGCGCGCAGCAACCGTACCGCTTCAAATTACTGTAGCGGATGGTGGCGAAGATGGCCGGGTTGATTGGAGTGGTGGAACGGACTCGACAGATTACTTTCCTGGACGGTTATGCATATTCCAGTCGAAAGCTCAGAATCTGACGGAAAAGTTAATTGCAGCAGAAGTCTTAAAGAAACCAAAGAAGGGGGCAGCAAAATTAAATGCCGCAATATTGGAAGCCGTCTCAAGAAAGGGTTCCTATATTGTTTTCTGCTCTCACAAGTTTGGGGGACAGAAGATAAAGAAGCTCAAAAAGGCCGTTGAGAAGGCTGTCCGCAAGGGAAAGAAGAAGCCGTCTAGACTCAAATCAATTGATATTTATGATGCGAATCGCATTGCTGATTGGGTAAACACTCACCCTCCCGTTGCTCTTTGGCTGGCTTCACTGAGCAAAGGTCGCTCACTTGCAGGTTTCATGTCTCACGAAGCATGGGGGAGAGAGGGCGAGATCAGAAATATCCCATGGGTGTCCGATGAAACTCCACGATTTTTGCACAATCAAATCAAAAACTCAGAAATCAAGCTGCATAGCGAATGGCCTTTCGAAGAAGCTGCTGCTGCGGCATTAGATTGGCTGGAAAAGGATCAAGCAGTATTGCGAATTGCAGGACCATCTGGATTTGGAAAGTCACGATTTGCATATGAGTTGTTTAATCAGCAGGCTAATGTCTCTGGTGAAGTAGCTCGATCGGTAGTCATATATGCTGACCTTGTTATTGTTTTGGATGATGAGGTCGCCAAGCTTGCACTTGAAATCACCGATGCAGGGAGTTTGGCGATCTTGGTTGTCGACGATTGTCCGGATGATCTCCACTTGAAATTGGCAGATATTACCCGCCGTGCTGGATCGCGTTTACGCCTCGTAACAATTGACGTTGAAACAAAAGTGCAGGACAGCAAAACGTTGGTAATTCGATTAGAGCCGGCATCGGATAAGACGATTGGATCGATAGTAAATGCCGTAGCTCCAAGCTTGATCCCTTCTGATTCGAGGTTTATTCAGGAGTTTGCCAAGGGATTTCCAAAAATGGCGGTTTTGGCATCCAAACACAACGGCAGGAGCCAACCGACGATAAGTTCTACTGGGGAGATAGTGAACCGCGTGGTCTGGGGGCGTCGACAGTGCGTCGAGGAGGCACAAAAGGCCTTAGAACTCCTTAGTCTCTTTGAATGGGTCGGATTAGGTGGACGAGTAGCTGAAGAGGGGAAGCTGATTGCTGAGAATCTTGGAGCAATGACTCAAGATGCCTTTGTTGAACATATCAAGTCTTTTACTTCCCGAGGAGTCATCGTACAGCGTGAAGAGTCCTATCAGGTCTCCCCAATACCGCTCGCAGTCGTTTTGGCGACTAACCGGTTGACCCTAATTAAGGACAAGATTCCACCATTTTTTCTGGGAGCGCCCCAGAGATTGAAGGCTAGTCTCCTTCGACGATGGCGCTGGCTGGATACCTCTCAAGAAGCGAAGGCATTCGCTCGTACTCTACTCACAGCCGACTACATGGGAAACCTCGAAGCCCTGAACACGGAGTGGGGTTCAGAGTGTTTAGATCATCTAGTTCATGTCGAACCAGACTTTGCAATGGCGACAATTCATAGGGTGTTTGATGGATTAAGCGCTGAGGAATTGCATCAAGTACGTGAAGGCAGGCGGCATCTTGTTTGGGCGTTGGAGAAGCTTGCTTTCCGAAAAGAATCCTTCGATGGAGCAGCCACGTTGCTGCGAAGACTTGCCGCTTCAGAGACGGAAGGAGATATTTCAAACAATGCTACGGGCCAATTCACACAGCTCTACCAGTTGTACCTGAGTGGCACTGAGGCCCCCCCTGAGACGCGATTCCTCGTCCTCGACGAGGGGCTAGATTCATCAAATCTCAGGGAACGAGAAGTCTGCATCGAAGCCCTCAACAAAATGTTAGAGACTGGTCATTATTCTCGGAGCGGAGGAGCGGAAGAGGTCGGCAGTGAGCGGCTAAAAGATTGGGAACCGAGCATAGCCGGAGAAATTTGGGATTTCCTTCGAGCCTCACTTAAACGCCTTACGGATATCGCGCTCAGCACCGATCCATTCGCGCCACAAGCGAAAAATATCATCGGCTCTCACATCAGAGGTCTAATAGGAAAACTCCCTTTCGAGGAAATCAAGGCGACCACCTCTCTTATCACATCGCATGACGGCTTTTGGCCAAAGGCAGTGGAGAAAGTGAATGAATGGCTGTATTTCGATCGAAGGAAGGCGCCTCAGGATCTTGGGAAAGAGGTAAGGGCTTATTTTGATGAACTAATGCCAGTTGATCCTGTTGAACGCGCCATTCTCTATACTCATAGCTGGCAGTCCGATTTCAACGACCCCGATGTTGATTATGATCAAGAGTCTTCAGAACACGATTACGATTACATGGCAAGGAAGGCCATCGAATTGGCAGACCTTATCTCAAATGATCCCGCAGCGGTGGGCCGAACACTAGAATACTTTGTCTCATCTGATGGTAAGGCGGTCTTTCCTTTCGCTCGCCGCCTTGCAGAGCGTGCACCGAGTGTGACGACACTTTTTAAGACAGCTGTCGACAAAATCGAACAAAGCCAAAAAGCGACGAACTTGGACTTCTTCGGTGGACTTATCGCGGGAGGTGATTCGAGGGATCCGCAAGCCGCACGCGACTGCATTCGAATAGCTCTGAATTCTCCAAAGTTGAAATCGGATGCAATTTCAATGATCGGATCCAGTAAGCTACAGCCCGCCGATATCTTGCTCGTCGTTTCGCTGCTGAAATCGGGCGATATCAAGCCGTGGCAATGTACAAGTCTTTCTTATGGAAAAGGAATGGCACATCTTGAAGGCAGAGATATTCTTCCTCTGTTAACAGAGCTGTCGCAAAATGGCTCCGATGGGCTCTTAGCGGTTATTGACATCATTACAATGTTTTTACATGGGGGTGGTGAACTGCCTAAAGATGCTATATCGGTTTTGCGAACTGTCCTTGTGGACCCAAAGTTATTCGATGCCGCAGAAAACAAACGTCAGATGGGATACAGCGTTGAGCGAGTCATTAAGTATTTACTTAAGCGACACCTTATAAACGTACAATTTGCAAAAGCCCTTATAAAACAGCTTCTTAGTATCTGTACTCCTCCAAGAGCGAACGTCTTCCACGATCTAAGCCGTTCAGTTCGTGACTCACTGGGGGCAATCATTGATCAATATCCCCGAGAAGTCTGGTCGATTGTAGCCAATCTGCTCATCTCTACTGATTTCATGGTTCGACATCGAATTGAAAACTTGGTCATGAGTGAACACGATAATTACACGAGACCTGGTTTCCTATTCGCAATCCCAGCTGATATTTATCTTGAATGGGCTCGAAAGAATTTAGCTGATCGCGCGCCGATCGTGATGAGATGGCTTCCAGTTACAATCAAAAATGAAGAGGGTGGTCTTGAATGGCATCCGGCACTTGAGACCTTTGTTGCCGAGTTTGGAAACGAGCCGGCTGTGCTTGGGGCATTATCGCGACGCTTACATCCGATGGCCTGGTATGGATCTTTGAAGCCCCACATTGAACCGCAGATTAAACTGCTTGAATCATGGACATCTCATCCGAAAGCTAAAGTTCGACAATGGGCGCGAGAACGGATTAGCTGGATAAAGACGCAAACCTAGGGCTGTTCGGGAGAAAATATTGTGTTAGGAATCCTTGTTCCGCTGAGACGCCACTTGATCAATAGTTGCGAGAACCTTGTCGCGCATTGGGGCATCACATTTGTTGTCAGCGAACCGATGAACAGTTCCTTGCGGATGGTCGCCTCTGTGATCTGAGGATCCTACTCGCGCAATGATACCACCACGAAGGCGTGCGGTGTCGCACATCGTGATAACCGTGGCCGGATAAAAGCATCGACTTTCGGCAGGACACTGCCTCGCGGCAGCAGTTGCAACTGTCAACCTAGGGGCGGATACGCTCGCCATCTTTGTGTGGCGTAGGGGTTGCTGTAGGTGTGCCATGGCCAGATGTGGCGCAGGTGCCACGCGCTGGTGACGCCCCGTTGGGGATGTTGAGGCGACGCGCCTGCTTGACAGGCTTGTTTCATAGAGACTCCCTGGGCGGTCTTTGCGGACGCTGATTCAGAGGGTGGTGGGTGGGCTTAGATCTCTTTCTTCTTTCCTATGATTATGTCTTTTTAAGAGGTTGCAGGATATGGCTTTCGCCCGCAGTTGTCTTACATTCTGGGTTTGTTGTATCGTCCTTCCTATGTCCTTTGACCCTCCGATCTCCGCCCCCGGCCTCTCCTCCGATGACCAGAATCAGACACAGGGTGGTGTGGGGCTCGGGGTGTCTCGACTTGGGCTGGCGCAGGTGAGGTGGTGATGAAGCAGACGGCGAAACGAACGACCACGGTCACGGTGGATCTAGGTGAACTGAAAGCGCCCTGGCAGGCCTGGTGTCAGGACCAGGGCATCACGCCGAGCCATGCCCTGCGGAACGCCCTTCGGCAGGCCATGGGCCGGAGAGCCACGCGGGCTCCTGCGCCTCCGCTGCGCGTCACGTCGAAGCCTGAACGAGCCACTGCTCGCATGGAAGTGAACCTCACGCCCTCAGAACTCGCGGCCCTGAAGCGGATGGCCGGGCACGAAGGTTACGTGCCAACGAAATGGGTGGTGGCGATGATCCGCACCAAGTTGACCGGACAGCCCCATGTCGGGCAGCCGGAACTGGAAGGATTGGCCCGGTCGAATCAACACCTGCTTGCGTTGGGCAGGAACTTGAACCAGATTGCGAAGGTCCTGAATACCGCTCCTCAGAACCGGACAGCGTTTCGGGTCGAGGTCATCACCGAACTCTCTCGCGTGATCCAGGCCCATACGAAGAAGGTCTCTGATGTCTTGCGTGGGACGGTGGCGCGCTGGCAGCTCCGATGAGTGCCGCACACATCAGTATCGACGAACGGCTAGACGAGTGGGGGAGTCGGCTCTTCAATGTCTCAACATAGACATCACCACGGCCACGTTCCAGTAAGCACGTTCGTCTTGGTTCCGCCAAGCCTGTGAGCACGGCGGACGGTTCAGCACGCCATAGGCTCGCGCATCTATGAGCGGCAAATGACCTTGTGCTGACTCCCTATCGAGAGGCAAAGTTCGAACCACACACCGGGCCATTTCTGTTTGAGTTCCAACGGCACGGGATGTCGAGTAAGGAATTCTGCTCGCGATTGGATACCTTCTTCGCCCAACTTCCCAAGGACTTTCGCTATGCGGTCGAAATTCGCAACGCGATCTTGCTGGGTCCTGACTATCGCAAGGTCTTAGAGAGTCACGGCGTCGCCCATGTCTACAACCATTGGTCCTACATGCCGCCGTTAAGGGAGCAGCATCACCGGATGGAGGATTGCTTCACGGCGCCCTTCACTGTCCTGCGCCTCCTGACGCCGCTCAGGATGTCTTATGAAGCCGCGAAGAAACGAGCAGAACCGTATACGAAGGTTGTGGAAGAACTCCCAGAGATGCGGCGAGACACCGTGGAGCTGGTAAAGAAAGCGGTGGGAGAGAAGCGAACGGCGTATGTCTTGGTGAACAACCGCACCGAAGGGAACGCCCCCTTGACGATTCAAGCTCTACAGAATGCGCTGCAGACCATGGGGACGTGAGTGTTGCCTCTTCCATTTTGGCTTGTCCTGAAACCAGGAATCGAACTATCGAGTGCGAGCTTATACCTTCGGTGTTGAGTCCTTGAGTATTCCCTTATTAGGTCAGATCAGCTACCCCTCGCTTACCCCATCTCACACAACAAGATATGAAGCTGATAGACTTCGGTTGCGGCAATATCCCTATCCATGGAAAATACTCTAGCGTATTCAGGCATCTAATAAGATATTTCCGTTGACGCCACCGAGCTGCTCCCGGTTTGTCCTAGACTCTCACGCGGGCGCAGGCACGCCAAGTCAACTGAACCCATACTTCACCACCATCAACAAGTCTTGCAGTTTGCTTTGATTAGCGGGAAGCAGCGACAGTTCTACTGCGGTGCCGAGGCTGATGTCGGTCGTCTCCGCTTTGCACAGAGCCCACGTATCGATACGCGACAGGTTCTTCGCGGCGCCATCGAGGTTGATGCTAAAAGTGGCAGGGTTGCCGGTAACCTTTGCCAGCAACACAACACTCTCGATAGTTGCGTCCAATGCCTGCGCCAGATAGGGCAGGCGCGACTTGTCGATGGTAAGGTTGACAGTGCTGGTCTGTTTCAATAGGTGCCACTCATTCGGCAGCTCGTGCCTCAGGTTAATGAGCGTGTGTAACCCAGTCTGCGACAGTTCCTGCTTGATCTGGCCAAGACGATCAAGCAGGTCGGTTTCGGCCAGGCTGTGCAAGCCCGAACCGCCTTCGCGTGCGGTGTAGCTCAGGTGGAGCACGACATCGGCGATCGTGCCGTAATCGAATTGCGCCAAAGCCGGTTTGGGCATTTCATAGCGCCAGTTGCTGATGGCTCCGGTGCCTTCGAACGGCAGGTAACGTTCGTCGCGAAAGTTGAGGTCGAACATACCGCTGTCCTTTTGCCCGGTCGAAGTGGCGATCGATTGGATCGTGCCGAGGTTGTAGACAAAGCGTTCGTCGTTGCCCGGGTCTTCGCTGTAACCGGTGAGCGCGAGATTGTCGGAGCGCAGATCTTTGCGGTACCGGTTGCTCGTTAGCGACAGTTTCGCGGACACGGACGTGTTCGGCCCTGCAACGCAAGGCATGCTGATACCGACCGTCTTGATGCGACGGAAGTACTGTCCCGGATGGTCAAGATCGAACAGCGCTTCCGGCACGCTGAAGTCGCAGCTGCCGGTTGCCCTGAGCTTGATTAGCGCCAGCGGGTCGAGCGATGCGAGCGAGATGTGCTTGACGATTTCGTATTCGCGCTTGTGCTGGTCGAGATAACCGGTCTCCATGCGTTTGAGGTCGTAGATTAGGCGGTCGGCGCTCTGCAATCCTTTCTTCAGCGTATCCCAGTAACCGAATGCGATAAAGCTGTCGTCGCGGCCGAGTTCGTATTGGTACGCGCGCTCGGCTTTCTTCGCCTGGTCGTGCGCAAGCTTATAGGCGGCGAAATAAACGTTGCTGAGCTGGCCAAGCATCCATTGGTAGAGATCGCGGTTGGTGAATTTGCGGCGCATGAACTCGTCGGTCTTTTTGTTGTTGTCGATCGTCAGCATATGGTTTTTCAGATCGAGCTCGGTGCTTTGCTGGCGGATTTCGGCGACGGTGATCTGCTTGTCGATCGACGCGAGCTCTTTCTGGGCCTGGCGTTCCTGCAACTTCCAGTCGTCAAAACGCCGGTCGTTCTGGCCGTTGATCGACGCGCGGTTGGCTTCATACGCGGCGCTTGAGCTGAGGATCTGCAGCACGTCGGCTGCCGAGTTCGCTGCGGCGGCAAGATTCTTGCCGCCCCATTGCAGCGTCACGTGCGGGCTGCCGCCGAAGCCGGATGCGCCGCCCAGCAAGTCGGGCACCATCGCGACGATGCCGGCCAACGCGCGGCTGATTTGCGCACCTTTCTCGAACTTGTGGGCTTCCTCCAGCTTGTCGAGGTGCAGTGCTTCCTTGGTGCTTAATTTCTCAATTTCTGCATAGTACTTGCGCTTCTCTTCGGTGACGGCCTTGCTTCGTTGCAGTACCTGGATTTGTTCTTTGGCTTCATGGATCGCCAGTTTCTTGAAGTCGATGATCTGGTTCTGCAATTTGATTTCCAATTCGCTGCGCAGCAGCGCCAGGTCTTCCGCGTCTTTTTTCTCAAGCACCTGTAGCAGCGAATTGCCGAGGTTGCGCACTTCCTGCGCCAGGTCGACCGCCTTTTGCGCGAGCGTCTGGAAACGGTAATACGGAAGCGGCGCGCTGAGGCCAGCAATAACCGCGGAGATGTCGAGCCCGGATGCGGCAGCCTTGACCAGCATGCCCGGATCGATCGGCGGCGCGAACAGCGCCAGGCTGCGCTCGACGCCGTCGATGTTCTGACAGTGGCGGATCTTGAACAAGCGGTCGCCGATGGTGTCCCAGTAGCCGAGCATCTTGTCGTTTTGCGGCACGCAAAAGTACAGCGTGGACAGCGTGATCGGCGAAGGCGGCAGTTCCGCGCCGCCTTCCGGCAGCGAGGACAGGTCGGGCAGGATGTTTTCCAGGTCGATCAGCGCGTTACCGAGCGGGCCGAGCTTGGCGCGGATCTGGTAGTAAGTCTCGTTCGGCGGCGTCACCACCGGCGGCACGATGCGCGGCTTCGGCCCCAGCAGTTTATCGGCCTGGATATACATCTGGGTCGCCTGCGCGATCGATTCCATTGTGTCTTGCCGGAACAGGTAATCGCCCCAGCTGATCAGGTTGTCGATGTACTTCATCAGGATCGCCTTTTGATAGGCCACCGTGCGGAAGCGCGCGACAACGTGCGGTTTGAACGGATTGTCGCGCCATTGCTGGATCGCGAACTCAAGTTCCTTGAGCGCCGGGTCGTTCAGGTCGGCTGCCCGGTATAGCAGGGTGTCGATGCGCTGTGCGATATAGTCGTTGTCGTTGCGCAGGAAGAACGGCTTGGTAACCCAGTATTTTTGCGGAACGTTGCCGGGCAGCGCGCCGGTCGGATTGAAAATGTAGTGCAGCCAATCCACCGCTTCCTGGAAGCGCTGGTTGCGCGTCAGAAAAGTGGCGATCAGCATCGGCACATGGAAAAACAGTTCCCAGTTGTAGCCGCTGTAGCTGCCGTCGCTGTTGAAGTCCACATCTTCCACCGGATGGGGCGACGCCACGATCGCGGTCGGTGCGTAATGCGCATCGAAATTGAATGCCGACTGCTGCAGCTGCGTCGCCCGCGACATCAGCGCCGGGACGCCATGCTGGTACAGCGTGCGGCGCAGTGTGCACATCAGCGGGTGGTACATATTGCTGAACTTCTCGCCGTACTGCAGGGTGAAATATACTTTCAGTTCCGCGACGATGTCGTGATAATCGTCGTCGGCCAGCAGTTCGTTCAGCACATCGGCTGGCGCTTCGCCGGCTTTCAGCTTTGCCATGTACTTCTGGTAGAGCGCGATGATTTTCTCGATCAGGCTGAGCACGTCCGATGCAGTGCGCTGAACTGTGGGCTCGAGCTGTTCGCGAATCTTCCTGCTGTAAAAGCCGGGCGTGATCACATACGCGTGGTCGCTGTCTTCCATAAAGTACGGCAGCAAGGTGCCCATCGGGATCTTGATGCTGCGGTCGCGGTTGTATGTGCTGGCGGCGTTGGCTTTCGAGCCGTAGGCTGCCAGCAACAGGTATTCGAACAGCAGCGCCACCCAGTCGATCACCGTCATCTGGTGCGGATAGGTAACGCGGAAGGTGCCCGGCGTCTTCATCAGGATGTTGTAGAACGTGAATGGGAACAGCGCGGTGCGCGCCGCCAACTCGTCGCCGGCGATGTAGTTGGTTTCACGATAGCGCTGTATCGTCAGCAGCGTGTCCTTGAAGTCCGGGAAGAAATCTGGGAAGTAGCTGTTGCCTTCGCTGAGCAGTTCCGGATAGCCCTTACAGCCGGCGATGTCGAACACGCCGCGCAATTGCACGCTGTCCTGCCCGTTCGTCTTCAGCAGCAGCACCATATCGGCCCAGTCGATGAAGATCAGGTTGTACAGGTGCTGGTCGAACGCATCTGTCGTGTAAGTATCCGGCGTGCGGATCGCATCCCTCGATATGCGCTTGGGTTGCCAGACGCCGTCGGCCAGTTCGCTGACTGCCAGCTGAATCTTGAGTTTGCGTTTCGGCTTGTCGGTGTTGACCACGGTGCCCGCCGTACTGTCGGGCACGGTGGCCTGCGGCGTGGGGTCGGGCTCCTCGCTGAAGATCGGCCATGCAAGGTGCAGGCGCCGGTTGCGCGAGAATGCCAGCAACTGGTCGCCGGTAATTTCCAGGTCGACCTTGCCCCACGGCGTCCAGTAGCGCTCCTGCTGGAACTCGCGATGGTAATAGGTCGCAGGATCGCCGCCCTTGGTGCGCGCAAACACATGCATGATGCGCACTTCGATCTGGTACCAGGTCGCGACAACTTCGAGGAACGCCAGACCATCCAGCTGTTCCAGGTAGTGCGTCAGCGCGCGTTCGGCGGTGAATTCGGTCAATTCATTTTGCATCAACTCGTTTTCGAGATCCTGGAACAGGAAGGATTTGTCGTCGCGCAGTTCGGCTTCGATCCAGTTTTCCGGATAACACCAGACTTTCATATTGGCTTCGCGGACGCGGTATTGGCTCAACCATTTCCATTGCAGCCAGCCGCTGTCGGTCTCGGTGTTGGCGGACGCGGCAGGTTCCAGTCCCATCATGCAGCGCTGCACAAACAGCTGGATCGAATTGTGTGCCTGCACAATCCGCGAGCTGGGCATGCACGCTTCCATTTCGACATCGATCAGCCACTTGTCGTACAGGTCGTTGGCGCTGCTGAATTCGGGCTGGGTTGCGAGCAGGTAGGCCACCAGCGCGTCGCGCTTGGCGGGACGGATCGCATCCATCACCTCTTTTAGGGTTTGCAGCCAGGTGGTTTCGTCATAGCGCGATTTCAGCGCGGTGCGCAGCTTGCCGGCTTCGGCGGCCGTCAGGCCCGGTTTGATAAAGTCGATCACGTCCGCCAACGGGCTGGCGAGCGTGCGCAGGTACTCGGCGCTGCGCAGCATGCGCAGCCAGTTGCGCACCGGACGGTAATTGGCGAGGCCGAACAGCGGGAAGAAATGCGCATCGATCGCGTCCAGGCTGTCGAGCTCATGCCCGGTCAGGATCACCAGTTTTTCCAAGAACTGGGCGCGCGGCGCGGCGCTGCCCGGCAGCGTCATTTCCAGCACCGACCACAACGTAATCGGATGCGCGGCATCGGCCGGGTTGTCGACTGGCGTCAACATGTCGGCCAGTTCGAGCACAGAGGCCAGATCGGAATAGGCTTGATACGACGCTTCCGTGTGGCCGCTTTCGTAAGGAATCAAATCCAGCTCCAGCCAGCCAAGGTCGTGGGCGTTAACCAGCAGCCATTCGATCAGGCTCGGATCGAGTTGATAAGAAGCTGCTAGCGGCAACAGCTTGTGCAACAGCCGCAGCGCGCGATAGTGCTGGGGGAAAACTGCTGTCGTAATGGCAGGCGGCACGGCAACCGGGTTGACGGTGTCGATCAAATCGTTGCCGAGCAAGACATCGCGCACGGCCGCCGTGCCGGGCGCAGGTTGTTTGAGTATCGCGTGCGCCAGCACCGCCTCTGTCAGCTCCGCGTTGGCCTTCAGCGCGGCGCTGAGCTGCGCGATCAGGATCACGGTCTTCGCCCGGCTAAGCTGGTACATCGACAGGCTGTCCATCAGCGCCTGCAACAGCACAGCGCTCTCGGCGCTGATGTCGCCCAGTGGCGGAACCGCGTCCAGGTTGCCGATCGCGGTATGGATCGCGGTGGTGTCGAACAGTGATGCGAACAGTGTGTCGATCAGCGCATTGGCGGCTGCCGCCGACGCCCAGTCGCGTGTCAGGAAGCCGGCGATGGCTTTCATATCGTCCGGCGTGACCCCGCTGAATTTGCCGAGCAGCTTGAACAAGGCTTCCTGTTGTTCGACGGGAGGAACATCCGGATTGAACGGCGAGCGGTTTTCCGCAAAGGCAGCTTGGTAGGCTGCTTGCAGTCCTGCCAGTATGCCGGTCGCCGTCGCGTCTTTCAGTTCGCGCCGTTCCAGATCGGTCGTCGTTTCCGCCTGGTGATACAACATGAAGCGCACGTCCACCAATTTTTGCGAGCGGTTCTTCGCGGCGATTGCCTGTTCTGCGAAAGCTAGTGTGTCTGCCGGCGATACGGTGGGATCGATGCCGGTCAGGTCGATTAGCGCACTCAATTCCGCTGTCTTCAGCTTGAGCTTGCGCATCAGGCGGCTGAGCAGGAGCAGCCGCGACAGATTGGCGATAGTGAGTTTGTTGTCGACCAGCAGCGTCAGCAGCGCGTCGAAATCCTTGCTCTTGATTTGCAGGCTGACTGCAACGCTGCCGGCGACGTTGGCCAGAAAGCCGGTGCCGTCGATTTTCTCCGACTCGAGCGCCGGATCGATCACGCCGTTCCTGGCCTTGTTCAGGAAGGTGCTTGCATACAGGTCGGCGGGAATCGTCCCGTAACAGCCGACCAGTTCGCCGAGCTTGATGCCGGTCGCAACGCTCAGGCGTTGCAGCGTGGCGGCGACGCCGAGTGCGGCATCGTTGAGGGTGCCGGCGCCGAGTCCAGGCTGGGATGCGATTTCGTTGACCACGGCCAGCTGCCATTTGGTTGCTTTCTGCAGCCGCAGCAAACGGTGTATCCGGTCCAGCGCGGCATTGTCGAGGCCGGCTATTTCTTTCTTGGCCAGGTCGCAGCTGAGATCGAGGTGCTTGATGAACAGGTTGTCGACCGGGTCGATGAACGAGAACGTCAGCAGCATGTCAAGCTCGGCATAGCTGAGGCTGGTTTTGTCGAGGAAGATATCGACCCGCTTCAAGTCGGCCAACGGCGCATTCCAGTAGGTGTTTTGCCCGGCCACATCGGGTATCGTGATCAGCGCGCGCTGCGACGCATTCAACCCCAGCGTTTCGGCGGCAACCGTCTCGTCGGTGGGTGCGCCCGCCACCTGGAAGTTGCGCATCAGTTCGGCGCGATCAATGTCGAATCGGGCGAAGTAGGCGCGCGCTTCCGTGTGCGGCAGATCGAACGGCAACCCGAATGCGAACGATTCGCCGGCCAGCGTCGTGTACGCGGGCTGGTTGACGTAGGCCGGTGCAGCAGCAAGTTCTTCAGCCGGCGTCAGGGTTTGGCGCAGACGGAACAGTGTGTACTGGTTGACGCCGGTCTGCACGGCTTTGACGACTGCCAGTTTGTCGCGGATGTAGTGCGGCAGCGCAGCCGACGATCCGCTGACGACTTCGGTGGCGAATACTTGCGCAGCGCCAGTGACCGGGATGCCGGCGCCTGTCAGCGCGGCCAGCAGCGCGGGCGCGATGGTGCCGCTGAGCGGATCCGCTCCGGCGGCCAACGGCCCGTTGTAACCGATGCCGGCGTCGGGTGCGACCTGCGCTTCCAGCAGTTCATTGACCAGGTCGATGTACGGCACCGGCGTGTTGGCGTTGGCGCAGCTCAGATCGATTTCGCCCAGGTCCGGACGCCGTGCAAACAAAACATCCTGCGCGGCATTAGTGGTCACCGGCGGCATGACCGTTAGATCGGTCACGCTGCGCTTGTCGATGAATTCCAGCAGCTCCACCAGATACGCGGCCGGGCCATACACGGAGCGGCACTGTTCGCAAGCGCAGGTATCGACACCTTTGAACAAGCTTTTCAGGTTCGGAAAATCCGTCTTCGCCTTATCCAGCGCAATGGTCAGGCCGTCGCTGTTGACCGACGCGATGGGGCTGGACAAAGCGAGGTCTTGCAGTTCGCCTGCCAGCACCATCGCAGCGGTGGACGTACTTTCGGCCTTGCGATACATCACGTCGGCCTCTTTGGCGCTGATTCCGGCGGCGGGTGCAATTTCGCGCACGAAGCGGGCCTTGCCGACAGCCGTGATGTCGCGCGCCGACGTGATGCCTCGCGCGAGCAGCGCATTTGTCGTCGAATAGTTCGGGGCGAGACGGAACACGCGCTGGATTTTTTTCAGCTCGCCGCGCATGGTTGCATTGATATTCGCATTTGCGCCTGTGACCGTGCCAAGCCCGGCGCGCTTGTAGAACAGATCGACGTTTTCCTTTTGCAGGTCCAGATCGTCGAACTTGATCAGCAGTTCGGCGATTTCTTTCCCCTGCTTGATTTTGGGTGCCGTGTCGCGTCGGAGCTGGGCCGCGAACGCCTGCGTCGGATAAGCCCTTTCGAAGTTGCGCGCCAGCGCTGACGCTTTCACTGAAGCGAGGCGTTCGCCCACCTGCATTTGGGTCAGTGTCGCTTCCCACTCCTGCCTGTTCAACCGCGCGAGCTTTCTGACGTCTTCCAGTTTGCTGATGCCGTGTTCTTTCGCAACAGCGTCGATCAACGGGCGGTCGTTCCCGACGATATCGGCGATCGCAAGCGTCGCGCGCAAGCTCTCGACCTTTTTGGTATCGCCGAGAAACTGCACATTGGTGATCTGCTTGATCACGCCTGGCAAGTCGCCCCGGTTCTCGTTGAACAGTTTCATCGCTTCGCCGATCTTATCGGTCACGACGAATTGCGTGGCTAGATCGATCAGTTGTTTATCGCGCTGTTCCTTCTGGTAAGCCTCCGCCTTGGACTTAAAGCGTTCAAGATTTTGCAGATAACTTCCCAGCTTGTTCAACGTGGCGTCGCCCACCACCTTGGCTTTGACGGCCACGTTCAGGTCGCGCTCGATCACTTTCGGATCGGTCAGCACAACGTCATACAACAAGCCTTCTGGGTCGGTATTGCCGTCGATGCGCAGGCGGGTTTTTAAAGGATTGCGCGGATCATTCGTCAGCAGCGTGTTCTGGCGCAGCAGCGCATAGAAGAATGCGGCATCGACTTCGGATAGCTTGGCCAACCGATGCGCCAGCACGAAGTGTTCGAGTTTTTCAAACGGGATGTTCAACGAGCGCACTAGCCAGCTCAAGTCGTGATGCTGGTCTGTCTCCTGTAGTTCATCCAAAGGCACGCGCTCATTGCGCGAAGCGATGCGCGTGGCGATGTCGTCGAATTCAGTTGTTTCGGGAACCATCGGCGTGCTCAGGGTGATGTCGATGTTCTCGACCGGGCCGGTGCCGAAGCGCAGTTCGTCGCTCGGCGTCTTATAGAGGACGGTTCTTCGTGACGGCGATAGCACCGTGATCGACATCGCCGAGCGCGTGTCGCAGTCGTCTTTGTCCACCGTGTAGAAAATGCTGTACTGACCCATGCAGGCGGTGGCCGCTTCGCCAAGCAGCATTTCATTACGCATGCCGACTTTGAATGCCTGCACATGCAAGCCGTCCAGCGGCTCGCCGGTTTGGCTGCGTACGGTTCCTTTGATGGTCTTGGTTTGTTCCATGGTGGACCTCGTCTTGATCGTTGAAATTACTGTGCCTGGATGAAACGAATCAGCGCTTCCTTGTCAGTTTCGCTGGTGTTGAATTTGAACTGGTTAAACTGATCGAATTTCCTTTTCTGTATCGCCCGTTCGCGCGCCGCCTCGCTAAGGGGGCCGCGCGAATCGTGGCACAGCGCGCAGAATGGGTTACGGCCTTCCGCCGCCATTTGATCGACCCAGCCTTCAGGTACAGGGAAATGCGACGCCGCCATCGCCGCCTGGTTCAGATCCCACGCAAGCTGGCCGGTCGCATGCACAACGCCGGCCGGCGTCAGATACCAGATGTCCTTGACGATGCCCCACGCGACGCCACCTGGTCCCTTGCCCTCGACCACCGCATCGGTGGTTTCCGCCGCGGGGTTGACTGACTGCCCAGCCGCGTACGCATCGTTGGTCACGAGATAGGTCACGCCGCCGACGATGACGGCTAACCATAAGCCTTTGCCCTTGACCTTCACGTGCGGCTCCTTGAAATGGACTTTTGGTTCGGTCACTTTGACATGCGGTTCCTTCACCTCCAGCTTGACTTCCGGCGACGAGGACTTGGTGCCGACTGAAGTGAAGGGTTCTCTCTTCTCGCGCAATACATTTCCTTCCACGTCCTTGGTAACGGTAATTTTTTCGCCTTTGCTGGCGTCGCCTTTGGGGCGCTTGATATACGAAGTCGACACTTCCTTCTGGAAGTCGTATTTGCCGGTCGCGACCGTATGGACATTCAGCACTTGCCCGCCTCCGGAGCCGCTGACCTTGGTCGAAAATTTACTGGTGCCGATGGTTTCGAATTTGGCGCCGGACTGCAACGCGGGGAGGTATTTTTCCTGCGCCTTGGTCCATGGAGAATTCGCCTTGCCTTTCATCTCGACCGGTTTCCAGCCGTCCTTGGTTTCAACGAAAAAGTCGGCGCGCCCTTCGACCCATTTGCCGTTCACCTCGACCTTGAATGGCACTTCTTTTTTGTAATTGACCCCTTGCTCTTTCAGAAAGTCTTCGAACAAGCGCGTCGCTTTTTGTTCGTCCGATTCATTCCCGTTGGTATCGTTGAACGTGCCGGGATTGTCCTTGGCGTAGCGGTATACGTTCAGGCCGTCGCCGGTGCCGATCGGATCGGGACTGAGCCAGCGGCCTAGCCACGGCAGGTAGTAGCGGGCGACGTGGTATTCGAGTCCGCTTTCTTCGTCGCGTTCGCGGCCTGTGTAGCGATATCTTTTGGTGGTGACCTTAACCGCAGCGTTGCGCGCCTGGTAAGCCGTAGTGCCGTAGGGGTGATACTCCTCGTAAGAAATCACATTGGCGAAGTCATCAACTTCCAGGTTGACCGAACTTAGGTGATTGGCCAGCTGGTAACGCATGCGCCGCGGGTCGGTGCCGTCGTTGACGCCGGTGCGGGTTTCGATCAGCGCCAGGCGGCCGGTCGCGTCGTTGACGCTCAACCCGTGCCGCACCAGGCCGGCGTGATTGCCGCTGAATTTGCGGTAGCGTTCGTACGCGCCGATATAAACGCGCTCTTCCTTTTGCGTCGGCATCTGGCCAGCCGGCGCCGCATTCTCGGTGATCTTACGCAGCCTCGTGCCATCGGCCGAGTACTGGTAATAGGTGGTCTCGGGCGTCCCGCTGATGACCTTTTGGCGCACGGTGCGCACCAGCTTTTCCTTGAAGTCCCAGCCGAGATCCTCGAGGTGCGGCATCGCATTGATGAAGCCGTGCTGCGGGTGATAACCGTAGTTGTAGACCTGCATGCCCTGCGTGGTGGACAGCATGCGGTTGTTGACTGCCGCGTAAGTGTAGTCACGCGTCCAGTTGTTGCCGCTGGCCTGGTGCCGCATCCTGGTGATGTTGCCGAGCGGGTCGTAGCTGTAGAACTGCTTGTAGTTGCGCATCGCCGCCGGGTCGCCGGCGCTGACGTCGTGCAGGTAGCCGGAATCGTTCCAGTTGTCTTGCGCGGTAAACGACAGCGCCGCGTTGTTCTCGCGTCCCGCTGCTTCGGCCAGCCGGTAGATCGCGTCGTAGCGGTAGGTCGTGGTGCCGCTGACCATCTGGTTGTTAAAGAACTGCAGCGGGATCGCGCGGTCTTCGATATGGCTCACATTGCCTACGGCATCGAATGTGAAACGCAAATCCTGCAGTAATTCGCCGCCCGATTTGCGGCTGGTCAGCCGGATCAGCGTGAAAGTCTGGCGATCGTAGCGGTAGGTGGTGACGACGCCGTTGCCCAGCTCCATGCGAAGGCGCTGGCCTTTTGCGTTGTAGTCGATCTGTCCGATGACGATATCTTCGACCGCATTGTGCGTGACGGTCTTGCGCTCGATCAGCCCGGCCGCATTTAACGCAACTTTTTCGATGTCGCCGTCTGGCAGCGTCGTTTGCACGGTGCGGCCCAGCGCGTCGTAACTGAGTGCGGTGATGAACACATCCGGCTCCAGGCCGGCAGCCAGGTTGGCATCGCTCCAGTTTGGAATATCCTTATACGCGGCGAACAGGCGGCGTCGGCTGGACAGCGGCTGACCTTTGAAATTGAATTGCTGCACTTCGACCATGCCGCCGGTGTCGTAGGTGCGCACCGGCTGGCCCCGCAGGTTGAGGGCTTTTGCATTCGGCTGCGTTTCGCCGTAGATATTGCGCTCATAGATATGATCAAACGCGACCGGCCCATCGCCGCCGAGCACATGGCTCTGCAGTGTGCGCCCCAATGCATCGTAGCTGTGGGAAAAGGTATGATTACGCTCGTCCCAGCTGCGCAGCGGTAGATTCGCTACGTTTTCCAGCGTCCAGCGCTGGCCGCTGTCGGCGACTTGTTGCCAGGACAGGCTGCCGGTCAGGTCGTATTTGTAACGCATCACCATGTTGCCGCGCGCATCGACGATATACCGCAGGCAGCCTTCGATGTCGAGCTTGATGAAAGTGCGATACCAGCTATTGACGCTGTCGAGGCGGTTGTGTTGTGTCTGCAGCACCGGGCGGCCCAAGGTATCAAAATCAAGGATGGCCGGCGTGTTGTCGTAGACGGCGGAGGCGAGTGCCCCCTCCTTTTCTTTTACTGGGTCCTTGCCTTCGGCCAGCAGGATTCCGTCGATCAGCGAACCCGCGCGGTCCGTATACCACGACGATTGAGTCACGGTGTCGCCCTGGTCGTACAGCCGCTGCTGCCATGCGTTGAACGCAGTCGTGCTGAAGGCGCCGTCGGGCAGCACGGTTTTGACCAAGCGGTTCAGCGCATCGTGGTGGAACAACGCGGTGACGCCGGATTCGACCAGCTCCTTTTGCAATTCGTAGCGGTGCGTAACGGAAAAGTAAGGTTCATATTTCTTGACCGCGTTGCCTTTATTGTTGACGACTGTGCGTCCGGTGCCGACCCAGCGCAGCTCGGGTGTGGTGTCGATTTCGGTGATCGTCACGGTGTCGCTCGGTCCGACCGTGACTTGCTTGGCCAGCCCCGGCTCGGCCTGGCCTTTTTTCATGACCACCCGGTTGAAGCCGTCCGAATATTCGAAGCTGAGCATGATCACGGAATCGGGATTGTCGTTGAAGTGATCTTTACGAAGAATCGATGCGGCGACCACCGGGCTGCCGCTGGTTTGGAAAGCCGCCAGGTCGTACACGAAACGCGTCGTCGCGTGCGCCAGCAGCGCCTTGCCGCGCGCGACCAGTTCGGTGGAATTGGCTGAATTGAAGAAATCGGCGATCGCGGCTTCTTCGGCCGGCGTCGTGAATTCGCTCAGGCCAGCCAGATCGTCGGCTTCCGCGCCTTTGCCGAGCAGGGCGGTCGCCTTGATCATGCCGAGCTCGTCGGCGATCGCTTCGCTCAGGTTGTCGTTGTGGTCTTTCAGCCGCCGCACGGTCAGTGTGCGGTAGTCGAGCTGCTCGATCGACGTGATGTTGCCAACCGCATCCTCGGTCGAGCCGATAAACAGGAATAGATTGTCCAGGTAAGTCACTTTGGTGACACCGCCGAACGGGTCGGTGTAGCTGATCGGCTGGAAGAAGCGGTTTTCCGCATCGGCTGCGGTTTCCGCAGGCAGCTTGTACTGCAAGGTGCCGGAGCGCACCCACCAATGCGCATCGCCGTCCAGGTCGATGTAGCGTCCTTCCAGCATGATCGCATTGATCGCTTTGCCATCATAAATATCGTTCAGCAAATCCGGTGTGTAGGCGAGCTGATAGGTCTCGTATTCGAACCCGCGCTCGCCTTGCTGGTGCAGCGGCAGCGGGCCGCTCAAGCCGTCGTTGTAGTAGGTGATGCGCAAATGTTCGATCAGGCGCTTTTCGGGAGCGCCGGGCGGCGGCGCGTTGTCGAACTGCCGGAACGGGATATCGACCGCCAGTGCGAGGATGTTGTTGAAATCATTGAGCGTGTAATAAGCGCCGGCTTTTTGTATGCCGCGCAATTCAAAGTTGTGTTCCTCGGACGGCACGCGCAGCCGGTGGTTGTCTCCTGCAGTCTTGTCGTCGGTGAAGCGCGCGCGCCGGTAGCTGATGAAGGTTTGGGCCTGCGCTGCCGCCGCGTCCGCGGGCAAGGACGGGTCGGCAATGCGGCGCGGATACGCGACTTTCGCCGATTCGAGCACATTGCCGTATTCGTCGAATTGCAGATTCAGCGTATGCGACACGCGCGCCTCTTCGGGGTTGCGTTCGTACTGATAGGTGAGGACTTCGCTTTCCTTGGCAGTGAAGATCGCGTGGCGGTTTTGCCCCTGCGGCTGCAACAGCTCGATGATGCAATTGTTGGTCGTGACCGCGAACGGCGTCAGTTGTTTTTCCAGCTGCGCGGGCGATGCGCCGGTCGCCGGCGCATCGAGCGCGAACACTTCGGAGCGCAGCGGCATGCTCCTGCAGCTTCGCATCGCCTGGCGCCACTGTTGCGCGCTCAGCGCGGTGATCAGCGCCGGATCGACGCCGGGCGCCGCGATCAGTTTTGCATCCGGTAACGCAAGTTCATGATGCGTGACAGGGAAACCCTGGCGCGCGAGCTCGTTGTACCAGAAGTCTGCGGCAAACAATCCGAACAGTCGGTGCTGGTCGATCATGCTGCCGGTGTGGAACCAGCTGCGCGTGACCACCGGCGCCTGGTGCAGCGTATTGTCGACGATGTTGGTGGCGCCGCCTAGCACCCAGTGTTCGAATTGCTCGGCGTCGCGTTTTTCGGACATTCCAAAACCTCGGAATTCCCGCTCCGCATGATCGTAATAGCCGTGGCGGTAGCGGTAGTGGTTGACCAGCCGATGTCCGCTGACATGGTCGATCGTCTCGACGCGCGACAGGCATTGCACCGGGAAATGCAGCTTGGTTGACCAGGGCCGGCCTGCTTGCTCGTCTTCGATATAGAAGCGGGTCGACGGCGTATAGTCCAGCCGCACCTCCTTGCCGAGGTTGTTGCGGTAACCAGTCATCAGATGCGGCTTGCGGCTGCCCATCAAGTCGATGTAACGCAGCGGCGCGTTGCGGTCCTTGTCCAGCGGACTGGACCACACGATGCAGCTGGTACCGGTGCCCATCAAGTCGGTGACGGTAATGTCGGCCTGGTTGTGAAGTTCAGGTAAGGTGTCGATCACGATCGGCGTGCCGGCGAACGCATTGCCACTCAGGTTCAACCAGCAGCTGATCTGCCGCTTACCCAAGTAAATAATATCGTTGGTGCCGGAGCCGTCGATATCGGCCAGCCGTATGCGCGTGGCGGAGAATGCATCGGGCGCATCGCACACCGGCGGACGGCCCATCACAGTCCTGGCACCGAACTTGCCATGGCCCAGGTTCGGCCAGTAGCAGACATCGCTGTGACGCACGCGCACGATGTCGGTCAGCCCGTCGCCATCCATGTCCGCCAAAAAAATACTCTGTTTGCTGTCGGCGAACACGATTGCAGGGCCGGCTTCTTCATCGAACGGTTTGGACGTCTTGCGAGCAGGGCCGAATCCGTCGCGGCCTTGCGATTCGTACCAGGTGAAGACTTGATCTTCGGTGATCAGCAAGTCGGGCTTGCCGTCGCCGGTCAGGTCGATCATGCGCGTGTAGGGATCGCCGATGTCGACGTTGGGCACTTGTTTGAATGCCTGAAAGCGCGGCATGTTTGGATCGAGTTCGAAAAAACCTTTCGGCGCATCGGTCATGTGCACCAGTTGCTTGGTGCCGTCGGCGTCGAGGTCGGTCAGCGTCAGCTGCTGACCCAGTCCGCTGAAAGAAGGTTTCGGCGAGACCTTGTGCGCGTGCGTGAAGGTGCCATTGCCCATGCTGCGCTTGTAATACCAGCCGTCAGCCTGCTCCGTCAGGATGCCCGACAAGCCTTCGCTGTATAGATCTGTGAACAGGTAAGGCGACGCGATCCCGCTCGGCGCGTGCACCACGTTTTCCTGCGAGACGGTGCCGACTGTCCTGTTCCATGCGTGCGCCTGGTAAGAGAACTCGAACGGCGGCAGGCGCTTGTGCGTGTAGCTGCCGTCGGGGCGTTTTGCATAACCGGTCGTGGTGGCGGCGGCTAGGTAGGTGAAGTTTTGCTCTGTGGAGGTGTCGTAACTGAGGTCGAGCGATTGCACTAACGCTTTGCCGCCCGGCAGAGCCGGGAAACGGTGCCACTGCAACACGCGGCGGCACAGGCGGGTGGTGCGCAGTTCGAAGCCGGGCTTGTGATCGGAAAACGCATCGGCACGGAAGTTCCAGCTGCCGAGCGGCTCGAAGGGTGCGTTCAAATCGTATTCGCCATAGTCGAATGCGGTTTCGAACAGATAGTCGCCGTCGGCCGGGAAGGGATCGCCTAATGCGTGAAACGGTGTCCGATTCCCGTACAGCACGCGCGACAGGTAGCGGTTGGTGTAGCTCAGCTGGTCGGCGCGGCGGCGGTTCGCATGGTGGGACAATGCCGGATCAAAACCTGTGTCGTCTTCCAATCTATACACGTATTTGCTGCAGTTTCCGCGGTCGTCGTACACGAATTCGGGCAGCCATTCGTAAACTCTGCGCGCATCGGCTGGGTCGGCGATGCGCGACTGGTTGCTCCAGCCGAGCAGCGTGGTGACATTGTCCGGGTTGATGACGCGCCAACGGGTTTCGCCGGTGCTCTTCTGCGTCCAGCGTTCGATTCGAGAAAACACGCCTTCGACGCGCGGCTTGTAGCGCCGAATTCTAAAGGTACCGTCGAGCGAGTCGTGCTCTCGCACTTGATAAGTGCCGTTCGGGTTTTGTATAAAAGCGCCGCCTGCGCCTCTGTTGAACTCCGGCACCAAGTCTTCGCCGCCGGCAAGCAGAAAAGTATCAGAATCGGCTGCATCGCCTTTGCCGTCGAGGTACTGCGGCAACTCCTGGCTGGTTTTTCTTTTAATCGTCGGCAGGCTAAGGTCCCAGCCGAGACCGAAAATCCCATTGCCGCCGCCGGAACTGTAAGCAAGACGTAGTCTGGGCGCGACGCCACGCGATGCAGCCACTGGAAGAGGTATGCTGAAACTGGCAGTGCCGTTGGCCGCGTTGACCTTGAATTCTTCATCGATGCCGCGTACGGCACCGCCACCTTTGGGCAGCTCGATTTTCGGAACCTCGATGGCATTCCGCTCAGTGCGGCCGCCTTGGGTACTGAAGATCGATTCTGATGAATCAGACTTGGCAACCTGCTTCCTCATGCGTGCCTCAAAGCGGAAGTTTGTATGAAGGAAACCGAGAACACTTTTACACCACCTACGTATGAAAGGAAACCTAATACAAGTCGGCAGTCAGGATGTTGTAGTCGTCTCAACTGTCAGCAAGATTGATGCTACGACGTCGGATCTTTTTTCGTTCACCACGGTCAGTATTTCCAGTATTTCCGGGGGAAATTCAACGTAGTGGCTGTTGAAGTAGAGGTCCTTGAGACTCCACTGAATCAAATTCGATTCAGGATGAATCTAAAAAGATACGGTGATGAGGAATGCCGCGACGCAAGAGCGAGGCCATGGCGCTCAGTCCGTCGTCCCCACGTTCTGGGGATCACCTTGTGAACAAGTCGCGTTGGACGCACGAGTGACAGCGCATCATGGTCTCTTCAGCATGTTGCCTATTTTTTAGGCGTCTGCTGTCTCAGAAGCAGACCACCACTTGTGGTAGAGACCTGGAATCTTCCGAATGTGTCGACGTGCATCATCTGCTCAGAAGAATAATCGACAGGAGATGCGACAGGACTTTCCGTGTGGCTTCACACCGGCCATCCGTGATCTGCAAAGCTATAGAAGCGGTCGTCACCGAGAATGAGATGGTCGAGCAGCCTGATGCCCAGCAAGTCTCCAGCTTCCCTCAGTCGCGTGGTCAGGGTCCGGTCCTCAGCGCTCGAATCAGAGCAAAGGGGTCGAGAGTCTTTGTGTGATCGTCAAGAAAAAATAGAGGTCGATAGGCGTGCCATGAGTGACTATCCTCCGGAGGACCTATTAGCGGCAAGAGGGGCTTTCAATGAGCACGACATACGTTCAGTGTGCTCTTTCCGAAGTGCCCTATGAGATGACCACAGTCGCCTGAAAATCTGAAGCAAATAGCAGGTCGTGAGGACTACCCTCAAAGAGGGCAAAGAGGGCAAAGAGAGCAAAGAGAGCAAAGAGAGCAAAGAGAGCAAAGAGAGCAAAGAGAGCAAAGAGAGTGGGGACGGGGCGTGCTTACAGAAACTCGACGTGTCCTTCCATCTCGTCAGCATCGAGGACCTGGTGGAGTAACATCAAACCATGAATGGTTTCTCCAATCGACGTTCCTTGTGAGGCATACACGATGCCACAATGAGGATGCCCGGCAGCATGGAGACGGAGGAAATCGCTATCTTGCGTAAAAATCACCCGCCGTTCAGCACGGGCTCGCTGCATATGCGCGGTATCGGATGCGCTCCGGAGACCTGCCTCACCCACTGTTGTGATATCAACGCCTCGTTCGCGCAAGCCTTGCACAACGGCTCTGGGAACGTGTTCGTCGAGATAGAACCTAATTTTCCCCGGCATTCAGCTTGGGCTTGAGCTTAGAGGGCGTGGCTTGGCGTAAGGACTCGGCAAAGGCCTGGCCGTCAGCCATGTCTTTGTCGATATCGGCTCGATGATCAAAATAGTAGGCGAGTGCGGCATGGACATCGGCCAGCGTCAGGCCGTAGTCGCTGGCAATTTCATCGACACTTTTCCCCAACCGTTCATGCCACATGACAATATCGCGCACGGTAATACGATGGCCCGCAATACGGGGTTTCCCCCCGGCAATATCAAGGCTCGTTTCAATGTGCTGATCTAATGTTTTCGTGGTCATGAAGACCCCTCCTTACTCGCACGAGCAACAGCTTCTAATGTAGCAGAGTTGTTTCTCATACACCAGAACCACGGACGAAGGGTCAATATGGATCGAAAGGGAGTCTTGGTAGTCAGATGCTTGGGGCATGCACTGACTGGGTTTTGTAATCAAATGATGCAGTACTCTACTCAGGGTCATCTGCTACCACGCTGCTACCAGGACAGGGCAAACTGGCCCCATCTTGCCCCATGTCTGGGGGGTCCTGCTTTGTTGTTTCTTGCGGGGTTACGTTGTCTGAGGTTGGATCTGGTACAGTTCGTAAACCGCAGGTCGGTGGTTCGATTCCACTCGCCGGCTCCAGGAGTATTGATTCAAAGCTCAGTATTGGCGAATCCAGCGTAGGCGCTGAGACCGTTCAAACGATTCTCTCCCCTGAGTCAATTCGCTGCCCCGCCTCGCAATATTCCCCAATCGTGATGAGTATCGCGCTGCATCGATGTGCGTCAGATTGTGCAGGTCGAGAGCTGCCACAATGGTTGCCTTACTTCAGTCCTGGCCAATCATCATCATGCTGATCACATTTCGTCCAAGGATGTAGCGCGGCGCCCATTCCTGCTCCCACCATGGCAAAGGGCATTGCCACAACGAAGAGCGGCAGCCCGATCCCGTAACCGACCCACTGCAGCGCGACATTGTCACGTTTCTCGCCGTTGGCTATCACGCGTTTTGCGGGGTAGAGGGGGAAGGCGCCGTATGCTGTGCCGAGACTGGCACTTTCACCCACCGTTCGGCAGCGTCCGTAGCTCAGTTCGGGTAGCAACACGAGAATAAGCATGAACGTCAGGACATTCAGTTTCATATCGGATCACCCCCGTCGCACATCGTGGATGTATGAGTCCCACGTTTGAGTGAGTGGCCAATTCCAAGGAACGCAAGATACACACCACGTCTCTGATTGCAGCTCACTCGGGCTCCACGAGCAGCATCAATTGGTCGTATCTTCTTCTCCGGCGCGGTTACGTGTCATGTGGTTCCACGACCTGTGCTGCAGCAGGGAGTTTCTCGTCCATGCAAGGTGAGCGATTCTGCTCTCTGCGCTCACGGTGATTCCGCTCGGGAAGCCCCCCTTTCCATTCCGAGCGCAAAACTGCCGCTCAATGCGAGGAGGCCCCGAGCTATTCCATGCAAGATCCGGCCGAACCGGTGATGGAAGTGGTGCTGTTTGCGCGACAGGACGCGGTCGAGGCGAGAGGTAACGCGTATGCCGACTATGCGCCGGCCCGGTAGGGATCGATGTCAGAGACTGGCGTGGCCTGAGCGAACGAATTGCCGATCACGAAGACGTTCGGCTTCAACAACTGCAGAATCCAGAACCTGTGGAAGACCTATAGAAGGGTGGGGGCGATGCACTCGGTGCCTCGTCCCGCTGAGGGTTATTTCTGTCAGCACATCCCCATCGTGCTCTGTGGCATGCCCGCCGAAGTTCGGATCCGACGTGATCAGGCCTGCCTTGTTTTTCATGCTCTCAACGGATAGATGGTCATTGCTCAAAAGGTGCACGGCCTGTATCAACACTTCTCCGAAGCAGAGGCTGATGGCAACAAGTACAAGAACGATGGTGCCGGAGACGAGGATGGTGGCAGGTCGATTGGATGACACTGGTGCTTCGTCACTGACGGATGGCCCACAAAGAGGGGTACCTAACGGACCCTTGGCATCATGGTGCGCCCCATTTCGTTTCATCGGGAATACCCGCCCATGTCGAGGCGTACTCGTGAGGAGCGATTAGTGTTTGGTCCCGATCAGTTCGAGGACGAGAATGGCAATGACAGCAACAAAGAGAATGGCAGATGCCAGGGCCAGTTTTTTGTATTGGTGGTTCTTCAGGCTCAGTTCACTGAAGCTTTTATGCGCAGACATGAGTCGTGTTCCTCGGTAGCGTCTTTTGAAAGCGAGCGGATCATGCGTTGTGGTTCCGCACATCCGACGCCAAGGCACGGAGCTGCCGGAGCGCCCGGTCGAGGATGTAGAAGCTCTCGGCAACCTGTTGTGCATGCGGCGGAGCATCCGGACGCTCAGGCTGTCTCCTAAGTTCGTTGAGGCGCAGTGTGATCAACGGAAGAGTGTGTCGAATCTCAGCGTGTAAAGCGCGGACAAGTGCACCCCGTTCAAATTGCCCGGCCTCTTGCAGGCTGTGAGAGAGAACTCGTAAGCGATCGTTGGCCTGAGACAGTATCGTCGTTGACGCCATCTCAAGGTGCTCCAGTTCGGTCTGTGCAGCCTTCATCGATTCCGAGTCCATTGCGGTTCTGCTCTCTCTGGTGGTCCCATACTAGCCGCCGGTAGGGTGCCACAATGGACCATGCCGGCGGAATCAGGGATACCCTGGAAATCGATCCAATTACACCTGAGGATGGGTGGGACCTGGGCGTTGTGGGGGCTAGTCGGACTGGACGAGACCGGTGCGAATGGCTAGCCGGACCAGTCCCGGCACATCGTGGATATCGAGCCGCTCCATGAGCTGCGCGCGGTGGGTTTCGACGGTTTTCACACTCAGATCAAGACGTTGTGCGATCTGCTTGGTCGAGCATCCCTCTGCGATCAGTTGGAGGATTTCACGCTGGCGACCGGTCAGCCGTGCCAGAGGGCCTGTCTGCGCTTCTCCTTGTTGACAATAGGCATCGACGGCAAACTTGGTCATGCTCGGTGTCAGGTAGGTCTCGCCCCGCCATACGGCTTTGATGGCTAATTCCAGTTCATTGCGATCCGCGTCTTTGAGCAAATAACCGGCGGCGCCTGCGCGAAGCGCCTCCTTGAGATACTCCTCGTTCGTATACATAGAGAGCATCAAAATCTTGGTCCTCGGAGACTCCTGCCGAATGCGGCGGGTCGCTTCGAGCCCGTTCATGCCCGCCATGGCAATATCCATGAGCACGACATCGGGGTCGAGCTCTTTCGCGAGCTTCGTGGCGCTTCGACCGTCGCTGACCTCTCCGATCACGAGGATCCCCTCGATTTTTTCCAACAACACCCGGAATCCTGCGCGCACCAGGGTATGATCTTCGACAAGGAGTACTCGTATGTTATTCATGTTCTGTCTCGGCCGACTCCGGACCTATCGGAAATGTCGCGCGAATTTCAGTTCCGGTCGACGGGGCTGATTGGATCACCATGTGTCCTCCTGCGAGGCGCACCCGTTCTTCCATCCCGGAGAGCCCCACACTCGTCCCCGCACGAGCGCCCGTGCGGATGAGGTTCGAGTCAAACCCGATCCCGTTGTCGCGGATAATGAGGTCGAGTTGCCGGCGACCCATTTCAAGACGAACTTCCACGACTGTTGCTTTCGCATGCCGCGCGACATTCGTCAAGGCCTCCTGGGTGAGCCGAAAACAGGAGATTTCCACTTCGGGAGAGGGGCGCGTCATCACCTCATCGGCCAGAAACTGAACCTTCCATCCGGCACGTTCGGCCTGTCTTCCGATATACCATCTCAGCGCTGGGACTAGGCCCAGTTCATCAAGCATGGAGGGTCTCAAGTCCAACGCCAGGTTGCGTATATGCCGGAGCACTTGATCGAGGATTTGCAGGCTGTCGGAAAGTGGTTTGCCGTCCGCAGCGGCCGTCGAACCGTCACGCTGCTCGCCAAGCTCACGCAGGTTCATTTTGATGGCCGTCAACGCTTGTCCGATCTCATCGTGCAAATCCCGGGCGATCGCGCGACGTTCCAACTCTTGGATTTCCATCAGCCGTCTGGAGAGGATGCGCAAGCGGCTATTGGCGTCGCTCAACGCCGCCGTGCGTTCCGCGACACGATGCTCCAATTCTTCATGTGCGGCTTTCAGCGCTTCTTGCGCCCGTTTTTGCTCGGTAATGTCCGTATTCAGCTCGAGACTTGCGCTGGCTGCGCCATCTGAGGTTTTGAGCAACGTCCACCGGCTGGAGACGGTGATCCTCTGGCCGTTTCGAGTCGTGTGCAGGAGTTCCCCGGCCCAATAGCCCTTCGCTAAAAAGGTCTTTTTGATGTCCGCCAATGGCTGCGGAAACGTGGTTTTCAGGAAATCGTGGATATAGGCGCCCGCGGCTTCCTTGCTGGTCCAGCCATAGAGGCGCACCGCCCCGTCATTCCAATAGTCGATCGTATCGCGCTCCAAGTCGCGGACTAGAATCGCATCGTTGGCGAGGTCGAGCAGTTTTGCGTGATGTTGGAGCACGTCGTTCGACCGTATCTCTTCGCGGATTTCTTGAAGCACCAGGATATACCCCGCGATATGGCCTGATCCGTCCGGGAATGCGCTGATCGAGAGGTGAACCGGAAGGGGCCGGCCGTTGCGGTGAAGATAGGTCCAATCATGCTCTGTCGTATGGCCGGGTTCGGCGTTCGCGACGATGATTCGAAATATGTCCGTCGCCCTGGTCTCCGGTTTGGATGTGCACGCGGCAGCACGTTGCTGCAATTCGCTTGGATCATGGAACGCCGCGAGGGGAAGTGCCCCCACGACCTCTTCCGCGGAATACCCTAAGAGGCGCTCAGAGGCCTCGTTGAAGCTCGTAATGATTCCGGTCGGGGAGGTTGAGAGTATGGCAAGCGTCTGCCGCCGGTTGCGATGTCCCTCGCCCATCTCGCCTCCGTTCCTTCCGCTTCCATTTCGGGAGGAATATGGTGGTTGCCAGTCAACGGGAGCCTCTTAGGCTAGCATTAGATTTCTTCCAATTGCTATCGCTGTCAGATGATTGTCGGCTACAGAAGCCGAGCGGTCCCATCCCAGCGTTGATCCGGCCACAGAAGGGCGGTGCTGCCTGCTGATAAGGCTGCATCCGTTTGAAGGATGCCCTCTGCCTTCAGGCCGACATCAGGATCGCAATGGGAGGGCACTGAATGAAAAATGATCGAGTCGAAGCGGTGAGAGACCACTCTGCGGCTCGGGTGATGGTCGGGGCGTTCCCTCGAATGCCGATGGCTCAGGACACGCGTGCGGTGACATCAGCTGCTCGATTGTCATGTGTGACGGACATGTCCGTGTCGTCAGGGAAGGAGGCGCCCAACTGAATCTTGCGCGAGGGGCCACGCAGGGTCACCCGCATCGCATGTCCGTCCCATCGCCAATCGATTGAGCCGCCGGGAAGCGCGAGATTCGAGACCGTCATCGAACGTGCGATCCAGGCCTGGGGAACGCCCGCGCCGATCACCACTGTGGGCTCTGCCGCCCCGTCGTCCACATAGGCCAGCATGTCTTGCTGCAACAGCAAGAGCAACGCCGCCGTCTCATAATCGGGAGAAACGACGGACTGATTGCGCCACCCTCTGACGTATTGCCAGCCATCCGCCACATCGGTGGTCGCCGGCCTCGGCATATCCCACGTGTACAGCCCGGGCGATGCCTGCTGAGTCCAAAGCCGGTGCAGCGCAGCCCAGACGGCGTCCGGTCGCCCCTGTCGCAAGGCCAGATGAGCGTCGCTCAATTGCGTGGCGACGGTTGCCGTGTCGGGAGAAGGCCGATAGACCGTCAATGCTTGCCCCAATTGCTCGCGATTCGACGTTATCGAAGCTGATGGTCCCAGACTCACCGTCGAGATCTTGGCATCAGAGGCGCCATTGCGGTTTCGGCGTTGCCAATTGTCGCGTAACGTGTGGGCATGGTTCCGCCAGCCTGTCGCGTATCGGTGCTTGCCCAGCCGTTCGGCAAACTCGGCCGCGGCAAGCAAGCCACGGTAGCTCACCGCATTCACGTAGAGCGAGGGCCACTCGTCTCCGACACGGCCTACGATCAGCCCGTCGCGTGACGGTTTGGCCAGCACACTTCGTCGTATCTGTTGGCCGTGTTGGAGGTCGTACGGAGAGGGCACGGCAAAGGATTCTTCGATGGGGGCGCGGGCCGTCAGCATGTCCTCAATGCGTTGTGCCTTGCGGAGCACATGGGGCCACAACCACTGATCGTGCTCATGATCGGCGATATAGTCTGCTGACGTGGTCAAGGCCCAGATGGTCAGGCCCGGCGCATCGGCTTCGGGACCGTTTCCGCCGGCAAAATCGTGGGTTGCCAGATATTGGGCCAGCACGCGGCTGACGTGGGGATCACCCGCGCGCGCGAGGGCGGTCGCGATATAGGCCCCTTGCCGCTGCCAGGCGCGATAGAAAAAGGTGGGGTCGCCGGGTCTGGTTTCGCGGCCGATCAAACTCATCATCAGGTGAGTCGTCTGTGCCGCCATCGAAGTCTCAAACCGTTTGTCGGGAAAGTCGAGATGGATCTGCTCCGGTGCATTTCTATACCACCGCTGCATTTGAATGGGAATCCGTAAGTCGGACAAGATGAGCCGGTATTCGTCTCCCGCCGCTGAGACCTCCCGGGGTAGCGCGAGGCGAGCGTAGCCCCAGCCGGATGCATTGGCCCAGGACCGGTTCGCCGTTTCGGACGTCATTCCTTTTACGGTCTGCTCGTCTCCGAGAGAGACCTTCGCAGGAGCAGGCGTGACGCGGACGGTCCAACGATGATTGATGTCGAGCTGCTCGCCGTC
>Ga0209063_1000310_pt1 | contig 38297 bp, 25 predicted proteins | sample KloWWTmeKNB19Kit_FD_187177 | JGI IMG/M metagenome (GOLD analysis project Ga0209063, IMG submission 187177) | Active sludge microbial communities from Klosterneuburg, Austria, studying microevolution and ecology of nitrifiers - Klosterneuburg... | ecosystem: Engineered > WWTP > Aerobic digester >... | reverse complement strand
AGCCGAACCGTGCATGAAAGATCAGGGAAGAAAGATGATGGAGTTCAGCAAACAAGTGCTCCAGAAGGTCAGCTTCGACCAGCGATTATTCAAGAAAGAACTTATCAAAGCCCGCCGTTGGGTGGGCCAACACGATGATCTGGTCCTCAAGGCATGGTGCCTCGCGACATTCGGGCACATGTACCGGGATGTGATCATGGAGGTGTTCCAGACCACGATGAGGAGCTGAGGTCTTCTAACCGGGCCGATCTCAAGGAAAAGAGGTGAAATTCCTCTGGTCAGCAAATTCATTGGTACGTATCCGGTCAGGATCTACTATCGTTCCCTGTATTGTTGGAATTGTCTCGGAGCGATGCCCGGGTACGTGATCGTTGTTCGGTCAATTCGTTCACTGATCTCCCTCTTCCAGGAAACGAATATTCCGTTTCAAGCCACTGAATTTCGTTCGCTTAACCGGGCTTCCTTCGAATAGCTCATCGAAGAGCACCTCGGTCATACCGTGCCATTCGTCTTTCGTTAGTGCCATCAGTTCCTGCTTTGGTTGGAATTCTTGTTCCTTGTGCGGTTTGCTGAAGCGGTTCCATGGGCATACTTGTTGGCAGATGTCACAGCCAAATGCCCAATTCTCAAGTTTACCTGCGAACTCCTGAGGGATCGCATCCTTCAGCTCGATGGTGAGGTAACTGATGCATTTGCTGCCATCCACACCATACGGCGCTATCGCATCGGTCGGGCACGCGTCGATGCAACGCCTGCATGTGCCGCAGTGGTCCATGGCCGGGGCATCCGGCTCCAGCTCCAAGTCAACAATTATCTCGCACAGGAAAAAGAACGAACCGGCTCCTTGCCGGATCACATTCGTGTGTTTGCCTACCCAACCTATGCCACTTCGTTGTGCCCATGCTTTTTCCATGACCGGTGCACTGTCAACAAAAGCACGCATCTCCACATCCCCGAATTGTTCCTTGATGAAGGCCATCAACGGATTCAAGCGCTGCTTCACCACTTTGTGGTAGTCGCGACCATAGGCATAGGTGCTCAGCTTCGGTGCTGAAGGTTCTTTCTGCTTGGGCGGCGTGAAATAATTGTATGCCAAGCTGATCACGCTTTTTGCACCCGGTACCAGTTTGCGTGGATCCAAGCGCAGGTCAAAATGGTTGGCCATGTAACCCATTTCACCGTGTTTACCCTGCTTCAACCAGTGCTCCAATCGAGGTGCTTCATCGGAAAGGAATTCGGCCTTCGCTATGCCGCATGCCAGAAAACCCAGTTCATGGGCTTTGGCTTTGACCAACACACCCTGCTCAGCGGGATCCGGCATAGCGACAAAGTAAGTGGAAGTCCGAAGGCCGGATAGCAGCTTAAGAACAAGAAGAGAACATCCCTATCCGCGGAGTGGTCTGAAAACGTATCCGCCAGATGAGAAATTGGGGTCTACTCGAAAAGGCTGCCCGGTTTGGCCACAGGAGCCTTTCCCAAGTGCTTGTAGGCCCGCTCGGTTGCCTGCCTTCCCCTCGGGGTTCGCTGAAGGTATCCTTCCATGATCAGGAACGGCTCGTACACTTCTTCGATCGTGCCAGCCTCCTCTCCTACTGCGGTTGCCACCGTATTCAATCCAACTGGACCGCCTGCGAATTTCTCAATGATGGCCAGGAGGATACGGTTGTCCATTTCATCCAGACCATGGGCATCCACGTTCAACGCTTTCAATGCGTGTTGTGCAATGGGCAGGTCGATCGTGCCGTCTCCTTGGATCTGCGCAAAATCGCGCACCCTACGGAGCAACGCATTGGCGATCCTTGGCGTGCCCCGGCTCCTACGTGCGATCTCGTCCGCGGCTCCTTCAATGATCGGCACATCGAGCAATCCGGCACTACGCTTTACGATCCCCTTCAGTGTGTTCGCGTCGTAATAGTTCAAGCGACTATTGATGCCGAATCGCGCGCGTAATGGCGCTGTGAGCAAGCCACTACGAGTAGTGGCACCTACCAAGGTGAAGGGATTCAATGTGATCTGTACCGTGCGCGCGTTGGGGCCTGAATCGATCACGAGGTCGATCCTGTAATCTTCCATGGCACTGTAGAGATACTCTTCGATCACGGGTGTCAAGCGATGGATCTCGTCGATGAAGAGCACGTCGTGCGGTTCCAAGTTCGTTAACAAACCGGCGAGGTCCGCGGGTTTGTCCAGCACCGGACCACTGGTGACACGGAAGCCCACGCCCATTTCCTGCGCTATGATGTTGGCCAAGGTGGTCTTGCCCAAGCCCGGAGGACCGTGCAACAGCACATGGTCCAAGGCCTCGCCACGTTGCTTGGCAGCTTGCACAAAGACCTTCAAATTGTCCGTGACCACCTTCTGCCCAGCGAATTCACCGAACTGTCTGGGACGCAAGGTCTGCTCCAACTCCTTATCGGAAGTAGAGCGTTGTTCGTTGCGTACGTTGAATCCTTCGGACATGTGTGTGCGAACAGGGCGACCGGATCGCCCATGGGACGAAATTACCATCCCGTTGGTGATCCGGCGCGGGTCAAGTGGAGATACTACAATTCGTGCAGCGTTCACCGCACATCCTTCCAGAGCTCACCAATGAAGACCTTCAACCCGAACATGTAGACCGGTGCGGAGATCCGTTCATCCAGCCCACTACGTGTGAAGATCACCAATCGGTAGCCCCAGCCCAATCCAACCCCGAAGTATTTGAGGATCCGATATTGCACGGTCATGGCCGGTTCGTATAAGAACAATCCGGTCCGGTATAGTTTGCGTTTTCTTCCGAGGTTGTCCTCATACACAACGGAACCACTTCCAAAACCGATCTGTACGGGGAGCCTAACCTCCCAATGGCCGCGCTGGAAGAAGGCGTAATCAACGTATGGTGCGATATAGCCTATGCGCAGTCGTGTTGTCCGTAACCCAAGGTCGGCATCGATGTACCTGTCCTTGCGCACCGGGGATAGCAGGAAGCTGTATCCAATTCCATATTGGAATCGTTTGTCGTGTTCAACCCCGATCTTGATACCTGCAATACGTACATTCCTGTTGCTGATAAAGGAACCACGCAAATCCAACTTCGCAACAAACCGCGGTTCCTGTTGCTTGAAATACGCGATGCTGTCCAGTAATTGGGCGTGTGTTGGCGGCACCAATACCAACAACAAGAAGAGAAAAAGGGTGCGCATGAATGCAGAATGTCCGCACCCAAAGATGCGGACATTCTGTTCTGTTACTATCACAATTGTCGACCCGGTGGGTCAACATTGATCCTTCGGATCAATGTTCTTCCTCGTCGTGGTCCAACGGCGTGATCTGGCTTACCCAATCCTCCGCCTTTCCGGGCTTGCTGTAGTCGTAGGGCCAACGGTATACCACAGGTAACGGACCAGGCCAGTTGCCGTGGATATGCTCAACGGGTGTGGTCCATTCCAACGTGTTGCTCTTCCATGGGTTCTGCACTGCCTTGGGGCCGCGGAAAACACTGTAAAAGAAATTATAGGTGAACAGCACCTGCGCCAATGCACCAACGATGGCGAACAAGGTCACAAGAATATTCAGGTCCAAAACCCCATCGAACATGGGGAACTCGCTGTAGCTGTAATAGCGACGTGGTGCTCCGGCCAAACCGATGAAGTGCATGGGAAAGAACACGCCGAACGCACAAACAAAGGTTACCCAGAAGTGCGCGTAGCCCATCTTGGTATTCATCATGCGCCCGTACATCTTCGGGAACCAATGGTAGACCCCTGCGAACATGCCGAAAATGGCGCTCATGCCCATAACGATGTGGAAGTGCGCGACCACGAAATAGGTGTCGTGCACGTTGATGTCCAATGCGCTATCGGCAAGGATGATCCCGGTAAGACCGCCTGCGATAAATGTGGCCACCAGACCGATACTGAACAACATGGCCGGGGTAAGGACGAGATTGCCACGCCACAGCGTGGTGATGTAATTGAACACCTTTACGGCTGATGGGATCGCGATCAGCAACGTGGTGAACACGAACACCGAACCTAGGAACGGATTCATCCCGGTAATGAACATGTGGTGCCCCCATACGATGAAGCTAAGGAACCCGATCGCCAGAATGGACCCGATCATCGCGCGGTAGCCGAAGATGGGCTTACGCGAGTTGGTGGAAATGATCTCCGAGGTGATCCCCAAAGCGGGCAAGAGCACAATGTAAACTTCGGGGTGACCTAGGAACCAGAACAAATGCTGGAAGAGTACGGGACTACCACCGGTGTGGTCCAATGCCTCGCCAGCGATGTAGATATCACTGAGGTAGAAGCTTGTTCCCAACGAACGGTCAAGCAGGAGCAACAAGGCTGCGCTCAACAGCACAGGGAACGATAGAATGCCCAAGACTGCCGTAAGTAGGATCGCCCACATGGTCAATGGCATCCGGGTCATCTTCATGCCCTTGGTCCGCAGGTTCATGATCGTGACCACGTAGTTCAAGCCGCCCATCAAAGAGCTTGCAATGAACAAGGTCATGCTGACCAACCAAAGGGTCATTCCCATGCCAGAACCGGGTATTGCTTTGGGCAATGCGCTTAGCGGCGGGTATATTGTCCAACCGGCCGATGCAGGACCTCCTTCCACAAAGAGCGACGAGAGCATAATGATGCTACTGAGGAAGAAGAACCAATAGGAAAGCATGTTGATAAAGCCCGAAGCCATATCACGCGCACCGAGTTGCAAGGGGATCAACAAGTTCGCGAATGTGCCACTAAGGCCACCCGTGAGCACGAAGAACACCATGATGGTACCATGGATCGTGACCAATGCCAAATACATGTTCGGGTCCAGGACCCCGCCTGGTGCCCACTTTTCACCCAAGAAGAAATTGGTGAACGCAAATCCCTCCCCAGGCCACGCCAGCTGCAGGCGGAAGATCAACGACATGATCACCGCTACCCATGCCATGAAGATCGCCGTGACCAGGAATTGCTTACTGATCATCTTGTGATCATGCGAGAAGATGTACTTGGAGACGAAACTCTCCTCGTGGTGGTGCACGTCGTGCGCGTGGCCGTCGGCGTGTGCTATGCTGTGGGCACCCATGTTGGTCAATTCCTTGCTTAACTATTCGTCTAATGAAGCTGAGCCACCGTCGCAGGCGCAACCACCGTCGTATCGATCGGGGTCGCAACCGGAGCCGCTCCTTCGTTCTCTTCTTTTACTGCCAAGGGCTTGAAGGGTTTCTTCAACGCTTCGGCCATCCAAACCGTATACTCTTCGGCACTCGTTATTACCAAGGGCATCTGCATGTTGTAGTGTGATGCGCCGCAGATCTTATTGCAAAGCAGGATGAAGTTGAAGTCCTGATCAGCCATGATCGTCCGCATACTGTCCGTAGTGATCGTAGGGACCATCTTCATGGTCGTTGTCATTCCAGGAACTGCGTTCATCTGTATGCGCATATGCGGCAAGTAAGCGCTGTGTATAACATCTTGGCTGCGGATCAATATCTTCACTTCCTTACGAACAGGTAGGACGAACTCCTTGATCACAATGTCATCGGCACCGTGAAGGTAGGGACTTGCTTCACCTTTCTCGGCAATGTCCAGCTCCATGATGGTCCGTAGGTTGATGATGCGTGTCTTGTTCCTACGCATCCGGCCCACTTGTTCAGTGAGTTCTTCCTGTTTGGTCGCAGCCAGTATGGCATGGGCCAACAAACTGTCCGAACTGTTTATCTCGGCATCCAATTCCGCAATACGCTCGGCAACACTTTCCTTGGTCACGATACCCAATGGATTGTTCCCATTGATCAATCGGAAATCCGTTGCACCCAAGCCACCATCATTACCGGGGTAACGCGCTGTCCAGTCGAATTGACGCGCATAGAGTTCAACGACCAAGGCATCCGGTGATGCGGGGCTGGTGATGTTGTTCCAGCTCTGGAGCCCATAGATGATGATCACCGCGAGAACAGCCGCAGGTGCGACGGTCCAAGCCAATTCCAATTTGTTGTTGTGTGGTTGCCAGTAGGCGCGCCGGTCCTTGCTGTAGATGTACTTGCCCGCAAACCAGAACAACAGCACGTTAGTGATCACAAATGCCACCAGAAGGATCCACCAATTGAAGTCCATCAACCAATCGGTCTCCACGCCCTGCTCACTTGCCGCAACCGGCAACATCTTGTCCTTGTAATGGAGCACCAACCAGAGGAAGAAAGCGAAATAGGCGATGCCGAACACCCACATCATTCGACCATTGAAACGGTTGTCGGCAGGCGAGATATCCTCTTCGCGCTTGCCACGCAACTTCGCGGTAAGTTCGTAGACACGGGCCAACTGGGCCACTGCCAGAATGCCCAGTACCACGACGATCAGGATCAACAACTTCATCATCGTTCGCTCTGTATATCAACCCTTGGCAGGGCGGTCTTTTTTGAGGCCCGAACCGCTATCAATTCTAGTCCATTGGTCGGGACCCGCGCTGGGAGAAGTACCAACACGGCCTTCGCAATTGCAAGAATGATAGCTATGGACAGCAGGTTCTCCATCAGATCTGGTGGTGGATACTTTCCTCCAAATATGGATGATTGACTACGGTGAGAGGGGCTTTGGCCAAAGTACGCAGGACCGTGTTGATGAACAGGCCCAAAAATGCCATGAACATGCCCACTTCCAGCAAGCCGATGTTGTGGAACGCATGGCCCAAACTACCTGGCATGACCATCAAGATCACGTCCATCCAATGGCCGATCAAAATAATGCTGCCCACGCCGATCAGGAATCGCGGATTCCGCTTGGCATCGCGGCTCATGAGCAATACCATGGGCAATGCGAAATTGATGAAGAACGTGCCCCACAACAATCCGGGATGCTCGTTGATCCGCTGCTGGAAATAGGTCACTTCCTCCGGAATGTTACTGTACCAGATCAGCATGAACTGGCTGAAATAGAGATAGCTCCACAGGAAACTCGTTGCGAACACCCATTTCCCCATATCCTGGATATGGCTGTTGTTCACCTGGGGCAACAAGCCTTTGCGCTTCAGGTAAAGCACAAGGATCACCGCGGTGGTCATCGCACTGCAGAACATGCCGGCGAAAACATACCAACCGAACAATGTACTGAACCAGTGGGTATCAATGCTCATGATCCAATCCCACGCCAAGGTGCTACTGAATACAGCGAAGAACACCAAGAACAACGCACTACGGCGGTAGTTGAGCAGCATGCGCTTGGTCAGCGCTTCGCCCGTTTCACTGTCCATCAGCAAGCTCTGCTTACGGAAATAATTGGCGAAGAAAAGGAAGGTGCCCAAGTAGACCAACGAACGGATCCAAAAGAAAGGCTGGTTCAAGAATGCCTTCTTGTTCGCGATCAGCACATCGAAATTCGGATTGGCCACGGCACCCTGCACAGCCTCATCCATGTATTGCGCATCGTGCCCTTCACCGACCATGTATTCATGGTAAAGGCTGGTATCCATCCAATGGTACAGGTGGTGGATGTGGAATGTGCCGGCCAATAGGACGACAACGATCACGATGGCGCCGATCGGTAAGTAACCGAAAATGCCTTCGTACACGCGCTTCACCAATACCGTCCATGCAGTTTCGGTCGCGTTCTGCAGCGCAACGAAGAACAGCGCGCCCAATGCGATACCAAAGAAGAAGAATCCATTCACGAGCAAGTTCGCCCATGTCCGTTGGTGGTGATCCGTGGCATCGCCAAGCACACCGATAACGGTGGCAACAACGCCCAGGACCATCAACCCCATGGTTATGCCGCGTGCCCGTTTGCTGATGGTGAAGTTCATCGCTTTTCCGTTGCTGTCTATATCAATTCACTGCTGCCACCGGTTCGGTCGCCACTGCACCGTCCCGTTGCATCTTACCGCCGTTCTGCAGGAACTTAACGTACTGTACCAAGAGCCAACGCTCTTCCTTGTTCAATTGAGAGGCATGTGAACCCATAGCGAGGTTCTTTCCATATTGAAGACTGTGGAAGATCTTTCCTTCCGGTAGGTCCTTCAGTTGTGGACCGTCGTAAGCCGGAGGCACCGGGTAGTTCCCGTTCTTCACCACACCACCATCCCCTTGACCACTGGTACCGTGACAGTGCATGCAGAACTTCGTGTAGATCACCTTGCCCTGCTCCACGGTCGCTTCGGTCATGGCGATCGGGCTCTTCAAATTCGCGCCTGCCATTTCATAGCCTTCAGGTGTATTGGCATACGGATAAGGCATGTTGTAGTTCGCCTTGCTTTGGTCGGCAGCGAATGGGATCGTCCCATCCACTGGCAACCGCGCACTCTGCCGGTTCCGTTGATCCCTGGCCACTTCTTCGGTGAAATTGTACGGGTCCTGACCGAAATCCACATACGCTTCGATCGCCGGGCTGCGGTACATATCCGGCATGTACTCCACCCCGGGACTATTGGGATCCCCACTGCAAGAACCCAAGAGCAGCACGGTGGCCAGCAGGGTGCCCAAAGTGAAGGAAGAGGTTGAAATGCGCGTGCTCATGGTCTAGTACTGGCGCTCGTTGATCTCGAACACTTGGGTTGTGCGCAACAGGTCCGTAATGGCCTCGGCGCTATGTCCGTGGTTCTCGTGGGTACGCACCTCAATGATGAACTTATCATCCGTGGTACGCGGGTCCGGGTTACGGGCAGGCATACCGGGCAAGGTCTTGTTGCGTATCAGGTAGGTGATCGACATGCCGTGTGCTGCACACAGGACGGTGAATTCGAAAGTGACCGGGATGAAGGCCGGCAAATTCTTGTACAACGCTTGGCTCGGCTTGCCACCGATGTTCATTGGCCAATCGAAGATGTTGAAGTACCAGATGCCCAGCAACGCCAAACAGGTTCCGGTAATGCCGAACATGAAAGCCGCGATCCCCAACCGGGTGCGCGTGATCCCGATGATCGGATCGATCCCGTGGACCGGGAACGGTGAGAATACATCCTTCACCTTGATCCCGTTGGAGACGAGCTTGCGCGCACCATCCTTCAGAAGTTCCGGATCCTCGTATACCGCGTATATGACCTTGTTCGCCATGGGCTAGTGGTGGTGGTGGTTAGCAGCTTCCTTCTTGTAGCTCTCGCCACTGACCTTCAAAATGGATTTCACCTCGTTCAGCGCCAACACTGGGAAAAAGCGGGCGAAAAGCAAGTACAGGGTGAAGAAAATTCCCAAGGTGCCCAAGAACACGCCCACATCCACCCATGTGGGGTGGAACATGTTCCAAGAACTCGGCAGATAATCGCGATGCAAGCTGGTGACAATGATCACGAAGCGCTCGAACCACATGCCGATGTTCACGATGATGCTCATGAAGAAGGTGAATGCCAAGTTGGTGCGCAACTTCTTGCTCCAGAAAAGCTGCGGACTGATCACGTTGCATGTCATCATGCTCCAATACGCCCACCAGTATGGTCCGGTAGCACGGTTGATGAAGGCATAGCTCTCGTACTCAACCCCACTGTACCAGCTGATGAACAACTCAGTGATGTACGCCACACCGACGATGGAACCGGTCACGATGATCACGATGTTCATGTACTCCACGTGCTTCTTGGTGATGTACGCTTCCATGTGCATCACCTTGCGCAGGACCAGCAACAACGTTTGCACCATGGCGAATCCACTGAACACCGCACCGCTCACAAAATAGGGTGGAAAGATCGTGGTATGCCAACCCGGTATGATGGATGTGGCAAAGTCCATGCTCACCACTGAGTGTACCGAGAAAACCAGCGGGGTGGCGATGCCGGCCAACACCAAGCTAACTTCTTCGAAACGGGTCCAAGCCTTTGCATTTCCGGTCCAGCCAAAGCTGAGGAGGCCGTAGACCTTCTTCATTCCCGGCTTGGTGACCTTGTCGCGAATTGTGGCGAAATCAGGGATCAAACCAATGTACCAGAAGACTAGTGAAACGCTGAAATACGTGCTGATCGCAAAAACGTCCCAGAGCAGCGGGCTGTTGAAATTCACCCACAAACTCCCGAATTGGTTGGGTAAGGGAAGCACCCAATAGCCCATCCAGATCCGCCCCATGTGGATCCCGGGGAAGGTGGCCGCCATGATCACCGCGAAAATGGTCATCGCTTCCGCGGAACGGTTGATCGCCATGCGCCATTTCTGACGGAACAAAAGCAACACCGCACTGATCAGTGTACCGGCATGACCAATACCGACCCACCAAACGAAGTTGGTGATGTCCCAGGCCCAGTCAACACTCTTGTTCAAACCCCAAACCCCGATACCCTTGCTGATCAGGTACAGGATGCAACCTGTGCCATACGCGGCGATCAATGCCGAGATGGTGATCAGGATGTACCAGCCACGAGGTGCCTTGTTCTCAATTGGACCTACGATATCGTTCGTGATATCGTGATAGGTCTTGTGGCCCAGGATGAGCGGCTCGCGGATCGCTGCTTCAGAATGCATTTGGTCCTCTCTTCGTTATCCTTAAGCGTGGTGTGCGGCGGCTTCTTCGGTGTTGCGCACTTTCACCAGGTAATTCACACTCGGCTTAACGCCGATCTCTTCCAACATGTGGTAGCTGCGGTCGCCCGTGGCCATCTCCAACACTTTGCTCTTCTTGTCGTTCAGGTCCCCAAATACGATGGCACCGGAACCACAAGCTGCGCTGCACGCCGTTTCGATGGCCCCATCCTTGATCGGAGTACCAGCCTTCTTCGCAGCCAGTTTCCCTTCTTGGATCTGCTGCACGCACATGCTGCACTTCTCGATAACACCGCGTGCACGTACCGTTACATCAGGGTTCAGCACCATGCGGCCCAGATCATCCCATGCGGGGTTCACCTCGCCGAACTTCTCGCTCACATAGTTGAACCAATTGAAGCGACGCACCTTGTAGGGACAGTTGTTCGCGCAATACCGTGTGCCGATGCACCGGTTGTACGCCATCATGTTCAACCCTTCATTACTGTGGGTGGTGGCGGCAACCGGACATACCGTTTCGCACGGAGCATGATTGCAATGCTGGCACATCACAGGCATGAAGACCACTTTCGGGCTTTCCTCCGGCACCTCCATCTTGAGGTACATGTCGATCTTGCCCAAACCATCCTGCTTGGCGCTTTCCTTGGTGGTGGCCGAGCTGTAGTATCGGTCTACACGCAGCCAATGCATCTCGCGACTGCGGCGCACCTCATCCTTGCCTACTACCGAAATGTTGTTCTCACTGTTGCACGCCGTTATGCAGGCACCACAGCCGATGCACCCGTTCAGGTCAATGCTCAGCCCCCAACGGTGACCGACACCTTCCACCGGATGTTCTTCCCATAGGTCGAATTCCGCAACCGGCTTCTTGTCCAGTGCGTTGATCACTCCATCGCCATTCACATCCTCGTGGACCGCTAATTCGTGCGGATGGTTGTACGCGCGCTTTTCCCCACCGAGGAATGTGGCCAAGTTGGTCTCCTTCACGATACTTACACGGTCCATGTCCGTGAGGTGCGTTTGCGTGATCGCGATGGGATAGGTACCACCTGCCTTCTCCACGGAAACGTTCAATACATCGTAACCAACCACCCCGTTCAGGAATGTGGTCAATGGATAGGCGTTCTTACCGACCGGAACAAAATTCCCTTCATGGTCCGTTGTGCAAGCTGCACGACCCACGCGTTCACCATTGGCACCGCGACCATAACCCAAAGCGATCGAAACAGTACCCGTGCGTTGGCCTGGAGTTACCACTGCTGGCAGCGTGATCTCGCGATCCCCTGCCTTCACGGTAACCAAACTTGCTGGTGCCTGTTCGCCCAAGTACATGTTCAAGCCCATGCGCTCAATGTCCACCGGGGACATGCACACATAGTTGTCCCATGTGATCTTGGTTAGCGGATCGGGCATTTCCTGCAACCACGGGTTGTTGGCGTGGGCACCACTACCGATCGATTCTTTGGTGTACAAGGAGAGCTCGAATTCACCTGCCCCTTCACCTGACTTCTGTGCAACTGAAGTGGCAGACGGAATATCACCGGCGAAGGTGATCACTTCCGTGGACGCCCCGCCCATGGTGATGACCCCATCATGCAAAGCGGTATTCCAATTATCGACGAATGGGGTCGTGTAACCAAGCCCCGCCATGTTGGCCTCCCACGTGCTGCGGATGAAATCGTGGTAGTTGCTGGAGGAACCGCTCCAAGCCAAGAGACTTTCCTGCCATTGGCGTGTGCTGAACAGCGGGCGAATAGTAGGTTGCGCCAAGGCATAGTGGCCGACCTTCGGATTGAAATCGTTCCAGCTTTCCAATGCATGATGGTCCGGACAGACCCATGTGCACAAGCTGGCGGTCTCATCGGCATAACCGCTGAAACTGACGCTCAACGGCACTTGGGTGAGACCTGCCTTGAACTGGTCGGCATTCGGTAGTGTGTAGGCAGGATTCACACCTGCGATCAACAAGGCACCTATGGCCCCACTGTTCATGTTCTCCACCAACCGCGCTACTTCCGCATCATTCCCTTGGTGGAAATTGGTGTGGCCGAAAAGGTCGATGGTCGTACCGTAGTTCCCCAGCATGTTGTTGATGCTGTTCACCAATACTTGCACGCCTTCATTGTTGCTGCCGCTCATTACCACGCTGCGGCCACGTGCGGCAAGCAATGCCTTTGCTGCCGTTTCCGTAGCGGCCATCACTTCAGCACTTGCACCGCTGGCGGAACTGCCTGTTCCCTTGGCGATGTGTGCATGCAATGCCACGATGGCCTGAGGAAGTTCGCTCACCTTCAATGGTACCCGCACATCCGCGTTGGCGCCGCTCAAGCTCATGCGAGCCTCGAACTGGAAGTGGCGGTTCATGCCTTTGCCAGGTTGACGACGGCTTGCATACTGCCAGGTATTCTCCGTGGTACTGCCCCAGCTGCTGAGGAAGTCGGCATCCACGCTCACGATCACATCAGCCTTCGTGAGGTCGTAGCTTGGGAACACGCGTTTGCCAAAGCTCTTTTGATTTGCGCTGGTGACGCCGCTGTAGCTAATGGGATCGTATTGAATGTGGTCCACTTTCGTGGCTGGAACACCTGCTGCATCCGGTGCGGAATACTTCGCCTTCAATGCGTTGATCGCAGCAGTGGTGCTAGGGCTGATCACCGTACCCGTAAGGATCACAATGCGCTTTCCGGTGCCGGCCAAGGCTGTACCGATGGCCTTGTCGGCATCGCTCCAGGAGCTGGCGGTCATGCCTTCCGCCCCTTTGGACATTGGGCTTGTCAAACGCTCATTGTCATACAACGAAAGCACCGAACTGTTGATCCTGGCATTGATGCTACCCTTGGTCAATGCCGGATTACGGTTGATCCCAAAGCGCGGATTGCCCTTGATGTGAATGGGGCGACCTTCACGGGTCTTAACAAGAATGCTGGCGAAGTCCTCGCCATCATAAAAGGTGCTCGCGTACCAGTTGGCCACGCCTGGAGTAATGTCCTCCGGCTTGTTCACATAAGGTATGCTCTTGATCACCGGCGTTTCGCAAGCGGCCAAGGTGGCGGCCCCGATCCCGAAGCCGAGGAACTTGAGGAAATCTCGACGCCCCGTGCTCGCTTTGCCGAACGACGGATCACCCAGGACCTGGTCAATTGCCAATTCCTGCGGGAACTCGTTCTCACGGCCCTTGATCGCTTCGGGCTGCTGATGCAGTTCCCCGAGATCCATCCAATATCGCTTGTTGTCCGACATTCGGCGCGTAATGTTCTGTCCTAGTAATGGCACTTGGCGCACTCCCAGCCACCAAGCTCTCTCACACTGATCTTATCGTCCTCCAAATACTTCTTCAATTCGGAATGGCCCATATCGGTCTCTTCCAAGCGGGCCATGATCTCATCGTAGTAACCGTTACCGGCCATCTTCACATCCTTGGTATTGTGGCAATCAATGCACCAGCCCATGGTGAGCGGTGCCCACTGCTCGGCAACGTCCATCTTCTCATCGATGGGACCGTGGCACTCTTGGCACTCCAACTGGCCCACGTTCACGTGTTGGCTGTGGTTGAAATAGGCGTGGTCAGGCAAGTTGTGCACCTTCACCCATTTCACAGGCTCGATCTTTCCAGTGTACTTCAACGCTGCTGGGTCCCAACCGGCTGCCGCGTAGATCTTCTGGATCTCGGCAGTGCCTTCCGGAGAACGACCCTCACTCACCGCCGTATGGCAATTCATGCACACGTTAGTCGTAGGAATTCCAGCGTGCTTGCTCTTCGCAGCGCTGCTGTGGCAATATTGACAATCGATCGCCAAGTTGCCCGCTTCCACTTTGCCGGCGTGCAGGCTATGCGGGAAATTGATCGGTTGTTCCGGTTTGTAGTGTTCCACTTCATCCCCGCCGTATACACCGATCACCCAAGCGGCATCCCACAATTTCAAGGTGATGAAAACCACTACGAACAAAGCAATGATCGTAGCGAAGCCTTTGTTGTTCCATGCCCATTGACGGAGCTTCTGACCCGTGGTCATATCCGGCAATGGCTCCTGCCCTTCCGCCTCGCGAACGGCATTGGTCAAGCTGGATTTAACCCCGCTCAAGGAAACAGCAACCACCGCGAGCAGCAAACCGATCACGACCAGCCATGGCCAGTTGGAACTTGCTTCAGGCTTAGGATTAGGGTCTATGGGAGGCTTTGGACCTGCTGGCGGCACATAATTATCCGCATAATACAGGACCGCGTCGATCTCCTCATTGTTCAGGGCCTGCGCGGTCATCACGCTCTTGTTCCACTTGGCAAAGAGCTCGTTGGCGTAAGGATTACCGGTCTTCAGGTAGGCACTGCTGTTCTTCACCCAAGCATAGATGTCACCCTTTCCCTCCCAGCGTGCACGGGCACCAGCCATGGCAGGACCGGTAAGGTCCTTGTCCGGTTTGTGGCAGCTTGCGCAGTTGCCTTTGAAGAGCTTTTCACCTGCAGCATATTGGGCCGCATCAGTCCCTTGGGCTAGTGCCCCTAAGGAAAATGCAAAGAACAGTAAAGTGAGCGAAGCGTTACGGAGAAGGGTAAATCGTTCTGAGATCCTTACTACAAGCGGCATTCCGAGCATTTTGATGGGAACTGCGTCCATTTCTCCGGCCGCAAAAATACACGGCGAACTGAATGAAGGGCAAGGTTGCTTCAAGGTTGTCATGGGTGTATCACTATTTAGAATTGGTCTAAATAGTATATCCTGCGATTGGGGCCCAGAATTTGACCAATTATCGGAGTTCACAGTGTCAGGCATCAAACATGAAATTTATCGGTGAGACCCGTTTTCCAGATTTCTTCTTTCCGATGTCCTTCCCATATGTTCCCAACGCGAATGTTGCCGGTCCGATCAACGTGTTCGGCATACTTTTGGCCTCCTTCAACATGATGCGTTCCATTCTTTTCTCTCTTTCCATGCTGATCGCCATCCTAAGTGTGTCGCAGGAAGGATACCGAACCATTCCCGCTGATAAGCCGAAGGTCTTCCCGGTGGATACGCCCTTCGTGGATACCCTTCTAACGCCGCGCGAAGGGGATGTGAAGTTCACCGTGCAACCGCGTGTTGCGACACTGCTTAAGGACTACGCGAACCATGAACATTCCCAGAACGGGTATCGTGTACAGATCTTTCTGGGTGACCGAAACACCGCGGAAAGCACCAAGCGCAGCTTTCTCCAACGGCACCCGGACGTACCCGCCTACCTCAGTTGGTTGGCCCCCAATTTCCGACTGCGCGTTGGCGACCTTCACACACGCTTGGAAGCGGAGCATCTTCTGCATGAATTGAAGACGACTTATCCTGGCAGCTATATTGTGCCGGATGAGGTTGAGATGGGGAGGGATTGAGGAGGTGCGTTCGGCTGTACAACCTTCAGCCTTGACTGAAAAACAGTTCAATTGGCTGCTCTACATTGGTGGATAGTAGCAGCCCTCTTATCATTTATGCAGGCCCGATCATTTTTCTGGGTTCAAGTCCTCCCATCCGGCCGAAGGATCATGACCGTGCAGTACAACATCTGTTCGGTGGTTGATAAGGTGAAGTCGGTGACTTTCGAGCTACATCGAACGACGTAAGGCCCGCCTCGCGCGCCTCGCGATACGGCTCTTTATCGAAGTTTAGCGGTTGCCGATGCGTAGTCCGATGTTGCTCCATCAGCGGCTCGTACCTGAACCATGTACTTATAGGTTACATCCGGTTTGGCCGTAGGGTCGGTCCACTGCCTTGTCTCAGCGGGCAACGAACATAGAGAAGCATACTTGCCGTTTGGACCGGAACGCATAACGATGAACCACGCATCGGAAGGTCCTTCATAGCTCCATGACAATTGCAATTGCTTGCGCTGTGCATCCGCCTTCGCCTGTAGATCCCTCACGGCGGCGGGTCGGTCCAAGCTCATCATGCGTAACCGGAAACCGCGCTCGCGCTTACTGAACAATCCGACATCGTCCTTGGCGATGATCGCATACTCGAAGATCTTGCCCTTTCCTTGGTCCGGATCAAGGTATTCGCGCAGCTTGGACCCAACGTCGAACACCTTCAACGTATCCCACTTCGCCCTGCTATTGGCACGCCTCAACAAGAGGTGCGCCACCACGTCCTCGCTACTGCTCGGCGCCCACTTCATCCAAATTCCCTGTTTACTTACTCTGTAATCCGTGAAGACCGGAGTATTCGGTGGCCGAACATCCGGGCGCTGCAGTTCGATGAGCTCCCCACGCGCTGATTGGTTCTCATTCATGTCTATGGCCACGACGCGATAGTAGATATGTTCGGTCAGCGTGTGCATGCTGATGGTATCCGTGAACACGGTATCCCGAAGGGGTTGCCCGTTCACGCGTGCCTCAATGTGGTCCTTTTGGTTGCGGAAGTACACGTAGTACCCGAAGAGGTCGGGTTCCTTGCCCAAGCGCCACTTCAGTGTGACCACGCCACTGGTGTCGATCCGCCCGGTGATCCCTGTTGGTGCAGCTGGCGGGATGCTGTCCAACACATCACCCAACGCGCTCAAGCTCACACCCGGATTGCCGGCCGTATCCACCGCCACTACCATGTAGTAGTTGTGCTTGTGTAATTCCGGCGAGCGGTCCGTGAAACTGCGCGCCTTCGCAGGCAGCATTTCCTTGGTGAGCGCAGTGTTCGGTGTGCTCACCTCGCCCCCACGCACCACATGGAACCCGCGCAAGTCCTTTACATCGGGCGGATACTCCCAGCTCAAGGCGATCTCCCCCGCCTTCTTCTCAATGGCCTTCACATTCACCGGTGCCGGTGGTCCGGTCCTGTCCCGCGCCATGCCCTTCACCGCGTCGCTCGGGGGTCCTTCGATCCCAAAGGGGGTGTGACCGATGAGCCTGTACTGGTAACTTTTGTATTGCTGCGGCACACTATCGGTATAGGTGATCAGGTCCTTTCGTTGCGGCAGGTCGGGGTTGGTGAAATGGATGTACGGCTGCTCGTTCAACTTGTGGAACGACTTGCCACCATCATCGCTCCGTTCGATGTCGTAAGCGGTAAAGTAATGTTCGTGAGCGGTGCGCGGCCAATTGAGCACGATCACCTTGTCGCGCTCCACCACTTCCGTGATGATGGGCTTGGGGATCTGCTGCGGCTTGGAAGTGCTAACAACTAGATACGCCGTGTCCATGCGCACCACATCGGGCTTCACATCGCTCCACACGCGATAGAGGTAGCGATGGCCCGGCTGCACGGTTGCATCCTCCATGCCCAATGCACTTCCCTTCGCCGCTGGCCAGCTCAGGTCGGCGCTCAACAAGGCGAAGCTCATGCGCTCCATAAAGGTGTTCGCCGCACCGAGCATGTCGCCGTTGGGCATGCCCATGTTCTCCGGTTGCAACGCCTCGTGGATCATCTCCCCCGCCACCATCACGTAGTTGTCGTTGGGCAATTGATCGTGCAGGGCACGCCAACCTGGTATGTCCAATGGCTTCATTGGTACAGCGGTGATCGAAACGCTCTCTCCGATGCCCCCTAGCGTGGTGTCGCTTACCAGACCAAGGTCCATGCGATCCAAGCGATAACCACGCCCGTTGGCATTGATCCAACCCAGCGGTGCACTGGGTGCCCAACGCAAGTGCACGACCGTACCGTTGTAATGCGCACGTAGCGTAAGGTGCGTATCGTAACGGTCCACCGTATCAAGGACCAGGCCCTTCGGTAGTGCCCGTGGCGCGCCACTTTGTGCGAACGCTCCGGCGCAGATCATGCTAATACATAGTGCCGCCAAGTACCGTGTTGTTGTAGACATCGGGGAGTGCTTTGTTGTAGAGGGTGAAGGGTAAGATGACGGAGGTATTCTGCGAGCCTGCGATGGGTGAGGCGTACCCCATCTTCACATGATAAACCGCACTCTCGGTGGTGTTGAATTCTTGCGCAGGCTTCGGTTCGTTGTACGTAATGTAGCGTAACGCATCATACGGGACCGATGACAATTGCATCAAACACGACCCTTCGATCTGGTCATATTGCTGTAAAAGTGACCGCAGTGTTTGGTGGCCGGGTGAGGACCTTCTGCCCAAGGCAGTCAGTGCCCTTGGTAAAATACCCCACCTGTCCAAATCCGCCAACATCTGCCCTCGATAGACCAGTCGCAGGTTCTGCACCAATGAATTGCTCACTATGGAAGAACCGCCATTCGAGGGCACATTCGCGAAAGGACCATTGTTGACACCACCAAGGCCGGGCATCGGTGTTCCCATCAACGGGTTCGATGTAGTGGTGGCTGGGCTGCTGGTCATACTGGGAGGAGGAACACTTCCAAGGTCTGCGCCGGAAAGTGGCGCTTCTGCCGCACCGACATAAGAAAACAATGGTGTGCTTTTGTAGTTGTTGGACCAAGAGCCCGGGAACAACCACATGGACAACGGGTAGTTAACCGACACCTGTTCACCATTCGGGAAGCTGTAGTGCGTGTCGTAACCGCAATTCACCGTCGGATCGTAAATCCGCCCGTCCAGATAGCGGTAATAGTCATCATACCCGCCCGTTTCGCCAATGTTTGGCCGCCGCATGCTAAACAGTGGGTCCAACTTCCGCACACCGTTCTTCCACACGCCGTTCAGATCGAACTCATCCAACCCTTCTTCGGTATGACCGGTCACATCTGCCTTTCCTGGCCCAATTGTGGAAGGCGTATTGGCCTTCAATTGAACGGCGGCCAACTTCTGTTGTATTATGCTGTATTTGCTTGTGCGGAAACTGAACTGATACACCAAGTGCTCGTTGTCCGCAAGCGACTTCGCTTGTTCCAATCTTCCAGAAGCGCTGGTGACGTTTACGGTACTTCCATCCAAAGTGTGCAGATATGCAATTAGTGATAGGTTGCTTTGTTGTGTGGACGTGACGACACTGTTGGTAGCGGAATTGCCAACTGTGAACGACTGTTGGATAATCTCTTGGCCCGTCAGGATCTTGCTCCGGATGATCTGGCAGATGTACACTTGTTCCGGCATCAGGGTTGGAATGGCGAGCGGCACCATTTGCCCGGTGGTATAAGTAACTGGTGCTTCCTCGGTTGCCCCGCCGGTAACCGGAATGAAGCGAGCACGATAACTGTACTGTGAGGCGGCATTTCCATTGACCACCGACGCAGGGAACGCGGCTAGCACGCTCTGACTCACTTTGATCACGCCCTTGTTGTTCGATTCACCTTGCAAATGGAACCGCTGCTTGTTGACAGGATAGGTGTAGTCAACAACGCTTTCGGGGATCACATCCGGAGCAACACCCGTGGTGAAGAACACGGTGGTATCCTCGTGCCATACCACATTGTCCTTGGCGTAATCGTGCCAGTCTCCGCCTACCCATTCCTCGACCTGTACGCTTATTTTTATCCGGTGCATCTTGCTCGCCTTAAGAGGTTCAGTCCGATCGAGGTACACACATGCAAGAGAATCACCACTGTAGCGGCGCGTGCAATTGGGTACGTTCGCGAACGAGGCAAATCCACTCATCTCAGCCACATCGAAGGTCTTCAAATAAGGTCTGAAGGTGTATGCTGTGATGTGCCCTTCACCGTCGTCGCTTCGTGGCACGGTGAAGGTTCGACCGTTGCCCTTGTATATGCCCATGCTACGCGAAAACGTGGCGGTGGGCAGATCATAAATGCTGGCCGTGTTGCCCTGCGGTTTCACCTCTTGAATGAACCGCATGCCCGCTAGTGGGTCATTGTTCACCAGCACGCATTTTGAACCAGCCTCCACACGCAACCGCGCACGCCCCTCGCAACCCAGAACGCTGAAATACAAACCCGCTTCACCCCGGAAACCGAAGGGGTTGGGCAAATTCCCTTGCAACACCATGGCCGCGCCCAATTCTACGATCGGAACCCGGATGGTGGTGAAGATCAGCGGTAGCTGTATGCCCACTTCGCCCTTTAGCCCTGCATAGAACTGTCCTTGTGCGTACCAGCCATTGCAACCTGGTTCATAGTTAGGGCCACCATCCAAACCCGCGCAGAGCATGGTCTGTTTCGTCATGTTAATATCGAAGCCAATGGTTGCCTCAAGTTTCGCGTAGAGGATCACCAGATTGAGGTCCATATTCGCACCGATCTCCGCACCGAACGCGAATCCAGCACCTGTGGATAAGACATCAAGACCTTCACGGGCGCCTTGTCCAAGATCGGCACCGCTCGCTGTCCCATCCACACCGCCATGCTCGCCACTAGTGCCCCCTGCACGGTTCAGAATGTCAGTGATCAATTGGGGAACAGGGGGCAAGTCCAGTGGAATATCCTTGGAGCCGGTCATAATATAGGCCTTGGCTCCCACCTTGAAGATCTCCAAGTCCAGCGCGATACCTGCACGGGGGTCATCAGTTGAGTGCGCATCCATCTTCGGTTCACCCATCTTGAAATACCATCCGTCGGGTCCGGTGTGGAACCCAGCGTGTACCAATAGGTTGTTCGATCCGCTGCCGCGGATCGGTGGCATATACAGGAAAACATCGAAATTCCCATCGACCACCTCTTCACCGCCAGTATTGTCATACACGATACTGACCCGACCCTTCACTGGTGCCTGTGCGCTATCAGGAATGGCACTCAAACCGTACAACCGACCGTCAATCTCCAATCTCCCGAGTCCGCCGTAGTCGGTGAATTGCGCCCCAACGCTCACGTTCATGTTCAGTGCATCGGGCTTGGGATGCGTGCCCAGCAAGAGTCCTACACGGAAACCGAGCGGCACCGAATAGTTAGCTACATAATGCGCGCCGCTCGATATAGGGACTGGATCTGGAGTCGGAGCATCCTTGTCCTGTTCCACGATGATCACAGGCCCGATACTTGGGGCGCGGTCGCGGCTCATATGGTAATATGCACCACCGCCAAAACCGTACATGGCAAAGCCGCTGAATAGCGGAACACCAGCACCGAAGCTGACCATGCCATCCACGCGCCAATAACTGTAGTGGTTCTCGTTCTCAATAAAAGTCCCGGTAGCGCCATACGTGGGAGTACCGTTATGGAAACTACCAAATGTCGCCTCCACGTACCCACCGATGCCCATAGGGAAGCTCGCATCCAAATGACCGCCAATCTCGTCTTGGGTCGCGTTGTGTATGATGTCCAATTCGCCGTTCAACGTTATTCCCGCCACATGAACGTTATCGAGCCTCACCTTGCGCAGATCTACATGGTCAAAGTGGAACCGTTGGATATCTCCGAGATCCAACGCACCAACGAAAGCAAGACCCGCCGTGGCCGCAAAATCCCCATCACCTCCACCCAGCGAGATCCGGGGTGCGATGTACAGCGTTGGACTGCCCATTTCGAAGGAGACCCCGATGGAATCGATGCTTACAGGCAAACCCAACAAGCTGTGCTGCGGGCTGGCCATGCCAAAGACAGTACATCTTCGGCAAGAACTCATTCCACTATCGGAGTCGAGCACGAGGTCTTCGAACTCCATCACATCAAACGACATGGATGGTATTCCTGCTGCGGCGTCACCGGCAGATTCCGTATTGACCGACAAGCTCCCGCTCAGATTCGCCCGCAAATACGTGTCGTGTCCGATCTCCAATTCCACTTTTGAGTTCTCCTCCAGCCGCACTTCCGCGATCCACATGGGCACGGTGATGTCACGATCGGCTTCCACCTTCAGGTTAAAAGTGAGCCCCGTTTGCGGCGTGACACCCGTGTGGTCGGAATGTTGGTCCGGTGGCGGCGGCTCGGTTTCCGGGATGTAGCCGACCACGGCACTGTAGGCAAGTGCATCTTGTTCCCGGAAGATGGGTATGCCCAGTTTCCCCTTTAGCCCCGCACTGCGGAAGCGGTTCTGCAACACATCGAGCCAGATGCTGTCCAACGAAAATGCCCAGCCGCTCAGGTTGCCATGTCCAATATCAACGAGGTGTACCGTCGAAGCGTTGAGCGTGATGCCCGTGTTGTCGATGAAGACATTGCTAACATCCCATTGCAGCGGACCACCGTCGTTGAGTGCCCGTGGTGCGGTCATGCTCACAAGCGGCATATAGAAACCCTTCCAGGTCGGAAGCAATCCCGGTTCTGTCGCGCTCAACGCAGCATGATCATACCCGGTCGGAAAGGTGATGCCGGTGGGATTTTCCGCCAGGCTGAGATCCCACCACATGCTGTCCACGGTCAGCACCCAATCCGCAGCGCCTGCGGGTTCGAAGGGGTCCATGCTCACCTTGGCAAGGAAGTCCCAACCATGGCACATTTTTACGCTGAAGCGCGCGAAGACCTGCTCGTTGTTGTCAGGCGACGGGATGATGGAAGTGCGCGGGAAGCCGATGCCACCAGCAATCTGCAGGCACTTGAAGCCGTGGCAGTCCCAGTCCATGTACGTGAGGTTGGCCAGCGACGTGCTCGCGCCCCCGTTTAGGCGGTAGGTCATGCCACCTACAGCCACATCCAAAGTGTCCGCCATGTATGCGCGCATTTCACCAGCGAAACCGCTTGGAGCAATGCATACATCGCCGAGGCCCAGAAAGATGGATGTGTTCAATTCCGGCAGGTCAACACCCCCCACCATGTCGAGGAAGGCGCGCGTTGGGGCGAATTCCATGTTGACGATACCGAGCACAATTTGGCGGCCATCGACCTCGCGATCGATGCCGATGGGTAGCCCGATCTCCGCACTGGCGCTCATGCGATTGATCATCCGATCGCCAAATGCCATTAGTTCGCTCAACTCCGTTTTCTCCGCCGCTGTCAAGCCCGGGATGTAACCAATACTGCTTTGTACCTTGGCAATGGTGCCGGTGAGGTGGTCACGCTTGGCCTTCGCGGTGCCTGCGTATACCTGAAATGCTGCGTTGGCCCTAATACCCTCAAAATCCACCTGCATTTTCACATGGTTGAGGAAGGGGATCTCGATGGTACCTGTTCCCGTGTACGGCGCGAACGCACTCACGGTCTGTACCACCAGTTTGAATTTTCCCATTTCAAGCACATCGTTCACATGTATGCCGCTGGCGCCCGGGCTCACATCGGTTGGTAGATCCGCAATGCAATTGGCCACGCAGGCCTCTTCCGCGGTCGATTCTTCCGTAGGGGCTCCTGGTGTGGTCGTGGCATCCCCACTGCCTATGGTGAAATGGTATACTTCACTCTCGTTGTAGTAACCCGCTGTAGCATCCGCAGGGTCCTTTCGCCATTTTAGTTGCCAATAGTATGTACCTGGGTCATTAAGGATAAGTGTATTGGTGAGTTCCTTGTACAGCAGTGCTTCGGCCGTAGCTTGGGCTTCGTGTGTATATAAGTCCGCAAGTGCCAGAGTGGTTCCCAATGCACCGTCATCACTATAGACCAAAGTGCCTGTGAGCGAGTTCTTGCGAACTTCCAACTCCCAATATTCATTGACTTCGCCATTGAAGAACGCAAGGTCCACCTCGCCATGCCTCGGTCCATGCGCTTGCACCACTTCCATGGGTGGCATCAAATTCCCTGGGGCATCAGCCGTTCGCCAATGCAAAACCACATTGCCTGTTGGCACATTGGTGGCACCGTTAGCTGGTTCGGTGGGTTTGGAGGGGCCCATACCGGTACCAAATGGTTCTTCGCCGGTATCCCCATGCACAGGCTGGGGTGCAATTGTTAGATCGCCAAAACAACGCCACTGATAATGGGCACCCCGTTCAAAGGTGGCACCATTCAGCCCGGATGCTCCGTTGGCATACCAGATCGGCAAATGCTTGGCTTGTTCTTCTGTTAGGGAGATGCCAAGTAGGGTCTCTTGTGCGCGCAAAGGGCCATTTGGCCAATTGTTACTATCAACACGTGTAGGTAAGTTGCCCGATCCGTGCGTCCCATTCACCGTTGTGGTGAACAAGAAGCTGGTGTAATTGTGATAGGGTTCGAATTTGGCGATGATCGGAAAAAAGCGGAAGGGTATGAAATCCCCGTTCGCCGGATAGACTGCGCGCAGGATCCCATCGGCCTCCTCGCCGTCCGGCACATAGGTGAACGTACAGACCTCGCTGGCCCCATCATTTTGCACGGGCAAATAACCCTCTGGTGAGTAGGCCTGCACGCGCACGGCATAGGTGCGGCCGGGGATCAACGTAATTTCATCACCTATGGTCAGTTGAAGGGTATTCTCCATGATATCTTCCTCCGCATAGGTAGGTTCTGGAGTAGTGGAAGACTGTATGGCCTGATTCGCTCCACCGGTCATGTCGGTCATGTCGTCGAGGTTGATAAGTGCAATTCGTACGCGATAAAGCACTTCGAAGTCATGCGATGGGGGTGTGAATGTCCAGCTCAGATTCAGCAAACCACCCGTAGTGCGCGCAACCGCGTCACAAGGCGAGATGAACTGTGGCGGTAGTGCGTTACTGATAATGAAACTTGCGCACCCGGCCGGGATCGGCCCGGACAATGCCTCGTCAGTGGTACAATCGAATAGCTGCACACAGAGTTGCCAGAATCCCTCTGGTATGCCTTCATTTGCTTGGATGGTTGCGAGAGAGATGTTCTCTCCCACGAAAAATTCATCACTTATCACATTGGAACCGGCAAATACGGAATTGAACTGCGCAAGGTCCCTATCGGAATCCTCTTCAGGTATGGTTATGCAATGTTGCTTCAATGCAGCATCCCGTGTTGTAAGGGTGATGTTTTGATCAACATTGTGCATGACTACACGCGGATAGGCATCCACCACAGCTCCGGCATTGATCATATGAACAGACACCGAGGGCAAGAAATCCGTAAGTGCGAGCCAAGTGTATGGGTAAGGCGGCTCCAGTTCCACCTGCACTTGTATCGGGTAGTTCTGTGCAATAAGTGCCAAGGGCAAAAGCACTTGAACGAGCAAGCCGAGGTATCTGTGAGTGAGCTGTTTCATTGTCCTTTGGTCTTGGTGCGATCAGGCGCAGTTTGGAAGGAGACACTGTACGTTACTTGTGCGCGCAGTTGATACTGAGCGGATGCGAACGATCCCAGATCCGATCGGCCGTTGTAGTTGACGGAGAACCCCAATTGATGGATCCTTGCGACTTTTTGTTCAACGGCCACGGAAATCGTTTCGGAAAGGCCATGCACACCATTCGGCGCACGATTGTCATATAAGCCCAAGCGCAGTGAGATGCCTAGCCGATCGGCCAATAAGCCCTTACGCACGTTCGCCGAGAAGCCCAGTTTGGTCCTCTCGGCACCATAACTACTGAACTTGCTGCCGGTCCACCGAACACCCCATGAGAGGTGACGGTGCTTATTCTGATAGCGATAACCGACACTGGCATTCTTGGAATTACTCCCAGTGCCCTGTGCCGAACCATTGTCAGCGAAATCCTGAAGCCCGATCGAAAGGTCCGCTGTATGGGATAGCGCTCCTTTGCCCTTTCCGATCCGAATGGAGTTCGTGAGCCCAATGCTGCGTGCCACTTGGCTCACAAAAAAAGAATCGGTTTGGGCTGCAAGGAAGGCGCTGCGGTAGTCCGTCTGGAAATTGGACACGTCCAATGTGACCGTAGCGACCCTGCCACTGTTGTAACTAATACTACCGGAGCCGATGGTACGCACGTTGCGTTGCACGGCGGTATGGCCCAAATCGTTGTGTTGCCTGCCGAGAGTGGCCTGTATCCTCACTTTTTGCTTGAACAACCCGATCCCCGCCGTACCCCGGAAATTCTCGACATCCGAAAGCATGTAATAGCAACCGAGCGTGCGGAAGAAAGGATCCATACGGTCATAGTTCACTGAAAGTGTGAGACCGCGCATACTATAGCTCAACCCTGCTTTTGCCGCCGTTCCGATCCGTGTTATCGGATCCACGTTGAAGAGGAACGAATCGTAATTCCGGGATAGATCCACTAACCCTTCGGTTCGCTCCTGTGGTGTGACACCCACGTTGTGCAGGCTCACGGCGGCATCTACTTGAAGTCGCAAGCGCTTCCAAAATACTTGAGCGATGTCGATGCCCAACACCGCGTTCTCTTCAGGCTGTACTTTGCCATGATCCGTATTCGCTTCCTTGATGGGATCGTAGCGGTCCCATGCCCGCAGAGCGATCAACTCCACATGGCTGGCCTCGGTCCCGACACCGGCCTTAACTGCCCATGCCCATCGCTCAAATGCTGGATCCACACTGAATGTATTACTGGAGTCGGCATATACCTCTCTACGCAATCGCCCATACATGGCCTCGAACCTGAACTTTCCCGGGGTAAGCTCGACCCCACCACCAAGGAAATTCTGGCCCGTCATGGTTAGCTGGGAGAAGTGCATCGTCCGATAACCAAGGTGAAGGCGCACCCATTTGTAACGAGGGCTGGCCCCGTACTGATTGAATGGTTGACGAAAGGAACGCTCCCGTTCGCTGAACGTAACGGAGAAGGGGATCTGTAACCCATAAAGGGAAAGATTCAACCGTGCTGTTACACCCCATGTCAGTGGAACCTGTTGGGGCCGGTCAAGTCCTGTTGAATACGCACCAGCGTATGCGGATAACCCGCCACCCATCTGAAACCCTCCTTTCTTGCCCACTTCGCCAAGGTCCTGTGCTTGCCCGGACAAGGATGCCAATAGAAAGCACCCACTGATCGCGGAACCAACTAATTGACGGTTTGAAAGATGGATCACCATGCAATATGGAATTTGTTGATCCTGTGCTCGTGCGGGGAGGGGAAAGAGGAAAAGGTCTTATTGATCGAGGCGTTCCATGCTTCCGGGTTTGAGAAGGACGGGCAGTGGACCTGCCCTTCAGTGGGGGCCCTTGTGCTCAATGCATGATCAAAATGCGCTTGACTTCACGCTTGTCGTTCGTGGTGCGTTCCACCGTATAGATCCCGTTCGGTAGGTCTTCCACCGGCAGGTTGAACATTGGCTGCGCGATCCGATGCGTGCTTATTGAACGCCCGGCGGCATCGTACAGGATGATCGTACCCAGTGCCCCGTTGCCGGTTACGGTGATGTGGGAACTAGCGGCTCCTACGATGGCAGACCAGTTTGCATCCCCGATCTCGTGGATCGCGGTGTTCAGGTCGATGAACACGGAGTAGTCCTCGGTCTCGCCGTAATAGGAATCCGCGCAAGGATCGGGACTCGCGTTCCTCATGCATCTGACGCGCATTTTCTTGAGGCCTGGTATTGTGCCTCCGGGTACGGTGAAAGGGATCATCATGTCCTCGGCGGACGAGGTATTTTGTACCGATCCAAGCAATTCATTTGGATCATCGAAGTCCAGATCATCATTGTAATCGATCCAAGCGTAGAAGTTGTCATCGTTGAAGGTGCCACTGGTGATCCCTAATTCATAGTCGTGGGTGGTGATCAGGGTAGTTGAGAGGCCGGTATAGTTGTTGTAAACGGGACCGTATGCGGCACCAGAACCGAGATTGTTGATGTCACCGAGCTGTACTCCATCGATGTAATCTCCACCACTGGTCCAGTGAACACTGCCTGGAATGCAAGGGAATTGTATGCTGTCCACAACGAAGCTGATGTCCATGACCTGCCCCTGATCCGGGTTTGTACAGGCATTCACGAACTCGAAGCCTTGACCATAGCTCACTACACGCAGCAGGTGTCCACCAGCAGGAGTCGTAGCCGGAATGGGTAAGTTGAATTCCATCACGTCGAACGCAAAAGTTCCTTGAACGTAAGGCCCGGTCTCATTGGCATCATCATAGTCCAAGTCATTGTTCAGGTCCACATAACCCACGATCAAGTTGCCCACGTTGCCAGCGTTACCGGTTACGCTGATCGCGAGATCTCCACCGGGCAATACATGTACCACCGGTGCCGTACCACCAATGGAATGGAAAGGCGGACTGATAGGGGGTTGTGCCTGTGATCCGTTCACTTCGACGAGCGACATGCCTAGGCCATTTGCCGTTCCATAATAGTTGTAGGTAAGACAAGGCAGTAATGGGTTGTTCACGACGATCACGTAGTCTCGGGTCTCACCCCAAGTATGCTCGACGCAAGGCAACAGCGGATCGACGTCCGCGCAACGCACACGCAAGGTGAACCAGCCCCAAACGGTGTCCGGCACGTTCAATTGGATGGACTGTGCGGTGAACGCCGTGGTGGACACGAACGAACCGACCGTTTCAAAACCGTCGTTCCAGTCCCCGTCGTTGTTCCAATCCACCCATACCGTGTAGTTGTCAGTGGCGAATTCGCCGGAGGTGATCGAAAGATCGTGGACCCCAGGAGCAAGGTGGAACGCGCGTTCAGGGGCCTTATATGGAAACTCGCCCGCAGCATTGACCACTCCATCGGTGATACCATCGATCGCGAACACACTGATGAAATCCCCTTGCGTAGTGCCTTCGGTATGCACCGGCATACAAGGGGAAGCAGGGGCCAATAGCACAGCGTAGTCCTCGGCCTCACCATAAGCGTACCCACCGCATGGGTCGGGTACGGGCAGGTTTTCGGTGGTGCATAGGATGCGTAGTCCTGTGTACCCTGTTGGCGCTGAGCTCGGGACGGTGAAGGAAATGGTGCCCTGCACACCGGACCCGGTGCCTTGGTAGTGGCCCAACAGTTCGTTATTCGCGAACGTACCATCCCTATTGAGATCGAGCCAAGCGTAGTAGTGGCTGTTCGGGGCGGTGCCTGTGGTGATGGTCAGGACAAAGGAACCGCCCTTCTGCAGCGAGGTCACCGTGCCGAAACCGTCGAAGAACCTGTCGTTCCAGCCGTTGTTTTCGTTATTGAAACCCGTGTTCGCCGTGGAAATACTCCCAAGCACCACGCCATCAATGAAATCCGGGGCGCCGCCGTCATTGAAGAAACTGGGATGGCAATAGGTGTTGCCGCTGACCGTGCCACCCCGAAGATCTTCCTGGCGTGGGTGTTGGGCCTGTACTGCGGAAATGGTACAGGCAAGTAGCGCAGGGACGAAAAGTGTTCGTGCGTATTTTCGAGTGCACATGGGTGTTAGGTTGGTGCCCGAAGGTGACTTCCCGCTTCTCCGTTCCCACGCGCGATCGAGGGATCGGTCATGCTGATCGAGCGGATCGCTAGAGGGTGTCTTCCTCGACGTACCGACCGTCCAAGGCTTGTAACAGGTTGGATCGGGCATGGGTGTGGTAGAGGGTGAGGATTAATGAGGGTGGGGCGCATGAGGTGGAAGGTGGAGATCGCATGGTAAGCTCCCCCGGAACCGGTGCGCGAGTTCCTATGGATCGGCAATCGCCTTACTTCACCACTTGCACCGTAAGTTTACCCATAGGGGAGGAAATAGCGATGAGGTAGGTACCCGATGGCAGCGCTTCGGGCAGATCAATGGACATGCGATGCTCGCCTGCTGCTTGGTCCTGTCCCTCAATGAAAGTCTGCACCGTCTTGCCCTGTATATCGAGGAGGTGAATGGAGATGGTCTCTGCATTCTGCAACGTGTACTCGAGGGTCGCGTGGCTATCGATCGGGTTCGGAAAGATGAGTGGCGCATTGTCCGTGAGCGAGAATTCGATCACTCCAATGTCAAGGCCGGAGATGTAACGGGCCACCGCGAAATCAGGTTCTACGCTGATGTATGCATATCCGGCAACCACTATCCGCCCGTCCGGCTGGATGGCGACTGAATTTCCGCGGTCAACGCCTGTTCCGAAGGTGGTGGTCACCTTGCCGTCAATGCTGAAACTGTTGTCCAAGGTACCGTCCATATTGTACCGGGCTAATGCGAAATCCCCATCTGTGCCAATGAACGAGAATCCGGCCACTATGATCTTCCCGTCCTGTTGTACAGCGACTGAATAACCAACGTCACCACCCGTTCCGAAGGCGGTGGTCACTTTGCCGTCCACGTTGAAACTGTTGTCGAGGCTACCATCCACATTGTACCGGGCCAAAGCGAAATCACTATCTGTGCCGATGAACGAGAATCCAGCCACTACGACCCTCCCATCGAGCTGGATGGCGACCGAAGTTCCGTAGTTATCATCCGTTCCGAAGGGGGTGGTCACTTTACCGTCCGCACTGAAGCTGCTGTCGAGCGTACCATTCGTGTTGTACCGGGCCAAAGCGAAATCATCATCCGTGCCGTTGTTCGCATATCCGGCCACCAGGATCTTCCCATCCGGCTGGAAGGCTACTGACCGTCCGTAATCATGACCCATACCAAAGTCAGTGGTCACTTTGCCGTCCGCACTAAAGCTGTTGTCGAGGGTACCATCCGTATTGTACCGGGCCAAGGCGAAATCCTGATCTACGCCGTTGTGCGCATATCCCGCCACTACGATCCTCCCGTCCGGTTGAAGGGCCACTGACTGTCCGCGGTCATCACCCATTCCGACGGCGGTGGTCGCTTTGCCGTCCACACTGAAGCTGTTGTCGAGTGTGCCATCCGTGTTGTACCGGGCTACAGCGAAATCATTATCTGTACCGTTGTTCGAGTATCCCGCCACCAGGATCTTCCCGTCCGGCTGAATGGCAACTGACTGTCCGATGTCATCACTCGTTCCGAAAGGGGCGGTCACTTTGCCGTCCACACTGAAGCTGTTGTCGAGTGTGCCATCCGTGTTGTACCGGGCTACAGCGAAATCCTTATTTGTGCCGTTGGATGCGGATCCGGCCACCACGATCCGCCCGTCCGGCTGAATAGCGACTGACTGTCCAAGGTCATCACCCGTTCCGAAGTCGGTGGTCACTTTACCATCAGCATCAAAGTCGCCATCAAGATTGCCGGGTTGTGCGAATATTGTTGTTCCAAGTGCGAGGAACAGGGCGGTCAGGATCGGGTTCAAGTGTTTCATGTGTTCGGCTTTGTTGACTCCGGTTTCGTTGGCAACAGCAGTAGAGGTGTTACTTCACCACTTGCACCATAAACTTCCCGTTGGGGGAAGAAATAGCAATGAGGTACTGACCCGATGTTAATGCTTCTGGCAGATCAATGGTGAGACGATGCGCGCCTGCTGCTTGGACCTGTCCCGCAATGAAAGTCTGTACCGTTCTGCCCTGCATATCGAGCAGTTGAATGGAGATGACCTCGGCATTCTGCAACGTGTACTCCAGAGTTGCGTGATGATTGATCGGGTTCGGATAGATGAGTGGCGCGCTGTTGGCGAGGGAGAGATCAACAATGCCTACGTTTAGGCCTGAGATGTACCGGGCTAAAGCGAAATCGGAAGCTATGCCGTTGTAAGTGCTTCCGGCCACTACGATCTTCCCGTCCGGCGCGATGGCGACTGACTCCCCCGAGTCACTATCCGTTCCGAAGGCCGTGGTCACTTTGCCGTTAACACCAAAACCGTTGTCGGGGGTACCATCCGTGTTGTACCGGGCTAAAACGAAATCGCTATCTGTGCCATTGGACGCGGATCCGGCCACGATGATCTTCCCGTTCGACTGGATGGTGACTGAATTTCCATCGGCACCAACCGTTCCGAAGTCGGTGGACACTTTGCCATCACCACTGAAGCTGTTGTCAAGGGTGCCATCGGTGCTGTACCGGGCTATAGCGAGATCAGAATCTGTGCCGACGTAAGCGCGTCCGGCCACTACGATCTTCCCATCAGGCTGGATGGCGACAGACCGTCCGTTGCTAGAACCTGTGCCGAAGTCGGTGGTCACTTTGCCGTCACCACTGAAACTGTTGTCGAGGGTGCCGTCCGTATTGTACCGGGCTAAAGCGAAATCACCGGACGAGGATCCGGCCACTACGATCTTTCCGTCCAACTGGATGGCGACTGAAGCTCCGCTGTCATCACCCGTTCCGAAGTCGGTGGTCACTTTGCCGTCTGCACTAAAGCTGTTGTCGAGAGTTCCATCCGTGTTGTACCGGGCCAAAGCGAAATCAACACTTGTGCCGATGTTCGAGTAACCCGCCACTACGATCCTCCCGTCCTGTTGGATGGCCACTGACCATCCGTCGTCATCACCCGCATCACCCGTTCCGAAGTCGGTGGTCACTTTGCCGTCCGCGCTGAAGCTATTGTCGAGGGTTCCATCCGTGTTATACCGCGCTAAAACGAAATCTCTACCTGATCCGACGTACGCGAATCCGGCCATTACGATCCTTCCGTCCGGCTGGATGGCGACTGCCAGTCCGATGTCATTACCCGATCCGAAGGCGGTGGTCACCTTGCCGTCACCGCTGAAGCTGTTGTCTACGGTACCATCCATGTTGTACCGCGCTAAAGCGAAATCTCTGTCTGAGCCGTTGTCCGTGTTTCCGGCCACTACGATCCTCCCATCAAGCTGGACGGCGACTGAAAATCCAAAATCAAGACCCGATCCGAAGGCTGTGGTCACTTTGCCGTCACTACTGAAACTGTTGTCAAGGCTGCCGGGTTGTGCGGATGCTGCTGCTCCTAGTGTGAGGAACAAAGTGGTCAGGGTGGGGCTCAAGCGTTTCATGGGTTCGGCTTTGTTTACTCCGGTTTCATTAGCACCAACAGTGGAAATACTACTTCACTACTTGCACTGTGAACTTGCCATTGGGGGAAGAAATAGTGATGAGGTAGGTTCCCGATGGCAGTGCATCAGGCAGATCAATGGACTGGCGATGCTCACCCGCTGGTTGGACCTGACGCTCAATGAAAGTCTGTACCGTTCTACCCTGCATATCGAACAGGTGGATGGATATGGTCTCGTCACTCTGCAAGGTGTACTCCAGGGTTGCGTGGGCATCGATCGGGTTCGGATAGATGAGTGGCGCGTTATTACTTAGTGAGAATTCGACTACGCCAACATATAGGCCGGAAAGGTACCGGACCACCGCGAAATAACCATTTGTGCCGATGTACGAGGCACCGGCTACCACGATCCTCAAGTTTGGCTGGATGGCGACCGAATAGCCGCGGTCATTACCCGTTCCGAAGTCGGCTATCACTATGCCGCCAAGGAAGCTGTTGTCCAGGGTGCCATCCGTGTTGTATCTGGCTATATTAAAAGCATCACTTGTGCCGATGTTCGAGGATCCCGCCACTAAGATCTTACCATCCAGCTGAATGGCGGCTGAATATCTCGTGACACCACCCACGAAGCCAACACCACCGAAGCTGTTGTCCAGGGTGCCATTCGTGTTATATCGCGCTAATCCGAAAGTGCCGTACGAAGAACCTCCGGCCACCAGGATCTTGCCGTCAGGCTGGATAGCGACCGACCGTCCGTAGTCATCACCCGTTCCGAAGGCGGTGGTCACTTTGCCGTCACCACTGAAGCTGCTGTCAAGGGAACCATCCGCGTTATAACGGGCCATAGCTAGATCGAGATCCACGCCATTCGCCGTTTCACCGGTGACGACGATCTTCTCGTCCAGCTGGATGGCAACGGAAGATCCGGAGTCCCAATACGCTCCGAAGGCGGTGGTCACCTTACCGTCACCACTGTAGCTGTTGTCGAGGCTACCATCCGTGTTGTACCGGGCAATAGCGAAGTCCCTGTTTGTGCCGTTCTGCGCGTATCCGGCCACCACGATCTTCCCGTCCGGCTGGATGGCGACTGACTGTCCTTCGTCATTACCCGTGCTGAAGTCGGTGGTCACTCTGCCGTCAACGCTGAAGCTGTTGTCGAGACTACCATCCGTGTTGTACCGGGCTATAGCGAAGTCTCTATTTGTGCCGTTCTGCGCGTATCCGGCCACCACGATCTTCCCGTCCGGCTGGATGGCGACTGACTGTCCTTCGTCATTATCCGTGCTGAAGTCGGTGATTATTTTGCCGTCACCGCTGAAGCTGTTGTCGAGGGTACCGTCCGTGTAATACCGGGCTAAGGCGAAATCCCTTGTTGTTCCGACGGACCCGGACCCGGCCACTACGATCTTCCCGTCCGATTGGATAGCGACCGACCGACCGTCGTCAGCACCCGGTCCGAAGTCGGTGGTCACTTTGCCGTCAAAATTGAAGGTGTTGTCAAGAGTGCCGGGTTGGGCTGTTGTTGTTGCTCCAGTTGCGAGGAGGAAAACGATCAGAATTTGGTTCAAGTGTTTCATCTGTTCGGCTTTGTGGATTCCGGTTTCGTTAGCAACAGCAGCAGAGGTGCTACTTCACCACTTGCACCGCGAACTTGCCATTGAGGGAAGAAATAACAATGAGGTAGGCACCTGATGGCAATGCTTCGGGCACATCAATGGACAGGCGATGCTCGCCTGCTGGTTGGTACTTACCGTCAATGAACGTCCGTACCGTTCTGCCCTGCATATCGAGGAGGTGTATGGAGATGGTCTCATCATTCTGCAAGGTGAACTCCAGCGTTGCGCGCTCATCGATTGGGTTCGGATAGATCAGTGGCGCGTTGTCGGCGAGTGAGAATTCGATCACGCCTATGTTGAGGCCAGAGAGATAGCGGGCTACCGCGAAATCAGAATTTGTGCCGGAGTATGCAGATCCGGCCACTACGATCTTCCCGTCCGGCTGAATGGCGACTGACCGTCCGAAGTCATTGGCCGTTCCGAAGGCGGTCGTTACTTTGCCGCCCACGCCGAAACTATTGTCGAGGGAACCATCCGTGTGATACCTGGCTAAAGCGAAGTCGGAATTTGAACCCATGTATGCGTCGCCGGCCACTACGATCTTCCCGTCCGGCTGGATGGCGACTGATATTCCGATGGCAGTTCCCGTTCCGAAGTTGGTGGTTTCTATACCACCGCCACTGAAGCTGTTGTCAAGGGTGCCATCCGTGTTGTAACGGGCTATAGCGAAATAACGAACTGTGCCGTTGGACGCGGATCCGGCCACTACGATCTTCCCGTCCGGCTGGATGGCGACTGAATATCCGGCGTCATCACCCGTTCCGAAGGCGGTGATCACTTTGCCATCACCACTGAAGCTGTTGTCGAGGGTTCCATCCGTGTTGTAGCGGGCTAAAGCGAGATCATTATTGGTGCCGTTGTACGCGTATCCGGCCACTACGATCCTCCCGTCCGGTTGGATGGCGACTGACGATCCATAATCATTACCTGTTCCGAAGGCGGTGGTCACTTTGCCATCACCACTGAAGCTATTGTCGAGGGTGCCATCCGTGTTGTACCGGGCTGTAGCGAAATCCCTATCTGTGCCGTTGTAGGAATTTCCGGCCACGACGATCCTCGCGTCCGGTTGCACGGCGACTGACATTCCAAAATCATTCCCCGTTCCAAAGGCGGTGGATACTTTGCCGCCAACACCAAAGCCGTTGTCGGGGGTACCATCCGTGTTGTACCGGGCTAAAACGAAATCGCTATCTGTGCCATTGGACGCGGATCCGGCCACGATGATCTTCCCGTTCGACTGGATGGTGACTGAATTTCCAGCGGCAGCAACTGTTCCGAAGTCGGTGGACACTTTGCCATCACCACTGAAGCTGTTGTCAAGGGTGCCATCCGTGCTGTACCGGGCTATAGCGAGATCAGAATCTGTGCCATTGCTTACGGTCCCGACCACAACGATCTTCCCATCCAGCTGGATGGCGACGGACTGTCCGCTGTCATCACCCGTTCCGAAGGCGGTGGTCACCTTGCCGTCAATACTGAAACTGTTGTCAAGACTGCCGGGTTGTGCGAATGTTGTTGCTCCAAATGCGAGGAACAGAGTGGTCAGGGTTGTTGTGGTATTAGTCATGGTGTGGTTTTCGATCGAAATATCCCGGCGCTACTCGAATGATCGTGAGAGCAACCAGGTCTTCATAATTCCTTGGTCTTTCCCCTTCCGCCTTGCCCAGCTCCACCCGATCCAAATGCACACGCTTGATCTTGTCACCCAAGTTGAACGGTTGGGCGAATAGCGCTACGAAAATGAATTGGGCCGTCAGTACGCCAACAAAACCGGGAATGGCGGATAATGTTGGCATGGAATCGTTGGATCTGATCGAACCTACGCCGCACCGCGCTTCGACGCACATCCGATCGAGCCGTTTGCCAGCGCGATCGAGTGGATCGTTCAATGCGCCCCCAGACGTTCCAACAATTCGTCCTTCTTGGCCCGGGATACGGGGAACTGTTCGCCGTTGGCAAGGACCACGATGCCGCCATTACCGCGGATGTAGCGCGTAATGGCCGACAAGGCGACCAAGTGAGATGCATGGATGCGGATGAACCACTCTACGGGCAGGTCGGCTTCGATGTCCTTCAGCGTCCGGGAGATCACGAGGCGGTGACCACCGTGCAGGTGCAGTTCGGTGTAGTTGCTGAAGGCCACCGCACAGAGGATCGAGTCCACCCTCAGCATCTCGATGCCCCTTAGGTCGGGTATGGCGATGCGTTGAGGACCGCCGTGATCTCCCGATCGCGAATGGCCCGAATAGGCTGCGGGTAGTGACGCGCCATTGAGCAGCTTGTGCAGGATGGAACCCAGCATCTCTTCCAACTGGTCGCTGCGAAAGGCGAACCGTGGTGGCGTGTGAACTTGGATCGGTTCTGGGTCCCGTTGGGCCAGTTCGGAATGGAACTCAACGATACGTCCTTTTGTCCCCGCTACGCTCCGATTGCGGCCTGTGGTACGAAAAACAGTGGCTTTCGACATGTGGAACGGGATCGTTACGTTACGCCGAGATGCGGCCCGTACACAAATAGAACATGCAGCATTGGATTTTGCAATACCCAAAACAGGGTATTCTCTGGATATTCCAAGCCAAAAGATATTCAAACCACACCCAACCGCACGAGCAGTTCGTCTTTCTTCGCCCTTGAAACGGGCAACTGCTCCCCGGTCGGCAGCACCACATAGCCCCCGTTACCACGCACGTAGCGTACCACAAAGGGTAGCGCGACCAAATGTCCGGAATGTACCCGCATGAAGCGGTCGGCAGGCAGGTCGGCTTCGATGTCCTTCAGCGTGCGCGAAACCATGATGCGGCGGCCCCCTTCCAAGTGCAACTCCGTGTAGTTGTCATCCGCACGGGCGTGGATGATGTGATCCACCTCCACCATCTCCAACCCTTCGCGCGTAGGTATTGCGATCCGTGCGGTGGGTGTTGGGTTCTTCAGTTGCACAAGCAAGGCACCCACTTTGGAGAGCAGGTCCAGGTCACCGGGTTTTCGAGCTGCCTTGGCGATCGCAGCACGCAGTTCGTCCTTGTCCACGGGCTTCAACAGGTAGTCCAAGGCGTGGTGCTTGATGGCCTTGATGGCGAACTGGTCGTACGCGGTGGTGAAGATCAACGCGAACCGATGCGCATCCAGGTCCGTGAGCAGGTCGAACCCATTTAGCGCCGGCATTTCGATATCAAGGAACAAGATGTCCGGAACATGATTGCGCAAGTAATGCAATGCTTTCTCCGGGTCATTGAACGCACCGATCACCTGCACATTGGGGCAGTATTCGGCCAACATCCATGCGAGCATGTCCGTACAGTGTTCCTCATCGTCCACGAGCACGGCTGTCAATTCGGGTTCCATGGTTCCTGTTGTTTAATGGTCAAGGTCACGCGCGTTCCAAGCGGTCGTTGTGCAGTATCCATGATGTCGGTGTACTCCACCTGTACTTCCATTCCGTAGAGGCGCTCCAGCAGATCGAGCCGCTCCTGGGTTATGCGTGTGCCATAAGAAGGGCGTCGTATCGCGGACAGGCTTCGGAGTTGTGCGGCTTGCGCACGCCCGATGCCGTTGTCCTCCACCACAAAGCGTAATACGCCTTGCTGGTGCTGCACGTGCAGGATGAGAATCGCTTCGCCGTCCTTCTTGTGCATCAACCCGTGCCAAATGGCGTTCTCCACGAAAGGTTGCAGGATCAGCGGCGGCACCATGATCAAGGCGGGGTCGCGGTCCACTTCCACCTGGGAACGCAGATCGAATTTGTTGGTGAAGCGTAGAGCTTCCAGATCGATGTAAAGCGTGAGTGCTTCGAGTTCATCCTTCAACGGCACCAACGTCTCTTTGCTATTGTTGAGCACGGACCGCATCAGCCGCGAGAACTTCGTAAGGTATTCCGAAGCTATGCGGGGTTCGTGCTTCACGATATAGCGGTTTATCGAATTCAGGCTGTTGAACAGGAAG
>Ga0209063_1000309_pt1 | contig 38319 bp, 24 predicted proteins | sample KloWWTmeKNB19Kit_FD_187177 | JGI IMG/M metagenome (GOLD analysis project Ga0209063, IMG submission 187177) | Active sludge microbial communities from Klosterneuburg, Austria, studying microevolution and ecology of nitrifiers - Klosterneuburg... | ecosystem: Engineered > WWTP > Aerobic digester >... | reverse complement strand
GCGAGAATGACCCATTGCGAATTCGCCAAGGTGCCTTTCATGGAAAGTCTGATATGATCGCTCGCCGGGTTCGGGGCCAAACTCAATTGGCTTTGGTCCTGTTGTTGCACCCCCGTGCTGAACTCCGCCACCAGCACGCTCGGATCCGTGATCACTGGCGGGTTGAAGTCGAAGTAGATGTTGGCGATGTTCTCGATCGTGGTACCGGGAACGAGCGGCTGCGACGGCCGGATGCGGAAGCTCAAGAAGCCATGACTTCGCGGCTCGTTCACGTTGCTATCCGGCAACTGGATGTTGTTGAACGCATACCGGAGCACGTTCCCATTGCGGATCGAAAACTCGTGAGCGTGCGAGGCAGCACTAGGGACCAATGTTGCGAGGTCCAACTCCGGTGCAATGGTGTCCGTGACCACGATGTTGAAAGCCGTGTCCGTGCCCGTGTTCTGGAAGCGGATGGTATAGTCGATCCACTCGTCCACATCGATGTAGTAGAGCGCATCACTGTAGCCGGAACGCGTGTGCGCCAGCTTGTCGTTGGGGTCGTACGCACCGGTCACGAGCACGGGCAGCAGCATCGTGTTGTTGGTGGTGTTCGCGTCAGCATTCGCGGTGGTGACGGTGGCCGAGTTGTTCAAGGTGGTGCCCAGCAACCCGATGTCGGGCGGTACCTGCAAGTACACATGCACCATGCGCTCTTGGAATGCGTTCAGCGAGGTCTGATTCCATGTCACGGTATTCCCGGCGACGCTTCCGTTGGGGCTTGAACTCACGTAGGAGAGCAGCGGGTCGAACGTGAACACCGTGGAGGTGGTGCCCGTTGCAACAGGCGTGAGGTTGGCGATCTCCAACGCCACGTGGAACTGGAAGCCCGGCCGCGCGGGACTGTTCGCTCCAGTGATCATGGCATCCAAGGGTACGAGGCTCGTGTCCGGGTGATCGATCCCCGTGACATTCCCCGTGAGGTCGAAGGGGATCGGTACACCTGCGCAATGCTCATCGAGGATCGCGCTCTGGTGTTCCACGGTGTAGTTGCCCAGCGGCAGGTTGATCGAATACACGCCGTTGGCATTGGTCAGTGTATAGTACGGACCGGGAATGATCTCCAGCAACGCTCCTGGTACGAAGGGTTCATTGCCCTGGCGTGTGCAATTCTCATTGTCGTCCACGAACACGCTGCCGCTCATGTTCGCGCAGCCGTTGCCCAGATCAGGAACGGTGAACAATACCGAATCGGCGCAGCCGAATCCCGGTGACCAGATGTTCTGATCCGTATAGTGCCTAATCCAATGATCACCTGCTGCAAGGCCCGTGGCAGTGAAGGTGCCTACGTAAAAGCCCATGTAGTTCGTAGCGGACGGGTTGGCTCCGGTCACGTACACCTGGGTCATCTGCGAGTGCCCTTCCAAACCGGTCTGGTAGGTCACCGTTCCGTTGTTGCTGCCGGAGCAGGCGCCTTGCACATCCAGTATGGTCACTTCGGGCCACTCCAGCGGCCAGCCACTCCAGCCGTTGATGGTACCGGTGCAACCATTCCCATCCTCGAAGCTGAACGTGTACGCCTGCCCATAACCGTTGGTGGGAAAGAACTGCGTCGTGTACAATAACATCCAGTTGGTCTCCGGGCTGGGCATCAGTTCCATCATCGGTGCACCGTCCATGTAGTAGGGAGGTGGGCCGGGGATCATGGTCGGCGTCGTCGATGGGTTGATGGTGACCGTGGACCAACCCTGGCACAAGCCCGGCTCGTTGGGATACCCCGTTGTGACCACGTAGGGCTGGCTCGTGATGGTGACCTGATCGGTGGCCTGGTCGCTGTTCGCATCGGTCACCGTTACCGAGTAGGTGCCGGGCGCCAGGTTGGCGATCAGCGACGTGGTCTCGCCACCCGGGCTCCAGAGGTAGGTGTATGGCCCGACACCACCGCTAGCGCTGGCGTAAATGCTGCCATTCGCATACGCGCAAGTCGGCTGGTTATCCACGCCAATGCTCACGGTCACCGCGTTGGCAGCGGAGCTGCAGGCGAAGAGGACAAGGGTCAGGAATTGCTTCATGGGTTCTGTTTGACCAGCACTGTCCGATCCGTTGTTCCATCCGATCGGTGAACGAGCAGCACGTAACTGCCCGCAGCAACATCATCAAGTTCGATGCGCGCGCGCGTACCTGTCAGTGTGCGGTTCAGGATCTCCCGGCCGTCGAGGGCCATGACCGACACGCGGTGAATGGCCGCTCCCTCGCTCAGCACGTCAATGCCATCGGTGGTGGGGTTCGGGTAAACCGAGAGCTGTCGCTTTGATCCAACCGAAGGCTGCCCAATGGAAGTGGAGAGCTCCGCCACCAGCACGCTGGGCTCGGTGATCACCGGCGGGTTGTAGTCGAAGTAGATGTTGGCGATGTTCTCGATCTGGTTACCGGGCATCAATGCTTCCTGCGGTTTGATGCGGAAGGAGACGAAGCCATGGCTACCGGGTTCGTTCACGTTGCTGTCGGGCAACTGGATGTTGTAGAACGCCCAGCGCAACACGTTGCCATCGCGGATGGAAAGCGAATGGGCGTGCGACGCCGCACCTGCAACGAAGGACCCAAGGTCCAGCTCTTGTGGAATAGTGTCGGTGATAACGACGTTGAAAGCGGTGTCCGTTCCTGTGTTCTGGAAACGGATCGTATAGTCGATCCACTCATCCAAGTCCAGAAAGTAGGCTTCACTGCTGCTGCGCGAGGAGGTCGTAGCCGTCTTGTCGTTCGGGTCGTAGCTGCCGGTCACCGTTGTGGTGGTCGTGGTGGTGTTGTTCGCTGCGACCGCATCGGTGTTCGCCGTGGTAATGGAGGCGGTGAAGAGCAACTCGGTCCCCAGCAGGGTGATGTCCGGTGGAACCTGCAATTGTATGTTGACGCCGCGCTGTTGAAAGGAACTTAACGCGGCGATGTTCCACGTGAGCGTATTGCCGTTGATGGTCGTTGGTACCGGGTTGGCGGAGAGGTACGAAAGCAGCGGATCGAATTCCACGGTTATGGTACTTGCGCCCGTATTGGCGAGCGTGAGGTTGCGCATGAGCGCCGTGCAATTCATGGAAAATCCAGGACGCGCTGGGCCGGTGGCAATGGAGACGGCAGCATCCATGGGCACCAACGCCGTGTCTGCGATATCCACCGTTTGGAAGGCATTTCCAACAGCCAGCGTGAACGGTATAGGTGCAGAAACACAATGGTCTTCCAACATGGCGCTCTGCTGCTCGATGGTGTAAGACCCCATGGGCAGGTTCACACCATACTGCCCGCCATTGGTAAGGGCGTAGACCGGGCCGGGCAATATCTCCAACACCACCTCGAGCACACCGGGCTCGTTCCCTTGCCGTGTGCAGTTCTCGTTGTTGTCCATGAAGACATATCCACCAATGTTGCCGCAAGCGCTCCCGAGATCGGGAATGGTGATCGGCGTAGAAAGTTGGCAACCACTACTGACCAGGAATCCGGACTCGCTCATGAACTGTGTCAAGAGATAGTCTCCAGGCGAAAGGGTGAACGTGTTCGTATAGATCTGGTCCCCGGCTGTCACGGAGTTGAGGTAACTGCCGTTCAGGTCCGTCAACTTCACTTGCGTGTATTGGCCGTGGCCTTCAAGCCCTGTCTGGAAGGTGACCGTTCCATTGTTGCCCCCGGAACAGGCGCCTTGGATATCGAGCACGCTCAGCGTTGGCCATTCCACAGGGTACCCGATATACTCCGTAAGTGTACCTGTACAGCCCGCTCCATCGGCGAACGAATAGATCACCGACGTACCGTACTGAGCAGGAAAACCGGTCCACGTGTACAAGGTGTCCAATGGGTTCCCGAATTCGTAGGAGATGAACTCCTGCATCAACTGTCCGTCGATCGTGTAGGGTAGGTCGCCCATGTAGGCACCGGACAACTGGGAATAGCCTGGCACATCCACCACGACTCCGGTGACCCCAATGGCACACAAGCCTTGCGGGCCACTATCCCCTAGGTCGATCAACGCGTATGGTTGACCCGTTAGGGTGATGTTGGCCGACGCTTGGTCACTGTTCGCATCCGTAATGGTCACCGAATAGTCACCTGTTGGTATGGCATTCAGTTGCTCCGTGGTAGCGCCCGTATTCCAGAGGTAGGTGTAAGGTCCGACGCCCCCATTGCCCATGGCCTGGATCTGGCCGCTCGGGTAGTTGCATGTGGGGTACACGTTCACGAAAATGTTCACCGTGACCGCTCTAGCGGAGAAGGGCAACACGATGAGCGAACAGACGATCAGCAGTGCTTTGCGCATGTTCAATGTGATTTGGCGAAACGGATGGTGACTGGCATGGGAACAGAGTTCACCTGAAGCAGATAGTTGCCATCCGCAAGATCTGAGACATCGACACCGTTTGAAGGGAACGCCGAGTTGGAAGAGCGTATAACACGACCATCGACCTGAAGTATCGACCATCCATTCGTGCTGTTACCTGAGGTCACGTTGCTCAGAAAGATCCTCCCCGCTGCAGGGACCGGGTATGCGACGTATGTGGAAGACGCTTTTGCATCAGGGATCCCCGTACTGAACTCCGCCACCAGCACGCTCGGCTCGGTGATCACCGGCGGGTTGAAGTCGAAGTAGATGTTCGCCGTGTTCTCGATCGTGCTTCCGGGCAATACCGGTTCGTGGGGCTTGATCCGGAAGCCAACGAAGCCATGGCTGCGGGGTTCGTTCACGTTGCTGTCCGGCAGCAGGATGTTCTGGAAGAAGAACTTCAGCGTGCCTTGGTCGCGCAATTCCCACGTGAAGTTGTGCGAGGCCGCACCGACAATAATGCTTCCAGGATCAAGGGTTTCCGGGAGGGAGTCGGTAATGAGCACAGTGAAGGCCGTGTCCGTACCCGTGTTCTGGAATCGGATGGTGTAATCGATCCATTCATCCGCATTGACATCCCATACCTCCGTGCTGCCACTGCTGGTGTAGGCCAATTTGTCGTTGGGGTCGTATGCGCCGGTGATGGTGCGCAGGTTGGTCGCCGTGTTGTTGGCTTGGTTGCCGTCCGTAGTGGTCGTGACCAACGAGGCGGTGGCGTTCAACTCAGTGCCGAGCAGGTTGATATCCGGCGGCACCATGGTCCGGATGGTATAGGATCGCTGCTGCCATGCACCTAAGGTGCTCTGGTTCCATGTGAGCACGTTACCGTTCACACTGGAGGGTGTCGGAGTGGCGCTCGAGTAGATCAGCGTTGGGTCCACAGTGAAGGTGACCGTGGTGTTCCCGGTGCCGGTCGGCGTCAAGTTGCGGACCTGCAAGCCGTAATTGAATGCGAAGCCTGGTCGTGCGCTGCCGCTGCTGATCGCGACCATGGCATCCAACGGCACAAGGCTCGTGTCCGCGATAGCCACGCTGGCATTCGGTGCCCCAACTGCAAGCGTGAAGGGGATCGGTGTGCCCATGCAATGCTCTTCGAAGTTGGCGCTCTGTTGCTCCACGGTGTAGTCGCCGAAGGGCAGCAGCTTTTGGAAGCTACCGTTGCTCGCCGTGGTCAAGTAGTGCGGCCCGGGCTGGATCTCCAGGATCGTACCAGGCAACCACGCTTCACCGCCATTTTGCAGGCAGTTCTGGTTGCCATCGATGAACACTTGTCCGCTGACCAACCCGCAGGTAGGACCGAGATCCGGGACCGTGAATGTGAACAGGTCGTTGCAGCCTGAACTGGGCAGGAAACCGGACATGGTCATGAACTGCATGAGTGTGTATTCACCCGCAACAAGACCGCTGATGGTGTGGGTAGTGGCTTGGCTTCCACCACCGAAGTACTGCACGCTCCCACCTTGTGGCGCCGGATCGATGATCCCTTGCACCGGCTGACCGTGTCCTTCGGCCGACATGGTGAATGTGATGCTACCGGATATCGTGCCTTCACAAGCACCTACGATCTCGTGCACGGTTATCGTGGGCCATTCCACTGGCCACCCGATCTGGGTCGAGAATGTGCCGGTGCAACCGGTTCCATCCGTAATGGTGAGGTTATACCATTGGCCGTATTGCGGCGGGAAGTACGGGGCCATGAGCAGTCCGACCTCCGGACCCCACGGATCATTAGGATCAAGGAACCACAACGTATCCATCTGCTGTCCATCGATGAAATACGGTCCGGGACCAGGCATCTCCACCACCGGATCAAGCCCCAGCTGAGTGTACGGGTTGCATAGGCCATTTCCGTAGTTGAGCCAATCCGAAAAGTAACCTAGGTTCGACGTAGGGTCCAGGACCCGCTCTGCGGTGGCCTCCTCGAGAGCGAAGTCGGTGACGGTAACGGAATAGGTGCCCGGAAGCAAGCCCGAGATGGACTGTGTCGTAGCACCGGTGCTCCATAAGTAGGTATACGGACCCACCCCGCCACTGGCACTCGCGTAAAGCCCGCCATTGGCGTAGGTGCAGACCGGCTGTTGACTGACTATGATGTTCACCGACACCGCCTGTGAAGAAGTGGCGATGAACAAGAACAAGGAAAGTATCGATAGCCGCATGATCTTACTGTTTGATGAATCGACCGCGCTGTAAGGTACCGTCGTACAATGTGCTCAGGACGACATACGGGCCAACCGACAAGCCGGAAACGTCGATCAATGAACTCTGCGTGTTGGGTGAAACGCGCAAGACCTCCCTCCCATCCGCAGCGATGATCAGGATGTTACGCATCGTTCCTTCGGAGCTGATCCGGAGATGGTCCATTGCCGGATTGGGGAGCAGCACCAATTGCTCCTGTCCTTTCGCCCGCTCCTGCGCTGCCGTACTGAACTCCGCCGTCAGCACGCTCGGTCCGGTGATCACCGGTTCGTTGAAGTCGAAGTAGATGTTGGCGGTGTTGGTGATCGAGGTTCCCGAGAGAAGCGGCTGCACCGGTTTAATGCGGAAGCTCAATAGACCATGGCTTCCGGCCTCGTTCACGTTGCTATCCGGCAGCAGGATGTTCGGAAAGCGCCATTCCACTACGCGTCCTGTGCGGAAGTAGACCTCGAACGGGTGAGACGCGGTTCCCATTTCGAAACTTGCGATGTCCAATGTTGCCGGAAGCGTATCGGTAACCACCACCGTGAATGCCGTGTCCGTGCCTGTGTTCTGGAAGCGGATGGTGTAGTCGATCCACTGGTCGTCGTTGATGAAAAAGTATTCGTTGCTCGTGCCGCTGCTCGTACGCGCCCGCTTGTCGTTGGGGTCGTATGAACCCTGGAACGAACCGTTCAAAGCAACGCTGTTGTTCGCATAGGTCGATTCGGTGAGCGATTGACTAATACTGACCGAGTGCGCGAAGGGTTGACCGATCAACCCGACATCCGCAGGCACTTGCAATTGCACCGCGAAATTCTGTGAACTGAAAGCGATGAAGGCGGGGAGTTCCCACGTGATCGTATTGCCACTGACGGAGGTGGGTGGCGGACTGGCACTCAAGTAGCTCATCTGCGCATCGAAAAGAAGAGTGATGCTCACCGACCCGCTGATCTGCGCACTCAAGTTGCGAGCAGTTCCCCAAATTGATTGAACGAAGCCTGGTCTTGCCACACTGTTCGATGCCGTCAATTGGACATCCAGCGGCACCAAACTGCTATCGGCGAGGTCCACCGTAACGGTGTTGTAGTTGATCGTGAACGGAGCAGGTTGGACCGCCGGACATAACGGGTAGAGTTCAGTCCCTGTACCCTGCGCCTGTACGCTGAAGTTGCCATTGATCAAGTTGCGCGTGTAGATCCCGTTGGCATTGGTGATCGCATACTCCGGCCCGGGGTCGATCTCGATCACGTGGTAAGGCACGTTCGGTTCTCCGGCGTTCTGAGCGCAGTTCTGGTTGTTGTCGATGAACAGACGGCCGGTGACCGTACCGCAATCGGGGCCGAGGTCGGGGATCTCGAAGTTCCCGTTGAAATCACAACCAGGGTCCGGGAAGTAGGTGGCCGAGTACGCACCATAGATGCTGTACTGCCCCGCCTGAAGACCCGTGAGCTGCAGTGGCTCCATCGTTGGCGTGCTGCTGTAGACCTGCCCGCTGGGGCCACCGACCCAAAGGCTCGGACCGTAAGGACCGGCGAATCCGAAGGAGATGTCCGCACTGCCATTGTAAAGCCCGCCGCACGCCGGGTTGATGTTCGATGCGCTCGTCCCCAAGGACGTCGGCGAATCGATGATGACCTGTGCGAATCCCGCACAGCCGTTGGCATCCGTTACGTTCAAGTAGATCTGATCACCCACGGAGAAGTAACCGAAAAACGGATAGCCCGAATTCTGATCATAGCCGATCGGCGGTTGTCCATCCAGATCCACCGTGTAAGGTGGCGTGCCGTTCAATATGCTTGTCACCAGAGCAATAGAGCCATTCTGATAACCTGGACAAGGATGATGCGCCGCGCTCATGTTGTAACCCCATGTGACCCCATCTTGTGCATTGGTAATGGACTGGATGTTGTTCAGGATGAAATCGTGCGTGGCCTGTTCGCCGAGGTTATCGGTAACGGTGGCCGTCCAAGTGCCCGGCAGGAGTCCGGTTATTTGACTGGTCCCCTGCCCAGTTGCAGGAGCTGGTGACCAGACCCACGTATATGGCGCCTGACCGCCGCTCGCGTAAGCGTTCACGGAACCGTTCGCCAGACCACAGTTGGGCTGCGAGATGTTGCCGTTCACCTGAAGGGCGGCTGCGCTCAGTGGCAGGAAAGCGACCAGCAATATAATGATCCACGTTCTCATGTTCGACATGTGCTACTGTTTCACCAATTGTTCCCGGAGCCTACGACCATTGCCTTCCACTTCGATCACATAGACCCCGGGGCTAAGCGCTTTAATGTCCAGATCCACTGGCGATCCAGGGTTCGTGAAGTTCATCATCTCGCGCGCATCCATTCCAAGGACGCGCATTCGGTTGATGCGTTCATCACCTAGGCTCACCCGCACGTGGTCGCTCGCGGGATTGGGTTGGATCAGGAGCTGCGCACTTCGGTCGTGATCTCGCACCCCCGTACTGAACTCCGCCACCAAAACACTCGGATCCGTGATCACCGGCTCGTTGAAGTCGAAGTAGATGTTGGCCTCGTTGCTGATCGACGTTCCTAGAAGTAGCGGCTGTACAGGCTTGATGCGGAAGCTCAAGAGACCGTGGCTGGCGGCTTCGTTCACATTGCTGTCGGGCAACAGGATGTTCGGGAAGCGCCATTCCACTACGCGTCCTGTGCGGAAGTAGACCTCGAACGGGTGAGACGCGGTTCCCATTTCGAAACTTGCGATGTCCAAGCTTGCCGGAAGCGTATCGGTAACCACCACCGTGAATGCCGTGTCCGTGCCTGTGTTCTGGAAGCGGATGGTGTAATCGACCCATTCGTCCTGATCGATGAAGTAGAGTTCGTTGCTCGCGCCGGTGCTGGTAGAAGCTGTCTTGTCGTTCGGATCGAAGCTGCCTGTGACGATCGGTTGGATCGTTGCAGAATTGTTCGCGAGGCTGCTCTCCGTCAGTGTATTCGAGACCGTCGCGCTATGGATGAGCACCGTACCCAGCGGAGTTGGAACGGGGACCTCTGCACTGATCGAGACCGTTCGCGCTTCAAAGCTGTTGAATACGGGCCATTCCCATGTAAAGCTGTTGCCATTGGTCGTTGTCGGTGCTGGTGTTGCGCTGATGAAATCCAACAACGGATCGACTTCCACCGTGAAGGTGACCGGGCCGGAGAGCTGTGGAGTGAGGTTGTGCGCGGTGGCGGAAATGTTGACCGCAAAGCCCGGTCGCGACGTGCCCGATGAGATCGATGCACGCAGATCCAATGGCATGGTGCTCCCATTCCCGAAATTGATGGTGGTAAGGTTCGAGTTCACCGTGAACGGTACCGGCTGCGGCAAGGGGCAAATGTTGATCAGGGTCGGGTCGCTCTGGGCAACCGTATAGCTACCGTTGAGCAGTGGGATGTTGAACATACCGTTGGACCCGGTCGGGACCACCTCACCACCCGGTTCCAATACGAGCGGGCTATATGGGATCCCCACCTCGTTCGGGTCCTGCACACAATCACTGTCCACATCGTACCAGCTCATTCCGCTCAAGAAACCACAGACCGGCCCAAGGTTCGGCACCTCCACCCACACGGTATCGTGGGCACATACTCCTGGATCCAGATTCTCCAATGTGGCCCCCAACCACCAGTGGAAACCGTACATGCCCGGAGCTAGACCTGTGAACTCCACTTGCAAGGTCTGCGGGTCCAGGTTCAACGACAGACCGACCGGGGTCCCGCTTTGGTCCGTTAAGTTGATATATGTCCACGGTGGGTTGGGCTGCGGGCCTGCGGACTGCACCCTGATGCTGCCCACGTTGGCGTTGCTGCACGACGGTTCCACAGCGATCACATTCAGCGCTGGCCAGTTGGTGATCTGCGGCCCCAGGGATCCGCTGATGGTACCGGAGCAGCCGTTGCCGTCCGAAAAGGATAGTGTGTACGGTGAAGTGCCAGGATAGAACGCATACAGCCATTGCGAATTTGGGGCGAGCTGCAGTTCCATGCCGTTCACATACCACGGTGCAGCGGCCTCGGTCGGTACCACGAATGGGAATTCCGGGAATACCACGCCACCAACTTCGCAATATGCATACCCTTGGTCGCCTTGAAGGGCATAAGGCAACGACAGGATCGCTACCTGTTCCATTACCTGATCGCTGTTGGAATCGGTGACGGTAACGGAATAGGTGCCCGCCGCTACCCATTGGATCTGCTGGTCGGTCACTCCATTGCTCCACTCGTATGTGTATGGAGGAACACCACCTGTGGGAATGGCGATGGCACCACCGTCCGAGTACCAACACGTGGCATCGTTGTGCTGGATGGTAACGGAGAGCACAGCAAATGCGCTGGCAGGTAGCAGAGCCAGCAAGCAGGCAACATGACGCATGGGAATGTGGGGTTAGTGTTTCGAAAACCGTTCGCGCAGCATCGCGCCGTTGGACAAGGTCAATTCCATCACATAGTTACCATCCGCGAAGCGATCCACCGCTATGACAATGGAACTACCTCGTTCGGATCGCGAGAGCACCTCCCTCCCATCCATCGAAACGATGCGGATGCGCTCAATGGAGCCTTGATCAACACTCACAAGAAGTTGGTCGCGAACCGGGTTCGGTTGTAAACGCATGTGCTCCAACGCTAGCTCCTGCACCGTTGTACTGAACTCCGCCACCAGCACACTCGGCTCGGTGATGACCGGTGGGTTATAGTCGAAGTAGATGTTGGCGATGTTCTCGATGGTGGTGCCGGGCAGCACAGGCTCAATGGGCTTTATCCGGAAGGTCACGAAACCATGGGATCCCAGTTCATTCACATTGCTGTCCGGTAGTAGGATATTCGGGAACGAGAACCGAACGATGCCTTGTCCGCTCATGGCAACACGGTATCCGTGAGAGGCCGCGCCAGCGATGAAGCTTGCGGGATCGACCGTATTCGGCAACGTATCCGTGATCACCACGAAGAAGGCGGTGTCGGTGCCGGTGTTCTGGAAGCGGATCGTGTAATCGAGCCACTCATCCTCATTGATCAGAAAGAGGCCGTCGTTGTTGCTCTCCGTGAACACCTGCTTGTCATTCGGGTCGTAGCTCCCGGTCACGGTGGTGATGTTGCTGAAGGCGTTGTTGCTCAGGTCTGGTTCTGTTTGTGAAACGGAAACGGTGGCACTCGTCAACAGGTCCGTGCCGATCAGGTTCACATCCGGCGGAACTTGCAGGATCAAACGAGCGGTCTTGGCTCCGAAGGAAGCGATGGTCCCCAGATCCCAAGTGACCAAATTGCCCACCACGCTTGCCGGAGTTGGTGCGGCACTGATGAATCCCAACGTTGGTTCGAAGGTCACGGAGGCCGTTACGCCGCTTACGCTACCGGGTGTGAGATTTCGCACACGAGCTACATAGGTGATCTGGAACCCAGGCCGGGCCGGGCTATTGCCAATGGTGATGGACACATCGCGATCAACGAGTCCCGTATCCGGGAGCAGCTTGGTCACCTCCGGGGTGGCCATGGCGATCTCGAATGGAATAGGAGCGCCTGTGCAATGCTCCACCACGAGTGGACTTTGTTGTTCGATGGTGTAGCTGCCGTATGGAAGTTGTGCCCAGTAGTCACCATTCAGATCGGTCATGGTGAAGAGGTTACCCGGCTGGATCTCCAGGACCGATTGCGGAAAGCGTGGTTCAGCACCGTTGCGGACACAGTTCTGGTCGTCATCCATGAACGCGTAGCCTTCAATAGTTCCGCAGGTATAACCAAGGTCCGGAATGGTGAATTCGAGGGTGTCTTTGCACGTGGAGTTTTGCGCGTCGAAATAGTCGTCCATGAGCTCTTGCAGGATCTCGTTCGGAGCAACGGAAGAACTCAGTAGTAGGTAGTCTCCGGGTGGAAGGTCGTGCCGGGTCACCGTAGCTTGAAATGGCCCGAATGAACCGTTGGAAAGCATTCCGAACGAATTGCCATTGTGGATCAGTTCCAAGTTGAATTGCCATGAGTTCGGTGTCGTTCCGACATAGACTTCAATGCTACCATTCGCACCACCCGAACAAGACCCTTGTACGGAAAGCAGCTGCACGGATGGGAAGTCCGGCGTTGCGGGCACCTGAGCCTCCAACACGCCTGCACAACCGGAGCCATCGGTGAACGGGATCTCGAGTACTTGACCGGGTTGTGGCCATTGACCCGGTGGGGTCAAATACGCAAAGCCACCGCCGTTGGAAGCGTCGAGGATCACATGCGTGTAACCATCCCCGATAGTGAAAGGAACAATCCCCATGGGGCCGACAAACGGGAATGGGGAAGTTGCATGGGCGAACAAGCGGTACTCCGGACCTAGGCCCAAGCTGGGGTCCACACAATCCGGCACGAAGTTCCCGGATCCCCATACGGGAACGGATGTAAGGACATAGGTGTCCATTGCGGTATCGAAGTTGGCATCCGTTACCGTAACGGAGTAAGAACCTGCTGCCACGTCGTAGACGTATTGCTCTGTTGCGCCGTTACTCCAAGCGTACGTGTACGGAGGGATCCCACCATCCACAGTAGCATACATGGACCCATTGGCGTAAATGCAACTGGGTGAATAGTTGGACCCAATGGTGACGGTGATGCCAAAGCTTTGGCAGGTGAGCATCGCAAGAAATGCTGCGGTAATTGATCTCCTCATTTGTTCTACGCCTGCACCCGACGCCGGTCAAGTTGTTCGATCGCTGCTGTCACACTTCGTTAGGATGACGCAAGGGATCGAATTGGATGCCTGAAAGTACAGGATACATCGGGACTCAACATCCCAAGACTCAGGCGAAAGTGCCGGGAACAGCATGGAGTCCAAGTGCGGATCCCGAGTCGCAGCAGAGGAATATCGAGGAATGCGCTTGCAATAGTGCTGCGCCACCTCGATCTCTGGCTTCTAAACACCAGAGGAAGGCCTACTTGAAGGTCAAGGCGCGAATCGGAGGTGACGAACCTGGATCACTGCTTTACGAAACGTGCGGCACCCTTTGTTGTGAGCACAACGTACATGCCTGCTTGCAAGCTTTCGATGTCGATCAAATAGCCGGTCGATCGTGCGTTGATCGGAACCGCACACCGGGAGCCATTGATATCGAACACGCCAATGATCTTGGTGGTTCCATCCTTCAGTTGCACGACCAACAGGTCGCTGGCTGGGTTAGGGAATACCTCCACATCTTGTTCTTCATTGGAATGACCTCCAACGGTCGTACTCATCTCCACCACATGTTCCGTTGTATTGGTCACGATCGCAGGGTTGAAGTCGAAGTAGATGTTGGCGGTGTTCTCGAACACATCACCAATGATGATCCCTGTGCGTGGTTTGATGCGGTAGCTGATGAAGCCCTGCGACCCGAGCAGGTCCGTGGTGCTGTCCGGAAGTTGAATGTCGTTGAAGGTGAAGACCAGTTCGCGCCCTTCGGCAAAGGAAGGTGTGAACGCATGCGAAGCGCCTAGGATCTCCAATGAAGTGATGTCGAAGTCGGTGTCGATCAGGTCGCGGATCACAACGAATTCTGCGGCTGCGGTACCGGTGTTCTGGAAACGGACGGTGTAATCGATGTGGGAATCTTCGTTGAGGAAGTAGAACGCATCGCTTTGACCACCATCGGTTTCGCCGTGTTTGTCGTTCGGGTCGTAACTGCCTGTTACCGTGACACCCTTCGTTCGAATGTTGTTCGACAGGTTTCCTTCAGGGGTCCCACTGGAAACCGTAGCGGTGAAGGTGAATACGGTCCCGATCAGGTTCACATCTGCGACCAATGTTCCGGTCAGGCGGAAAACAGAACCACCATAGGCGGGTATTGAAGGAACGGTCCATGTAACAGACCCCGCTCCGACAGATCCACCTGCGCTCGCTTGCACCGGCGCCAGTTGTGGGTCGTACGACATATCGATCGTCGCCATATCGCTCGGATAGGCTGTGTTGTTGCGCACGAAGGCATCCAATGAATACGAGAAGCCGGGACGCATGGAGCTATTCGCAATGTGCATTTCCAGATCGAAAGGCACATAGCTGCTGTCGGCGAGTTCGATGGTCAGAGCAGGCGTCGAACCGTTCACGGTGAATGGAACAGGGACCGCAGTTGGGCATAGCTGGGCTTCATCGACCATAGGTTGCGCCAATGTGTGCGAACCGAATTGCACCCCGATCGAATACTGCCCCGCAACATCAGTGAACCCATAGCGGGGCCCGGGCATGGTTGTCAACACGCGATAGGGTAGACCTGGATCACCGGGATCCTGAATGCAATCCTGATCGGCATCATTGAAGACCGTACCACTCACTGTGCCACACGGGCCCGGTATTTCAGGAACCTCGATCGACCCCCACGGATGGGTACAAATGGGGTATCCATCCATACCATCCACCCACGAGGAGGCGCTGTAGGTGCCTGGCAATAGATCAGTGACCACGTATGGTTCGCCGATCGCCGGATAGTAGCTGTATTCTGAATTGTCGCTTTGCCTCCATACATGCACATAGCTCTGCCCATCGCCTCCAAGCAGGGTAACGGTGAATGTTCCGTTCGGGTCGCCCGCGCAGGATGGGGTGATGTCGGAAACCACGATCCCACTGTTCACCACATTGCCGACCACAACGCCAAGGTCCACTTCACCTGTGCATCCATTCTGGTCGGCAATGGTGAGCAAGTTGGACGTGCCGCCGCAGACGAATTCATACCCCAAGTATCCCGGAAATGGTGTTGGCTGTATATTGTAGATATAGGGTTCTGCACCACCCAAGTAACCTTCCACCACTTCCACCTGGCCGATACAGGTCTGATCACAGTCCTGTTGGCGTGACCTAATGCTCTCGGCGATGCCCAATGCGGGGATCGCAATAATGTTGCCGGATCCTTGCGCCGTATTTCCCAAGGCATCAGTAACCGTAACGGAGTACGTGCCTACGTCCAGTCCACCGATCACTTGGGTGGTCGCACCAGTGCTCCACACGAACGTATGGGGAGGGGCTCCGTTGATGATCTGCGCGCCAGCTGTGCCGTTCAAAAGCCCGCAGCGTGCAGGGGTCACGATCACGTTGACCGAAATAGCGAACCCGTATGAGGTCGCGGCAAAGACAAAAAGCAGGAGCGCGGAGCGTTTCATTCGATCTGATTTGTCGGTGGTGTATCGGCGTTCCATGAGCGCATGTTCATTGGTCGGGTACAGCATGGTCCGGTTCAAACCACCTGAACCCTTGTCATATAGGCGATGAAGATAGTTGCGGGTTGCCTCTTGCTGGCAGTGAATTGATGACGAACTACCTTCGCCACATCGCCCGCAACCTTACATACGCTGCCATTGACATCGGATCCAATGCCGTGCGATTGTTGGTGGCAGAAGTGATCGAACGGGATGATCACCCGGTGATCAAGAAACAGACCTTGGTACGCGTTCCGATCCGGTTGGGTGAGGACGTCTTCGAGAATGGGAGCATCGTGCGTGCGAAGTGCGATCAACTCATCAAAAGTCTGAAGGCCTTTCGGTTGTTGACGGAGGTTTACGGCGTACCATACGTGCGGTGTTGTGGGACAAGCGCTATGCGTGAAGCGACCAACCGGGAAGAGATCCTCACGCGGGTGGAGATGGAAAGTGGCGTACACATCGAAGTGATCGGGGGGAAGGATGAAGCGGACTTGATCGTGAACACCTTTTGGACCCAGGACCTACTGAAGGACCGCAGCTACCTCTACATCGATGTGGGTGGTGGAAGTACGGAACTCACCTGGCTGGAGAAGGGTCGACGTGTGAAGAGTGCGAGTTTCAAGATCGGTACGGTTCGGACCTTGAAGGGGAAGGTGGAACCTGAAGCATGGGAAGAAATGCGCCTCTTCTTGGAAGACCTGCGGGAACAGCACGGTTCGCTTTTGGCGATCGGTACCGGCGGGAACATCAACCGGATCTTCAAGGAGAACAGCAACTCCTTTGGCGAACCGTTGTCGCGCAACGACATCCAGAAGCAACGTGATCGCATCGCGAGCTATTCGTTCGAGGATCGCGTGAAGATGTTGCGCTTGCGACCCGATCGCGCGGACGTGATCGTGCCTGCTGCGGACATCTTCCTTCGGGTGATGGATAGTGCCGCGATCACCGAGGTGTTCGTGCCCAAGGTGGGCTTGGCGGATGGTATAATCTACGACCTGTACATGAAGCAGTTCGGACGAGTGAAATACCCGAACGTGGATCCCGTATTGGTGTAGTTCCGAACTGCGTGTGGTGGTCTATGGATCTGTGGATGACCGACATGGCACCTTGCATTGGTGCTGGGCAAGATAGTGCAGGGGGCGGATGGAGGTGGACTCCATGCCATTGGACCGAACCTGCCGCACCGTGGGCTTCCCTAGTATCGGACCATGACGGAGGAGATCCGATCCGCCGATCACACCCGCCCCTCTTTGATCTCTTCTACCACCGCCGGATCCAGTAGGGTGCTCGTATCACCCAAGGCGTTCAATTCATTCTCCGCCACTTTTCGCAGGATCCGCCGCATGATCTTTCCACTGCGCGTCTTCGGTAGGCCGGTCACGAATTGGATCTTGTCCGGTTTCGCGATGCGACCGATGCTGGCCACCACAGCTTCGATGATGCTGCCGCGCATGTCGTCCACATCCTCCACAGGCTTTTCGGTGACCACGTAGGCATAGATGCCTTGCCCCTTGATGTCGTGCGGATAACCAACGACCGCGCTCTCCACTACGCCCTTCGCGGTATTGATCGCGCTCTCGATCTCGGCCGTGCCGAAGCGGTGGCCGCTCACATTGATCACATCGTCCACACGACCGATGATGCGGTACCGTCCATCGGCATCGCGCTTGGCACCGTCTCCGGTGAAGTACATGCCCTTGTAGCTGCTGAAGTAGGTTTGGCGGCAGCGTTCGTGATCACCCCAGGTAGTGCGCAGAATGCCGGGCCAGGGGAACTTCATGCAGAGCAGACCCTCCACTTCATTCTCGGTGATCTCCTTCCCTTCGGCGGTGAGCAGTACGGGCTGGATACCGGGCAAGGGATAGGCTGCATGGCTCGGTTTCTCATCCGTTACACCGGCAATGGAACTGATCATGATGCCACCGGTCTCTGTCTGCCACCACGTGTCCACAACAGGGCAACGGCCCTTGCCGATGTGGGTCTTGTACCAATGCCAAGCTTCTTCGTTGATCGGCTCGCCCACGGATCCCAGTACCCGTAAAGAGTGGAGCGAGTAGGGGAGCACATGATCGATGCCGTGGGCCATAAGGCTACGGATAGCGGTTGGTGCCGTGTAGAAAATGGTGATGGCATGTTTGTCCACGACCTGCCAGAAGCGACCGGCATCGGGGAAGGTGGGCACACCTTCGAACATCACTTGTGTGGCACCGGCCAACGTCGGACCGTAGGCCATGTAGCTGTGCCCAGTGATCCAGCCCACATCGGCGGTACAGAAGAACACATCGCTCTCTTCCACTTGGAACACGTTGCGGAAACTGTAGTCGACATACACCATGAATCCGCCGCAGGTATGCACCACGCCCTTTGGTTTGCCCGTGCTGCCACTGGTGTAGAGGATGAAGAGTGGATCCTCCGCATCCATTTCCTCGGCAGGGCAATCCGCATCGACATGCACCAGTTCCTCGTGCAACCACACATCACGACCGTCCACCATCTTCACGGCCCACTTCACGCGTTCCGTCACGATCACGGTCTTCACGGTCGTGCATTGTTCCAATGCTTCGTCGACCACGGTCTTTACGGGCATTTCCTTCGCTCCACGGAACATGCCATCGCTGCATAACACGGCCACGGCCCCAGCGTCGTTGATGCGATCCGAAAGGCTCTGGGCGCTGAAGCCGCAGAATACCACGCTATGGATGGCCCCGATCCGTGCGCACGCGAGCACGGCGATCATGAGTTCAGGGATCATCGGCATGTACACGGCCACGCGGTCGCCCTTCTTGATCCCGTTCCGCTTCAACACGTTCGCATAGCTGCACACACGTTCGTGCAGTTCTCGGTAGGTCAAGCGAATGGGGCGTTCCTTGGGGTCATTCGGTTCCCAGATGATGGCCAGTTTGTTCGCTCGCTCCGCAAGATGTCTGTCCAAGCAATTCTCGGTGATGTTCAACTTACCACCAACGAACCATTGCACATCGGGTTTCTCGAAATCCCAGACCAAGGTCTTGTCCCATGTCTTCCGCCACGTGAAGGGTTCCGCTTGTGCGGCCCAGAAGCCTTCCGGGTCGCGAATGCTTAGCGCGTAGGCATCGGTGTACTCTTGTTGGGTGCGAATGCGGTTGAAACTCATGCTTTAGGTGCCGTAGCCCGGCGCAGGCGTTGTTCGATAGCGTTGTGGTGCCTTCCACCAACGACGAATGTACCGGTAATGAGAAGAGAGGACGTCTCTTCTATGAGCGGGGATCAGCTCATATTTTCTGCGACCCCGCTGGGGTCGAGGACCTACGGAAATATTCAATGCTATGTTCTGTGACCTCTCCGGGGTCATCCTTGACCTCTGGTGTTGGAACTATGCAATACCCCAGCAGGATCGCAGAACATATCACTGGATGCACGACGCGTTATCCCGCAGTCCCAGCTCGGTATGCGGAATCGACCCCAGCGGGGTCACAGAACATGATCGGTTACCGCGAAAAGTGGGATCGACCCCAGCGGCGTCGCAGAAAGCACCTCATGCGCAATAGACCCCATTTAGTCCTTGACCCCCTCCATGTACTCGCCTTTCCATGCGTACCAGCCGAACATCACCAAGCCAACGGCGATCGGAATGAAGATCACTACGAACACACCCCACTGGATCATAGTATCGATCACCGGGTTCTTCGCGATCTCTGCCGCCGCAGTGCGCATCAGGAAGGCGATGGTGATCGGCCCCAAGGCCATCCAGACCAGTCCAGCATAGCGCTTCAGATCATCCATCGGTCGTTTGGGCATTTGGGCGTACATCTTCCTTCACATACAACGCGCCTATGATGAAACAGAGCGCGGCCACGCCGATCGGATACCACAAGCCCACCAGCGGGTCCTTCAAATGTATGGTAGTGAGTAGCGTTGCGATGAACGGAGTAAGTCCGCCGAAGACACCGTTGCCAACGTGATAGGGAAGTGACATCGACGTGTAGCGGATGCGCGTAGGGAAGAGTTCGACCAGGAACGCCGCGATCGGGCCATATACCATGGTGACGTACAGGATCATGATGAAGATGATACCGACGATCTGCCAATAGGGGACAGGGCCGAGTTGTTTATTCACTGTTCCGTCCTTTCCGCCGCGCGGAACGATCACATCCTCGGCATTGTACGAATACGTCCCTGTGACCACCGTGCCGTTGGTGAAGCGATGTGTCCGCGTGACTTCCGTAATGGCACCGTCCGGCTGTGGCGCATCGAATACATGTTCTGAAAGCGCGAACGGTTCATTCACCTCCGTCATGTGGGTCGGATCCGAGATCCGTTCCATCATCCGGAACAGCGGCCTGTATGTAACGACCGCCAACGCCATGCCAATAAGCATGATCCACTTCCTGCCGATCCGATCGCTCCAATGACCGAACACCACGAAGAAGGGCGTGGCGAATAGGATCGACCAGATCAAAATGGTCCGTGACTGCGCGAAGTCGACACGACACACATTCTCCAGAAAGCTTTGGGCATAGAACTGTCCAGTGTACCACACCACGCCTTGGCCCATAGTGGTACCGAACAAGGCGAGGAGCACCATTTTCAAGTTCGTCTTGTGGCCGAAGCTTTCCTTCAAAGGGTTCTTCGAGGTCTTTCCTTCGGCCTTCAATTCGGCGAACATCGGGCTCTCGCTCATCTTCATTCGGATGTAGACCGAGATCACCACCAACACGCTGGATAACAAGAAAGGGATCCGCCAGCCCCAGTCGTTGAACTTGCTGATCGAAACGCTTGGATCACTATCCAATACTTGACGGGTCAAGAGGATCACACCAAGGGAAACGAAGAGTCCGAGCGTAGCCGTTGTCTGTATCCACGAAGTGTAGAAGCCACGCCGACCCGCCGGTGCGTGTTCCGCGACGTAGGTGGCCGCTCCGCCGTATTCGCCGCCCAAGGCCAAGCCCTGAAGCAAGCGCAGGACCAAAATGATGATCGGTGCCGCGAAACCGATGGTCGCATAGCCCGGTACCAGACCGATGGCGAAGGTGCTGCCACCCATGATCACCAATGTGAGCAGGAAGGTGTACTTGCGCCCGACCATATCGCCAATGCGGCCAAAGACCAGGGCCCCGAAAGGACGAACGATGAAGCCTGCGGCGAAGGTGGCCAAGGTGCTCAACAGTGCTGCGGTCGGGTTCTCCTTCGGGAAGAACTGACCGGCGATCACCGTGGCGAGGCTACCGAAGATGTAGAAGTCGTACCACTCGATCAGCGTACCGAGCGAGGAAGCCCAGATCACCTTTCGGAGGTTCTTCGTCTGGTTTGCAGGTTGATCCATGGAACGGCCCGCCAATGTAGCATCCTCGATCGCGCGACGGTCATTTGGGTTGCTGTGAACGACCGAGGTGCTGCCATTCGATCAGCCTGGGACCGACGGAATGTTCCCAGCCACTCGTGTCGATGCGCACGATCTCAAGGGAACACGAATTCTCCGGGGACCGTGCCCGCAAGGAAGGTGTTCAGTAGGCTTCCATTCGGTGCGTATCGCGCAATGGAACCGCGTTGCACATAATCGATCGCATCGGATACGTATAGGATGCCGGTGGTCGGTTCGACACCAACGCCGTAGAAATTGCGGCCATCCGCAGGTACGAAGGCGGCCGTTGGCAGTGCGATCGCCGCGACTGACATGCGGAATACGTCGCCGTTCAGGAAGTACAACGTATCACGGTCGCTATTGATGTCCAGTCGCCACGGGTTATCTGATCCATTCGGGAAAGTGAACATGTGCTCTACCGTTCGCGTTTCCGCATCGATGCGGTACAGCGCCGGCAAGGTTCCTCCACCGCCTGAACACGCCAACCACAACTTGCCTTCCACATCCTCCACGATGGAGTTCCCACCGCGGCTCACGGGGATACTGTCCACCATGGCATCGGTCATTGCATCGATCACATAGAGCTGCGAGCGACTCTCGTTGGTGACGAACACGCTACCGTTCACCAAGACCATTTCTTCAGTCCAACCCGGACACGCGATGCTTCCGGTGATGGTATTCGTTGTGAGGTCAACTACTGAAATGTGGTTCGCGGCCAGATCACTCACGTAGGCTTTGTCGTTCCCCACAGGCAAGAAATGGCGCGGCGAAACGAAGCCGGTGATCGTTGCACTGGCAACGAAAGTGCGCTGATCCACCACCACCACTTTGCCCGAATTGTTGACCACCACATACGCTTTGCCGTTGAACAAGCGCATGGATTGGCATACATCGCCCAGACCAACTCCATTGGCCGGTTCGTACAGGTCTTCCACCACCGTGGCTGTTGCGATGTCATAGAAGCTCACCTTGGCATTGCCCCATTGGAAGTTGCCTTCGTTGGTGATGAACACGCCATTGCTCACCGTGTTCGCGATGGGGTCCTCGGGTCGTTCCGGTCCATCCTTGCGACATCCAACGAACAGCAACTGGCCGAGCAACAACAGCAGGATGATGGAGCGATGCGCGTTCATGGTCTTTGCGGTCTTCGATATTCGTGTGGTCCGGTCTTCGGTGTGAAGGGCCTATCGAATGCCACCGTGATCCCCACTTGGAAACTTCGGCCGGGCATGGGGCGGGATCGTACCGCTTGGTATTCCTCAGCGAACACGTTGAAGGCCTGTGCCATCGCACGGATGGTGAACGAGCTTCGGCGGATCACCTGACAGGAAATGCTTGCATCGACCAGAACGAAAGGTTCAAGGAATTCCGAATGGTCGGTGCTCGTGTACCGATACCCGGTGTAGTGGGCACCGATCCTTGATGTGAAGTGTCTTCGCACGAGCGAAAGTCCAGCGTTCCCGCTGTAACGCGGCACATAGATCAGTTGCTTACCCACACTGGCATCGTTGGTCGATTTGGCGACCTCATTCGTGGAGAGTACGTAGTTCGTCATTCCATCCAATCGCACCATCGCATCACGCACGCGCATCTGGACGGATCCGTGCGATTCGATCCCGCGGCTCCACACTTGCATCACATTCTGCGGGCTCCAATAGGCAGGTCCGGGTAACCAGATGATCCAGTCGTGGATGCTTCGGGTGAACACGGTGACCTCACCAGTAAGTGTTACGCGTCCCTCTTCCTTCGGGGACCGAAAGGCAATACCCACTTCTCCGCTATATCCATTCTCCGGAAGCAGGTCCGGGTTGCCCCCGGGGCTCCAGTATCGATCATTCAAGGTCGGGATCCGGTACACGTGGGCCACATTCGCCTTTGCGGTGACCCCGTTGCTCAGTTGGTAGTCGCTGCCCAACGACCAGGTGAAAGGGATCAGCGTTCCGGAGACCTGTTCTTGCCTTGCTGAAAGGGTGGTGCGTGATCGTGAATTCGGGTTGAAGCGATAGGCGATGAATGCCGCCGTGCGCACTTGTTCGTGTGCTGTTCGATATGCTTGAGCGCGAGCGGTGGACCACGTGTTGTGTACACCAACATCGATCGTGTGCGCCGAGGAGATACTGAATGCCAACTCGCCTTCGGTAATTGAACTGCTCGCAGTGCTGAACGATCCTGCATCCGCAGCGAACGCATGCCAGGTCAATGCTTCGTCGAAGTAGGCCGTTCGCACTTGTGCGGTGGTGCGCTTACCCAAGCGTTGCCATTCTGCGCTGATGCGGTGACTGCGATCCACTTGTCGTGCGGTGCTACTGGCTTCTGTTAGCGTCGCTGGAATCTGTCGGTCACTTTCCTGATACCAATAGCGAAGCGAGATCCGTTGCTGGGCGTTGATCCGATAATGCCCATCGGTGATCAACCCGGCTTGTTGGAAGGAGGCATTGCGTTGACGCTGCCAAGGTGCATCGATCAATGCCGTGTTCCGAAAGTGCAGGTCGTTCGCAGCAGCTGCTTGGAAGAGACCGACCGTTCCACTCCACCGCGCATTGCTCCACCGTGCAAGCACATGTTCCCGGCGGTCCCCGAAACTGCCCATGGAAACTCCGGATTCCACCTGTGTGCCACGCGAGAAGCCCGGTTCATTCGTTAGGTGGATCGTACCGCCCACAGCGCCGCTTCCCCACAGCGTACTGGCACCACCGTATTGGAGTTCCACACGACCCACCGCATGCACAGGGATCAATGAAAGATCGATCTGGCCGTTCATGGGGCTACCGATGTTGAATCCGTTCCACAGGATCGCAGTGTGGCTGGCACTGCCGCCTCGGAAAGCCGTAGTGGCCAGACTCCCCAGACCATAACTCTTCACGAACACCGGACTTTCGTTCGCCAACAATTCGCCGAGGTTGCTTGATCGGTAACGTAGCATGGTGGCGCTATCCACCACTTGCACTTTCGTGCCTGCGGCGAAGCTGGATCTTCGCGATGCGGTGACCTCGTGTTCCGGCAATGTCAACGTATCCACCACGACTTGCGCATGCGCACCGTACCCGATCAGCAGGGCGATGAGTGAACCAAGGCGGTAACGGAACATTGAACGGTTTCAACAGAAGTGTAGAAGGCCAATGGTGGATCGAAGGGTCGCGATCAATCCACGACGATCAACCGTGCAGATCCACCAAAGCGTAGCACATAGTTCCCAGCGGAAAGGCGGCGTACATCGAGCGTTGTAGTTCCTTTGGAAAGGGTCGCTTGCATGACGCGCTCCCCGGAGATCGAATGGATCGTGAGTGACAACGGCGTGGTGGTCTCGGCACGCACGTACAAGAGGTCCGTTGCCGGTTGTGGGAAGAAGTGGATCGAGGAGGTGATACGGTCCTGAATACCCGTTGGGAACGGTGCGGCCACGGGATATCCCGGTGCGATCGGTGGGGGAAAGTCCGTGTACGAGCAACCGAAAAGTGCGCCGTTGGAGAGTGTTGTTGAGAGACCAAGGTTCATGGTCCAGCTTCCCAAGTTGATCGCACTCCATGTGCTCCAATAGAAAGGCGATCCACCGATCCCTTCATGATCCGCGTATGCGATGTCACTGAGGAAACCGCTGGAGATCACAGGGAGCAGTTGATCATCGGCCGTGGCGATATCCAACAGCATCATTTCGGCGGTCGCGGCTCCATCGAACAAGTAGCCCCATGCATACGAACTGGTCTCGGTACCATCGAGGAAATCGATCACCAACAAGGCCGTGTCCTGTCCCGCGCCCACCCAGAACAGCACATCATCAGCGGTAAATTGGTTCGGGTCCAGCGCGGGGATCGGTTCGCGGGGGGGGAGTGCAGGATCGAAATCGGTGTAGGAGCAACCCAGCCAATCGCCATTCGCGAGTACGCCAGAAACGCCCAAGTTCGAATTCATTGTGGCAATGTTCGTTCCGCTCCACGTGCTCCAATAGTCCGGTGCACCGCCGATGCCCGCGTGCCCGCCATACGACATGCTATTGAGGGATCCACTTGCGAACTCCACGTCCAAATTCACATCCGCTTCCGCGATCGCCGTCAACATCGCTTCGCCCGTAGCACCGTTGTGCAAATAGCCCCAGGCATAACTCGGGTCATCGCTCCCGTCTTGGAAATCGACCACTAGGACCGAGGAATCCGGCCCGCTTCCGACCCAGAATTCAACCTGGGAAAGATCGAATTGTGCTCGCGTTGAAAGGCCCGCGAATAGAGCCATGGAAAGGACCGTGCAATGGATCGTGCGCATTGAGGAATTGTGTTCAGTTCACCTGCCAAACACCTCCAGGAACAGCGCCACGCTTACACACGCCTAGTGTGCATGCACGACTTGCTTCTATACCTGGAAGCAACCATACGTGCTGGTGATAGGTCTTCTGGCTCGCCTTCCTCCCCGGCGCCTTCCCACTCTTGGAAGAGCAGTGGCCAATTGCCGGTTCGGTGCTTCAGGCTTACAGCTTCAGGTAAAGCCCAGGATTCACACCCGGTTCCCTTTCAACCCCTTCGGGGATCATCAGCGGGGCGAAGATAGGTGTGATCCGCTACACTGGACTTTCGCATGCAGACCGGATCAGCGGCCAGCTTGCTCCATCACATACATCATCTCGGTCGCGATCTGTAGGCAGCGTTCCTCGTAGCGCTCGGCTTCCTCGGATGTGCCGTCGGCTGCTTTGGGATCGTCATAGGGTAGGCTGATCCGATCCAACGCACCGTGTACGATGGATCGCTGTACACTTTGCTCCAGCAGATCTCGGCATTCAGTTCCGTGGTGAAGGAGACTTCGTACGGTGGATTCTCGCCCTCGGGTCGTATCACATGGGATCCGGCGCGTTCGATCGCGGCCACGGCGCGCGCATTGAAGGCTGTGGCTTCAGTGCCACCACTGAACGTGCGCACATGGTCCTGGGTGTAGTACCAAGCTCCGATCGCTGCCCAGATCTGGCTCAGGTGGCTGCGCCGACTGTTGTGCGTGCAGATAGGTCAGTGCGGCAGCTTCGCCAACGGCGTGCCGTTCCTTGATGAATTCAGCGATGAGATCGAAGCTCTCCTTACGCTCATCAGGGATATTCGCCTTGGCCGGCAAGACCTTGGTGTCCACTGCGGTCCATGGGTCGAGAGTCCGTTGGCATGAAGCTCAGTAGTGGTGTGCAACAAGAGGATCATATGCGACGCGAGGTTTCGGTTCAACAACAGCTACTGTCCGGAGCGCAGCCACAGTCCTCACCGGTCGCCAACTTCACTTTCGCAGTGCCTTCGGCATTGGGAGCGCAACATGGGGCTTCGGTCTTGGATGCCGCTACGGTAATGCTGAAGATCCCTGTGCCACTGGCCTTGAACGCTGCGATCTCCTCGGCGCTGAGATAATTCGAGAGGATGTCGTCGGGAACGATGATCGGCTTGCGCTTCTGAACGGTGACCTGCTCGAAGCCAAGGTCGTGGATGATACCGAGGTACTCGCTTTCTTGCAATGCGCCGCTCACGCAACCGGCATACATCTCAGCGGCATTCTTGATCCGTTCCGGCAGTGTACCCTTCAATACCACATCGCTGATGCTGAAGTGACCTCCTGGTTTCAGCACGCGCATCACCTCGCTGAGGGCTTGGCGTTTGTTCGGCACCAGGTTCAGCACACAGTTGCTCACCACCACATCGACGATGTTGCTGGTCAACGGCAGTGCTTCGATGTCGCCTTGCCGGAACTCCACGTTCTGGAAACCCATTGCCACCGCATTGGCCTTCGCCTTGGCGATCATTTCCGGTGTGAAGTCCACGCCGATCACACGGCCATCTTCGCCGGTGGCAGCGCGGGCCACGAAGCAATCGTTCCCCGCCCCGGAGCCGAGGTCCAGCACTGTATCGCCCGGCTTGATGCCCGCGAATTCCGTGGGTAGACCGCAACCCAGACCGAGGTCCGCATCCGCAGTGTATCCCTTGAGTGTGCTGTAATCGTCGCTCATGATGTTGTACACCTCCGTACTGCAACCGCCCGCGCCGCAACAGCTGCTGGCGTTGGTGGTTTTGTCCTGTTGGGCGATCTCGGCATACTTGCGCCGGACCATCTCTTTCGTCTCCTCTGCGTTCGTCATGTTCGGTGTTCCTTACTATCGTTATAGTTCGATGTCAATGTCGTTCTAGCAGCACGTGATGCCCTTGGTCACGAAGCTGTCCATCAAGTCGGCGATGGACCGTTTGGCGAGTTCCCATTCCTTCGGATCGATGCAATAGCACACCCGCTTTCCGTCGATCTCGCCTTGTATCAGGCCGACCTCTTTCAATTCCTTCAAATGCTGACTTACCGTGCTCTGGCTGAGTGGGAGCACGTCCACGATATCACCGCAAACACAATTCTTCTTCGTGATCAGGAACTTCAGTATGGCCACCCGCGCCGGATGCCCAAGGGCTTTTGCATAGCGTGCGATCCGGTTATCGCGGACGGTGAATTCATCGAGCTTGGCGGTTCCCATGTTGATCGTTCAATATCGCAAATATACGATGATAATTTGAAATGAACGATTCGTGCGTGGAGGAATGTGTGGTTGCATCGAGGAACCTCTTTGCCGGTCGGGGATGACCGTCTGAATGCGGTGGAATACACCTTGGATCCGGTTCGCTTTCATTGGATCGTTGATCGCCGAAGCGGAGAACGTTCTCACGAGTGCGGTCGTCCTACATCCAGATCGCTAATTTGGTCCGCCCATATGCGTGATGAAGGATACTCTTTCCGTCGCGTCCGGTCTCTAACTGGTAAGCAAGGATCTGAAATGCCAATACGGTCTCTGGCACAACATCGGATCAGGACAAGGGAGACCCTGGACGAAACGGAGTTCCCTTTCCGATCGAGGCGAAGAACGAAGCATTGAAGTGACCACGGGTCGGTGGACCCCATGAACGAACCGAATGGAAGATCAGAGCAGTTTGTACGAAAGGGCCTTGGCGAACAACAAGAAGTGGATCGCCGAGAAGAGGGCAACGAACAAGGATTTCTTCAAACACCTGGCCGAAGGACAAAGTCCAGAAGTCCTCTACATCGGTTGCAGTGATAGCCGAGCGACCGCAGAGGACCTGATGGGCGCACAGCCTGGGCAGGTCTTCGTACACCGCAACATCGCGAATGTAGTGGGTGGTGCAGACCTGAACAGCCTGAGCGTGATCGAGTTCGCCATCGGCCATTTGCATGTGAAGCATGTGGTGGTGTGTGGGCACTATTACTGTGGAGGTGTCAAGGCGGCCATGCAGGCCAAGGACCTCGGCGTGCTGAACCCGTGGTTGCGGTACATCCGTGATGTCTATCGCATCCATCAGAAGGAGTTGGATGCGATCTCGGACGAGGACCAGCGGTATCGCCGCTTGGTGGAGTTGAATGTGCAGGAACAATGCATCAACGTGATCAAGACCGCGGTTGTACAAAAGACCTTTCTACGCACGGGCGCTCCGGTAGTGCATGGTTGGGTCTTCGACGTACGCACCGGTGAGTTGATCGACCTGAAGATCGATTTCGAGAACGAGTTGAAGCATATCCGCGAGATCTACGACCTAGGCTTCGAGAAGGGTTAGTTCGAGATCATCTCCCGGAGAGGTGCGTACGCAAACATGGATCGATCCGTACGAATGGTCCGAATGCGGTGTGGACGGAAGTGCGATGGGTGTAGCGCCGGATAACTTGCACCACGATGAAGAAGGACCGGATCCGCAAACTGGCCGAGGAGCGTATCGCCCTGGGCTATTCCCGACAACACATTCAGGACGAGTTGGTCTTGATGCATCCGGAGGCGAAGCCCAAACGCATCGCGGAAGTCCTGCGCTATCTCGCACCTGAAGCCACCCGATCGCAGTTCCGGTCGTATCAACAAGCACTGCTTGCGTTGGTCGTACTGACCGGTGCGATGGAGTTGGCAGCTGCTGTGGTCCAAGGATCCGGAGAAGGGATAAGAACGTGGCGCTGGATCCGTGTGGTCCCTTTCGCCGCGCTATTCTTGGGTTATGCCCTGTACAAGTGGCGCGGTGAAAGCTTGCAGTGGTTGGCCATCCTCAATGGCTTCGCAGCGCTTGGCTTGATCGGTTCCATACGTGAATTGTTCGCCGGAGAAGCCGAGCCATGGACCTTGGCGAGCGGGCTGATGAGCTTGGCGATCTGCATCCTCGCGAGCTACCTGGCCGCCAAAGCATTCCCGAAGTACGAAGTGCTAAAGGATCCTGTGGGTGGAGCGCCACCGCGCTATTTGTTCCCGCCGGAGAATGGGATGAGGATGATGTGATCCAATTGCACAAGGCAAGAGGGACACCAATGTACACGCTGTAGATCGGAGGATCGCCTCCATGTGTCCGCCAAGGGTTTGGACCCGGAACAGCTGGACATCGGGAGTCTCGCACGATCGATCTTGGTCAAACTGATCCTTACTCTTGTTCGATCCAGGTATTTTGTTCAATTTGGATCGCACAAAGACCCGAACATCATGGAACGAACAGGACTCCTCTTCACGGCGTTGCTTCCCTTCATGCTCAACGCACAGCAAACGGTCACCTCTGTTGCTAACGGTCCCGTATTGAACCCCTTTGTCTGGGACTGCCTGTGCATCCCGGCCGATGGCGACACCATCATCGTGCAGCATGATCTGGTGATGAACACCGACTGGATCTACTTCTCCGGACAGATCCGAATCGACCCGACGGGCAGCCTCGTTGAGGACGTGCCGCGTGCCTTGGGCGTGAACGGTTCGGCCAGCCTGACCAATTTCGGCTACTTCAAGATGGCCTTCTTGGGCTCGGCCGTCGGTACCACCGTTATCAACGGCGGGACGATGCGCTGCGAGACCGCTTGGAGTTCTGCTGGCACCGTAGTGAGCAACGGTAGTGTCTATGGGCTGGATAGTCTGTTGATCGGCGGTGGATTCATAGCCAACGACACCCTGCAGGCGGGACAAGTCTATGTGCTGCCCGGTGGTGAATTGAGCGGGATCTCTCCGGTACTGCTGTTCAATGACCTCCTCGTGCAAGGTGATATGGAGATCTTCGGTGGTGAATTACGCATCGTTGATGACGCCTTGAACCTAGGTGACCTCGCCCTCAATAATGTGACGGTCCTCATCGGCGACGACTTCGGCAACTTGAACAACATGACCCAGAGCGGTACGCTCAACATCGGCAATAACCTGTACAATGCGGACACCACAGGTCTGCTGACCCCGGTCCTGAACACCACGGGCTTCATCAGTTGTGTCGATTGGTACAACGGGGGCACGATCATGGGCAACGGTCGTTTCTGTGTGCAGGACTCCACGGTGAACACCGGAGTGGTGAGTGGCACCGTGGATCTATGCGACCAGACCCCGGCGACGAGCACACCACCGTTGATCGATCTCAATTTCGGCACAGTGGAAGCAGGCGTGACCTTTTGTGCAGTGGGTAGTTGCACCGTGGGGTTGCAGGAAACACCAGCACCGGACAGACTCATGCTCCACTATTTGAATGCCGCGCAGCTCTTGGTCCGATCCAACGGACAACCGTTGAGAGCGATCCGTGCATTGGATGCCAGTGGCCGTACCGTGGCTTTGCGCACGAATGCGTTGAATGGAGGGAACATGATCCACCTCGACGGAATGGCGGCGGGTGTTTACGTGCTGATCGCCACAAGGGCCGACGGATCGATGACCTTCGGCAGATTCATCGTGGAGCGGTAACAGGCCGCGCTCAACTCGTGCACGATCCGATCGGCTGCGATGTGCCACGGAGGTCCTTGAGGTCTGGAGCAGGGACCACGCTACTCCTTGATCCAGCTGATCACCTGCTCTCCATTCCGGATCCGGACCTGATAGAGGCCCGGTGCAAGCGTGCTTGCGTCGAAGTGGAATGGCTCGCCAAGGGCTTGGCCTGTGAACACATTGCGACCCAGGCCATCGAACAATTCGATCTGGGAGCCGGGGGTGATCCCGGAGAGGGTGAGGCGATCGGTGCAGGGGTTGGGGAAGATCGTGACGTTGGATCGCGGTTCCTTATCCCATATGCCGGTCACGTAGTCACACGATCCATTCCAATTCGGGCTCTGGAAGTTGATCTGGTCATCTGAATAGCAGCGCAGCGGCCCAGCAATTCCATCCACCCAAATGGCATTATTGGGAACAAGGAATTCGTAGACGCTACCGATCCGCTCAAAGATCACATCGAGACTACCTGGAGCGGACCATAGATTACTGTTGTACACCTGAAGATAGCGCAGGACAATTCCATCCACAATGGTCGAGCCCGTGTCCATTACGTCGATATAGTGTGGTGTTGGAGCTGTGTCAGGCCATAGGACAGGGTCCATGGAAAAGCTCCATCTATCCCCTGGTGCGGCACCGAACCAATACAGCGTATCAAAATACTGTCCGTTCCAAATGCTCACAAGGTCATCCTCGACCGTAGTGAAGTCCATCGGTAGGTCGCTCTCGACGATCTCACCAAGGATATAGTTGTACTCCACCAAGTGCTTGTGTAACTTCTGCGCGATCGCACCATCCATCAGTGTGTCACCAATGTAGGTGAACCGGGTGTAGCCACCCACCCCATTATCCCGAAGCGTATAAGTCCACTCCGCTCCTGGCGCACACCAGTTCTGGGCCCAGACATTCGAGGAAAGAAAGAGCAGGGCAATGCAGAGGAGCTTCTTCATTCTGTGAATGTATAGCCAGATCCGCGTCGTCATCGCAAGCCGCTACACAGCCATGATCGATCCCCATATCATTCCGATCCCTTCACCAGAAGAAGCCCCAATACGCACAACCGATCAAGATCGGTACCAACAGCAGAAGTCCCGGCACCGTTGCCCAGCGATCCTCCGTGTTCTTACGCGCCCTCAAGAAAAGGCCTACTGCTATCAACAGGAGGAGATAGGGCAGGACCGAGAGTGCCGGGTGTACATCACCGAATCCGAAGTAGACCACGCGCTCCATCATGAGCAGCACAACGACGAGTCCAGCGAGCGCGACCATGGTCAAGCCCACGAGGTATAGGTTCCAAGGAGGTCTCACAGATCTTCCCATTAAGCGTAGGATTTCGCGAACAAGCACGACCACGCCACACACTAGACCGAGCAACACAGCAAGCCCGGCCAAGGCCATAAAGCTCCAGAAGATCCATTGCTGGTGGAACGGTGTCTTGTAGGTTTCCAAGGCCTGGAATTCCGAGTTCGGCGGGAAGAGCGTGGGCAGGTCCAACGTATGCGGGCCCTTCGCCAATTCGGTGCGCAGGTCGAAGATCACGGGGTGCTCGAAGTCGTGGTAGAAGTAGAGGTGTACCCGGCCGTTGTCCGGTTCGAACAGGGTGCTGAAGAAGGTGCCGTTGCCGAGGAATTGGCGGCAGGAACGCATCCCTTGCAACACGGAAAGCGCACCCTCCACTGTGGGGTCCACACCCTCGGCAAGCAGTGCTCTTCCTTGTTGTAAACGGGGTATGGGAACCGCGTCCATGTCCGTGTTGCAGGCCATCCGCCAGTTGCCCACTGCGAAGTGCGGATCGGTCCCCACGATCACCGTGTCGCTCTGTACGATCGCATAGGTGCCGTTCGCATCGGCCAGGAACAGCATGCTCTTGTGGAGGAAGGCACGGTCGTAGTCCTTCAGAAAGGCCACCGCCTCGGGCACCGTGGCACAACGTTCCATGAGGCGACCGCCCAGCTCCGTGAACTGCAAACGCTGCTTTCCGGGCTCCGATACGGCATCCTTCGGCTGGATGCTCAGACCATCAAAGACCAGTCCGGCCTCGTTCATGCCGATCTGGTCCGTCCAGTCGCGGAAAGGGTGCCCGGTCCACGTGCTGAAATACACCGCTCCGTAATGATCCTCCATGCCGGGCACGAAGCACACTTGGCCTTGCGTACACCAGCTATCCTCGTTGTTCCCGATGAAGGTGCGGCCGTTGTTGTGCATGACGAAAGCGGTGCATGCCAGCAGCGGCACGGGGAGCACAAAGAGTGTGATGAGAAGTGTGCGAATGTGCATGTTGGTGTAATGCCAACGAATTACAAGGGTAACGATGAATGAGGGAGAAGAATTGGTCTCGACCTCTCGCACGGCCACCGACACCGATCGAAAGCGGTTCCACACGGGAACTGGGTTCAAGCGAACAGCGACCGATCCAACTGGCTTTGCCGGATGATGGATAACAAAGTCCCAACCCGAAGTTCCTTATGGTCGGGTACAGGTACAGTGATGGTCGAGCCGTCAATTGGCTTTTGCATGATAATGTAACTTCCACGTTGACATACTTGCACGAAGCCATGCTTCAATAGGATGGCGCAGACCTCACGTCCACTAAGGGTGCGCATCAGACAGCCACTTTCACACGCGTGATCAGCACTTCATCGTGCATTCTTTCCCCAAGTTCAGCTGGCGAAGCGGTCTCGAAGAAGAGTTCAAGCGCCTCGATCAAGTTGGCGCGAGCGAGTTCCACGGTATATCCTTGGCTGGCCACATCCAATTCCGGGCAAAGCGATACGTAGCCATTGCCTTCACGTTCTATGATCGCTGTGAGTTCACGTGTGGTCTTGATGGTGGAGATTTTGCACATCCCCAAAGTTAGAGTGGTGGCTGCGATCTCCACCAGGGATGTCAGAGAAGGCTCAGCAGAGCTCCAAGGCCGGGATGACCATCTAACCCATCCATTGGGAGCGACGAGCGAAGGACCTCAACATGATTCTATGGGACCAACAATAAGGAGACCTTCAAATTGAAGCTCTATTCGAGATCGTCCTTTTTACAGAGATCACTCTAACCAGCTCCGTTACTTCATCCTCATCTATCTGCCCCTTCTCATCAAAAGGCAACACAAAACGCACCTCGCAACCATGCGGGATCTGGTGCCAGCCATTGTTGGCATTCACGTAACTGCCCGGCATGGAACGTGATCTACCGGGATAGATCAACAGGCTTCTTTTGCTCACGAAGCGGATGTTATAGGCGAACATTTGGCGGAGGTCTTCCAACGAGGGTTCGTCGTCCTTTGGTAATTTCCACTTGGTGTCCGCGATCACGCAGGTGCCATCCGTTTGGGTGAAGAGGAGGTCGGGCTTTATCTCGCGATCCTCCCAGAAAGTCTTATGGTCCTGATCCACTACCTCCCATCCTTCCGGAAGGCGCGATGCCAAAAGCCGATGAATGAATTTTTCCCATAGCCTTTCCATGTCGAACAGAATGCTCAGGACAGGTTCGCTGCCAGATCGTAGATCGGGATTATGGTTGAGGATGATGAGTTTCGCCAATTGAAGTGCGTTAGCATAGGCCGCTGTTTTCCGGCCGAGCCGAAGTCGTTTGAACGTGTCGACATTTATCGTGCGGTATTGGACATTTTCAAAGGCCCAATTCACATCTTGTGCCCGCCCCACAATGCCCGCGTTCAGACAAGTATGCTCCACGATATCCAACGCTTTTGCCAAGATGCTGTGCAACAAGTGGTCTGTGTCGTAGGCTTGATGCACGACGGCGAAGCGCTCCTTATGCACTAGGTTCTTGCGCAAGTGGTTCGGGAAATCCAGGCGGCCCTTCAACGCATGTTGGTTGGAGCGTTCTGGGTGGTACTTCTTCACCAAACCACCATGGACCAAGCCACGGACCTCCTTCACGTAAGCATCGAGGAAGAGGTCCATCAGGTCCGTTCGGCGTAACGTTAGATCGGCTTCGTCTGTCGCATGTAGTCGCAGGCCAAGCACCTTGCGTAGCATGGTCAGCAGTGCGTTACGCCAACGCTCGTGGTTGTTGTCCTCGCGATCGGCTTTGGGTAGGATCTCGATCACCACCTCTCCAACTTGTACCACACCGACGAATTGCTTGCACCTCAAACGCCGATGCTCCACCTCGAAAAAGCGGTTCTGATGGCGTTGGTTCCAGAGCGCCAAAGCTTCAAAGTGCTTCAACTCGAAGTCATCCTGACCGACTTCGATCAGGTCGCGTTCAAAGCGTTGGATAGGCTTAGGCATAGATGCTCGCGTAATCGTCGAGGCCGGCTTTCATGGGATCGGTCACATCGAACACGTCCTTGGCCGAATCGTCGATGTCGAACTTGCCGAAGAGCTTGTGTTGGGGTCCTTGGCGCTTTTTCACCCATTGCGGACCGAGCACGGCCCCGAGCTTGCGCGGATCGCCGTAGAAGTACTCCTCCAGCAAAGGCAAAACCTTGTTCTTGAAGACCAGCCTTAGCGCATGTTCGGTATCATCGGCGCGATCGATGTCCATGAAATAGCTGTGGCCGATGTGGTGATCCTTGTCGAGCAATCGTTCAATACGACCGTTGATCGCTGCGAGCAAGGATTGAAGGTGGATGCTGAACTTGTCCGGCTGCTTAATGAGTTCCGGTTTACTCGGCATTTCCACGAAGCTGAACCGGCGGCGGAGCGCGGTATCCAAGGCTTCCACGCTGCGGTCGGCAGTGTTCATGGTGCCGATGATGTGCAGGTTTGGCGGGACGGAGAACTGGGTTTTGGAGTAGGGCAGGACCACTCGTGCGACCTCTGGGCCGAAAGCGCGCTTGTCTTCTTCGATCAACGTGATGAGTTCGCCGAAAATGGAGGCGATGTTCCCTCTGTTGATCTCGTCGATGATCAAAACGTAATCATTCACCTTGCTGTCCTTCAGGGAGCGATCAAACCAATTGAGCCGCTCCACATGCGGGAGTTTGTCCACGAAAAGAAGATCCTCCGCGTTCGCCGTAACATCCCTGGCGATCGTCGGCTTCATTTTTCGCACTTGGTTCAGCACGGCCCAGTATGCGGTTGCATTGCTTCCGCCGATTACGCTGCGGAATTCGCGATCAATGTTTTCAATGGCGTCCAGGTCATCAAATGCAGCGTTCAATGCACGTGATCGCTCCAACGAAATGACGTACTCCCGCGTAGTTGTGCTGCTAACGTGCTTGAGGATGACGTTACCGCGATCAGAAACTCCCGCCACCTGTAGTTCCTTTCCGGAACGGGTGGGGATCCTTGGACTTTTGTTCGAGGCCAGTTCCTCTTCCAAGAATTCGGTGTAGTTGGCGAAGAGCTCATCGAACGGAATGTCGGGCTGTGCAGCTTTGCGAGTGGCCTTCACGTATTCGTATGCCGCTTCCACCGAGATCATTTTGAACACGCCGGGTTCAATGGAGTAGTTGACCTGCCCGGTCTCCTTGTCCGATTCCGGTTTGATGCCTTCAATGAACTCCTCATAGCTCATGCTCTGGTGAAAAGAGGTCATGAGGATGCGCCGTTCCTTCGACAGCCTCTCGAAACGGGCGCGCAGTTCAGCCCTGAGCTCGTCCTGATATGAGTCCAGTGATCGACCCTCCAAAATGGCAAGTGCGCGCACCACGGTGTGGAATGTCTTCCCCGTTCCCGGTGGTCCATACAGAATGGTGTTGAGGTCATGCATGGTGTGGTCTGGCTTTGTGGCCAATGTGCGGAGGTACTCATATTGTTCTTTGGTGGCCGCGAATGTGGTTCCTTGGTTGCCCGCTTTCAGGTCCAACTGGGCCTCCGTGATGTTGGATTCAAGAATGGGACGGTCCCAGAGGTTGTGGTCAATGGTAATGAGAACACGACCGTGGATGGAATTGAATTCCTCTTTTCGCGAATAGGCCGGGCTCTCGATCGGAAGATCGGTCACCGCCGAGGTAATGGTCACCAACGCATAACAACCGGAACTGGGGCCAGTGACCCATATGATCGCCTTGTCACCCGGCTTGATGGACTTCTTGTGCGCGGCCACGCTCCAACGGTCCACTGCATTGTCCCGCAAAGCGCCGATAGCATCATACCACTTCGGGTTGGCTTGAAAGATCCAGTAGTTGGTCTGGTCTGCGCTTTTTGCGCCCGGCCAAACACCCTTGTCCTCCAAAAGAAAGTCCAATGCTTTTTCGCGGAAGTCGGCATCGGTGGCCATGTGATAGAGGTCAGGTATATGATGCTTGCGGAAGGGGCTGCTTTTGCTGCGTTCTAGTAATTCTTCCAAACTACCGAAGAGGTGTTCGGAGAGATCCATCCATCGGTTCCTGAACACATTTGCATGTACCCTCACGCCCTCTGCATTGTCCGGTTTTCGAAATGGGAAAATGCTTGAAATATCTGTTCCCAGCAGTTGTTCACCAATGCCATTTGGTAGCATCAACAGTAATTCAGTCGGCTCGTTTGCCTGCATTGAAAGAGCTTCCCTGTTTGAGAGTGACAACCTTACGCCATCAGTGGAGTTGGCGTGGATGTTCATGGCAAGAAGTGGGCTGTCATTGCCAACTTCGAAGCGCTCGATCACCTCATTGCACGCATCGAAGAAGAGTTCCCAATCCGCTCTTGTTATCTTCTTGATCCACTTGGCGTTGTGCCAGGATCCGTTCTTTGGATCCTCTTGTTCGGTATTTCCTTGTTGCCATGCTAAGGAATCCAGTAGCCCCAGGTCCGTTTCGCCAATGGCTGTTTGGAGTTTAGGCATGGCCCGAACCAATGCGGGGTAATCTGTAGGCAAGCCGTGTTGTTTGAAGAAGCTTTTGGAGGCGTTGTTGAGGATGGGAAACACTTCGGGGTTCAGGTAGTGCAGCCACGGGGAGTAGATGCCAGCCGTAACGTAGGTGACCTTCTTTTCATCGTAAGTGTCGCAGAGCAATGCACCATCTTCAGCGTTCGTTATGCGGTCCGCCTCAGTCAGGAATTGGCGGACTGTAGCGAGTTGTTCGGTCGTGAGGTCGTGGATCTTCAATCGTCCCGGTGCAGTGTAGCCGCCAAGGTCCAGTTCACGGAAGCGATCGGTCAGCTCTTGGGCCTCGTTCGTGTTCGCCGCAATATGTGCGAGGTATTTGGGGGCGAGTGCTCCAATGGGCTTGGGCCGGAACAAGTGGATCAAGCCAGTAAGGTCTTCATTTGTCACGGACGCTTTGGAAAGCATGGACTTCAAAACAGCCTTGGCCACTGGCCGGAAGCGCTCGGTCTGTTCGCGACGTGCTTGGTATTCTTCGGTGTACCGAAATTGTTGGAATTCGGTTTTTAGCTTTTCTGCATGCATAGCGGAGGCAATATATCGCGTTCGCTTCGTCCGGCCGTTGGCTGCGTGAGGGGGTGTAGCGGCAGCTCCCGCCGGACCGGGCCATGCGGAGGCGTGCAGTGAGGAGGGCCTAAGGAACGAAGGCACCCCGGAACGCCGCCACCGCTGGAACGGGCTGGTGGGACTATAGCGGAACACCCGACCCGTGCGCGGGATCGTGGAGTGGGAAAGGGGCACGCCCAAAACACTTCCCCGATTTCCTCGCTGCCCAGTAAATTCGCCCCATGTCCTTCGTACAAGCCCCTCCTTACCAGCCCACCCACAAGATCCGCAT
>Ga0209063_1000308_pt1 | contig 38905 bp, 31 predicted proteins | sample KloWWTmeKNB19Kit_FD_187177 | JGI IMG/M metagenome (GOLD analysis project Ga0209063, IMG submission 187177) | Active sludge microbial communities from Klosterneuburg, Austria, studying microevolution and ecology of nitrifiers - Klosterneuburg... | ecosystem: Engineered > WWTP > Aerobic digester >... | reverse complement strand
ATCTCTTTTTCGGATTCTTTAATCAAAATTATTTTTGGTAGAGCCATACACGTTTATTATATAGTCCAAATTTAATAAAAAAATTCCAATTAAACAAATTGGACTATTATATTAATGTGATTGGTATTACGCGTATGAACTTTATCTGAGGAATCCAAGTGCAAGCGCTTTGGTCAACTATGCAACCATTTCAGGAAATGGTACAGTTAAATATATAGAAGGTAAATTGCGCAGACAAGTAAATGCAACTGCTATCTACGACTTCCCTATTGGATTTGCCCCTGGCACAAAAGACGGCATGGAAGGCTTTAGGATAGAATTTAAAGCAAATCCCAATAACAAATCTATATTGGGATATATACAAGATGCAACATCAGCTACTATACCTCCTTCCAGAAATATAGTTTGCGATGTAGGTAAAGATCCTGGTGCAGGTCAGCAACCATTTGGAGGCTGTGTAGGTGGTCCCGATGGAATTTTAGATTTATATGTATTAGACAATTCCTTAGATTTACCAAATGAATGGGTAGTAACGGCTAGTGATGCCTCTGGCACTACTAACTATGATGCCACATTTTATCCTGGAGCAGTTTTAGATGATTTAACGAGGTATTATAACATACCTACGTCTTGCAGCAACCCATACCAGAATAATTTATTGCGCGTAATGTCCAAAGACGCTCAAATAGGTGGCACCTCTGCCAACTATCCTTTTACAGGATTTCCATGGGCACATATCACTTCTTTTGCATGGTGTCAGTTTACACCCAACGGACAACAAGCAATTACATTAGCCGGACAAAGTTCTTTTTCATTATTTAGAATACATGGCACAGTTCCGAGTGGCGTTACTGCACTTCCGGTGGAGTTAGTACATTTCTCAATTCAAGCGGTAAATAATGAATATTTTGATTTAACATGGGAAACGGCATCCGAACAGAACAATGCAGGTTTTTACCTACAAAGAAGTGACAACGATGGTACCACTTTTGAAAATATTAGTTGGATAGCAGGAAACGGAAATAGCACTTTACCACAAGCTTATGCCTTCTCCGATAAAAATGTAGAAGCTAACAAAATATATTATTATCGTTTACAACAAGTGGATTTTGATCAAACTTATTCCTATTCCAATATATTATCCGGCAAACTTGAAGGAACGACTATCGATGCGGTTCATGTTTTTCCTAATCCAACAACAGACATTACTCAAGCAACTATCTATTCCTCTAAAGATGGAGATTTAACGATTTCAATTTATGATGTTTTAGGTAGTCAAATTAAAAATATACCCACTCAACTTACAAAAGGGAACAATACTATTGATATAGATGTGCGCGATTTAGCCGCTTCTACCTATTTAGTTCAATTCATTTTTAATGATAACATTACTATTAAAAAAATTATTAAAAAATAAACAATCCAATTATGAAAAAGATTTTACTATTTAGTATCTGTATAATAAATATTATATATGTACACTCACAAACAGGAAACGTAGGCATTGGCACCAACACACCAAAAGAAAAACTGCAAGTTGCCGGCAATACATTAGTAGATAATAATGTAATTGCAGGGCAAGGTATTGCTACCGGAAAAATAGAAATAAAAACTGGTCCTGGAACAAGTACAGATGGTGCATTTCATACGGTGGAACTTTCTAATGGTTATGGAGGTACTTCCATTTCTGCTTATGCAACTGAACGTCTTGATGGAAATATTAAAATACAAGGAGTAGATATTTCTGCTTTATTATCTACTACTACCATCTGGAACGCTTCGTTAGATGGGAGTTGGGGTACTGCCGCTGCCGGATCGCTTCCTTCTACTAAAGATGACGGTAATGCAACAACTGGAGGAACAGGATGTGACAATTGCACTCATCAAGCGAATTGCCCAGATAATTATATTGCAACTGGTTGGCAAGTACATGCTAATGCTTACTTTGATGACCGAATGAAATTAAGATGCACCGCCTTACATTCAGATTATGCGACAGTAGAAACAATCCAAGGTATTGAATCTGTTTATAGTTTCCCTTTAAATCTAGGAGACAATATTACGCACGTTAGTGTTTGCCCTGCTGGTACTTTTATTAAAGGCTTGTCTATCTATGCAACTAATTATTTAGATGGAAATCTAAAAGTTCATTGTACGGGAATTAAAAGGAAATAATGGTTTACCTTTGGCGCAGGTCTTCTCGCCTTTGGCAGGTGTTATCACCTGCCAACAACCTAACACCAATTGTATTTCGGTTGGTGAGGACACCAACCTATAAAGGAAATTCATTATTAATGATAACGTTATTATTAAAAAAATATACAATCCAATTATGAAAAAGATTTTACTATTTAGTATCTGTATAATAAATATTATATATGTACACTCGCAAACAGGAAACGTAGGTATTGGCACCAACACACCAAAAGAAAAACTGCAAGTTGCCGGCAACGTATTAGTAAATAATAATGTGATTGCAGGGCAAGGAATTGCTACAGGAAAAATAGAAAGAAAAGTTGGCCCAGGGACAAGTTCTGATAATACATGGCATACGGTAGAACTTTCTGATGGTTATGGAGGTACTGCCATTTCTGCTTATGCAACCACTAGTTATTTAGATGGAGATATTAAAATTCAAGGTGTAGATATTACTGCTTTATTAACAACAACTACCAATTGGTACACAACTGACGCTGCTAATGTTTGGAAGTCTGTTTCTGTAGCAAAAGATGCCAGTAGCGGCTTAACGGGCGATAGTAGAGCATATATGGTTTATTGCCCAAATAATACCATTGCAACCGGATGGCAAGCTTATGCCAATGCTCAACTTGACCATTATTTGAAATTAAGATGCACTAGCTTAAATTCAGATTATGAAACAGTAGAAACAAACGAAGGTATTGAATCTGTTTATAGCTTTCCTAGAAATCTAGGAGACAATATTACGCACGTTAGTGTTTGTCCTGCTGGCACCTTTATTAAAGGCTTGTCTATGTATGCAAATACTTATTTAGATGGAAATCTAACTGTTCATTGTACAGGAATTAAAAGGAAATAATGGTTCCATCCCCCCAACTAGCCCCAACTAGCGCAAGTATGCGGCTAAGCAATAAGCGTGGCGTACTTGTGCGGAGTTACCACAACTAGCGCAAGTATGCGGCTAAGCAATAAGCGTGGCGTACTTGTGCGCCAACTAGCCCCAACTAGCGCAAGTATGCGGCTAAGCAATAAACGTGGCGTACTTGTGCGGAAGTAAGATAAAAAGTTTTCCAACTAGCGCAAGTATGCGGCTAAGCAATAAGCGTGGCGTACTTGTGCGGAAGTAAGATAAAAAGTTTTTTGAAAATAAATAAAGTGTTTTATTTATTATGTAATAGTATAATTTTCTACTTTTAAATTATAGAATATTAGACATGAGTAGAAAGTATAAGTTTACAAACAATGAAGAACTTTATTTTGTAAGTTTTTCGGTAATAAACTGGATAGATTTGTTTATACGAAACGAGTATAAAGAAGTACTCATAAAGAGCATAGAATATTGTCAGCAACATAAAGATTTAGATGTATATGCTTATTGTATAATGACGAGCCATGTACATTTAATAATTGGAAGCAGAGGCAATTTAATGGCAAACATTATGCGTGATTTGAAAAGACATACTTCAGAAGAATTAAAAAAAATAATACAAAACAATGCAAGAGAAAGTAGGCGTGAATGGATATTGCAAATGATGCTCGATGCAGGAAAACAGAACAGTAATAATAGAAATTTTCAGTTGTGGCAACAAGATAATCATCCAATTGAATTAAGTACTGAAAAGATGATGCATCAGAAGTTAGATTATTTGCACGACAACCCTGTGGAAGCTGGATTTGTAGAGAAAGCAGAAGATTGGTTGTATAGCAGTGCAAGACAATATTATACAGGACAAAAAGGTTTTTTAGATATTATACAAATAGAACCAATGCTGAATACTGTTTAACTATTTTGTTTCAACGCACAAGTACGCAGCCGCACAAAACTATGCTGCATACTTGCGCGAGTTTGTGCCAATGCTGAATACTGTTTAACTATTTTTTTCAACGCACAAGTACGCAGCCGCACAAAACTATGCTGCATACTTGCGCGAGTTTGTACAATGCTGAATACTGTTTAACTATTTTGTTTCAACGCACAAGTACGCAGCCGCACAAAACTATGCTGCATACTTGCGCGAGTTTGTACCAATGCTGAATACAGTTTAACTATTTTGTTTCAACGCACTTTCTATCGGTTCGTGTCTTCACGAACCGATAAATTAGTTTGTCCCAATGCTAAATACTGTTTAACTATTTTCAACGCACAAGTACGCAGCCGCACAAAACTATGCTGCATACTTGCGCGAGTTTGTACCAATGCTGAATACTGTTTAACTATTTTTTTCAACGCACAAGTACGCAGCCGCACAAAACTATGCTGCATACTTGCGCGAGTTTGTGATTGTATCGGAATCGAGATGACAGAGACACGTACATTTTTTTTACTATCGGCTCGTGTCCTCAAGTACCAACCTCGCCGTTGTTGGATTTTATCCAACAACTAACGCCACCGTTTTGTATTTCGGGTGGTGGGAAACCGACCGATAGAGGAATTGCATAAAGTAAGTTTTCAACTTACTTTAATTCTACTAGCGTAATGCCATCGCCACCAAATTGTTCAATTTCAAATTTATAGTTTTTCACATGTGGGTATGATTTTAAAAAAGATTGTACGGCTTGTTTTAAAGCACCAGTTCCACGACCATGAATAATTTTAATTTGATGCATTCCGTACATAATTGCTTTATCCATAAAGATATCTAATGCAATAATTGCTTCCTCTTTAAGCATGCCTCGCAAATCCAATTGCTGATCAAATTCGCTTTTTTCAATTATCATTTTAGATGTATATGAATTAATTTTTGTTTCTATTTTAGGCTTATTATCTTGAACTAAAATAAGCTTATTTAATTTCATCTTGCTTTGAATAAACCCGAAAGTAACTGTAGCAATTCCATTTTTAACATCTAAAACTTTACCTATTTGAGAGCTATCTTCTAATTTTACGGTATCTCCTATTTTAAAAATTCTGTTCGAAACTGGTTTTGAATTTGTTCGTTCTTCCGATAATTTAATTTCAATATTTTCTCTATGAACATCAATAAAATTTCGAACATCTAAAAATTTTTCTTTATTGTTTTTCTGTTCTTTCCAAGTGCGCATTTCATTTTCTAAATTTCTGCTTTCAGCATTAAATCTATCTAATAATCGAGCTTCGTATTGTTTCAATAATTTTCGTTTTTCTTTGTCTAAATCAATATTTAATTGTTCATAGCTTTTTGTTAAGTCTTGTAATTGCGATTCTTTTGCTTGCACATTTTTACGTAATCCTTTTATAAATTGTTTTTCAGTTTGGATATCTGTCAACACATCATCCAACGCTTTTTTATTGCCACCAATTTTAGCCGTTGCGTTTTTAATTATTTGTTCATGTAATCCACTTTTTTTAGCAATTTCAAATGTAAACGAGCTACCTGGTTGTCCCATTTGCAATTGGTATAATGGTTTCAATTGTCTCGTATCAAAAGACATAGCACCACTCAGCATATTATCAGTATTTGCTGCAAATATTTTTAGATTATTGAAATGAGTAGTGATTACTCCAAAAACTTTTTCTTTATGCAATTGCTCTACGATAGCTTCAGCCATTGGTCCACCTAAAGCAGGATCGGTTCCCATGCCCATTTCATCAATTAATATTAAGGTTTTCTCATTTGCATTTTTTAAAAAAAAATTCATATTTGACAAATGAGAGCTGTACGTGCTCAAATCATTTTCTATAGATTGCTCGTCTCCTATATCAACAAATAAGTGTTGAAAAACACACAATGAAGAAGTTTCTTTCGCTGGAATTAACATGCCGAATTGAAACATCAATTGTATTAATCCAACTGATTTTAACACAATAGATTTTCCGCCGGCATTGGGTCCGGAAATTAAAATAATTCTGTTTTTTTCATCTAATAAAATAGTATTATCAATAATGGGTTTATGTTGTTTTTTATGATAATGATATAAAACAGGATGTACAAATTCTCGCAAATAGATTTGTGGTTCCAAAGATATTTGTGGCAAAGAGCAATTAAAATACATGGCAAAATAAGCTTTGGCTCTAATAAAATCTATTTCACCCATTAACAGTTGTAATAAAGAAATATTTTCTCGATGAGGTTGAATTACAGCTGTAATTTCTCTTAAAATTTTTATCAACTCACGTCGTTCTTCAAAAAACAAATCGGTTAATTCATTATTCAAGAAAATAGTTTCATTTGGCTCGATGTAGGTAATGTTTCCTGAATCGCTTTCATCCACTATTAACCCTTTAATGGAACGTTTATATTCTGCTTTTACCGACAAAACACGTCGTCCATCGCGGATGGTTTCTTCGGTTTCAGCTAAACAATTTTGTAATTTATAATGAGCTAAAGCACGACGGAAAGCAGCACTAATTTCTTGGTTTTTATATTGGATTTGTTTTCGAATTTTAGATAATGCAGGTGTAGCATTATCTTTAATTTCTTCCTTATCAACATCAATAATTTTCGCAATGGAAATAATAATTTCTACATCAAAGAAAAAAGCACTTACCTTATTGTATAAACATGGATATAGTTGCTGCCTTGCTTTTGGTGAAAAATATCGAAAAACATCTGCAATAGAGGTTAATGAAAAATAAAGTTCAATCAACTCATTGATTTCTAAATAATAGTTGTCAATTTTTAATTTATCTAAAAATGATAACTCATTAAATCCACTATGAGGTAATGCGACATCATTTTCAAGAATATCTTTCATCTCACGTGTATAAAAAAGTGCCTCTTTTAACACCTCAACATCTGTGATAAAATATTGTTTTTCGACTAAATTTCTACCTAAGGAACCACTACAACGATTCATTAATTCTTGAATAATAAATGGGAAATCAAGTTTTTGTAATGTTTTCTCAGGATAAAATGATAGCATAGTGGCAAAATTACTCAATATTTTAAACTATGGAAAGCGAAATTAGTATCACGAATCAAACAACATAAATTTAAACTAGACATAATAGCTAATTCTCTTTTTATTCTTATTTTATAACTGAAAATAATTACTCATTTACAATAATAATTTTTTCTAATGATTTATGATTTTATTGTTGTTGGCTCTGGCTCCGGAGGTGGTGCTATGTCCTACTATTTAAATAAAACCGGAGCAAAAGTATTACTTATAGAAGCCGGGAAATTTTACCGAAAAGATACGTTCCCAAAAACAGAAGCAGAAACTTCTGCTCATTTATATTGGGGTGGCGGCATTGAGTTTGCAAAAGATGGAAGAATGGGATTTTTGCGTACCAGAATGGTGGGTGGTTCTTCCATTGTATATCAATGTTTAATGGATCGTTTTGATGATATTGCATTGAACGATTGGAAAAATGAAAGTGGAGTAGATTGGTTTACTCCTGAAATATTGGATCCTCATTATTCGCAAGTGGAAAATGATATGGTATTGCATACTTTCACTAAAGAAGAAATGCGACCAAATGGTATTCTATTTGCCAATGCATGCGATAAATTAGGGTACAAATGGGATTACTTGCGACGTGGACAAAGTAATTGCGCACCAGACAAAAACAATGATTGTACCGGTTGTTTAGGTGGTTGTTTTAGAGATTCCAAACAAAGTTCATTAGTGGCTTTTATACAAAAAGCAGAAAAAGAAGGATTGGAAATAATTGCGGAAACAGAAATACACAAAGTAGAACCCAATGATAATACTTGTAAAATTTACGGATTACAAAATGGCAAACAAGTATCATTTGAAGGCAAGAAAGTAATTCTTTCAGGAGGTGCTTTTGGTTCCACACGAATGATGACAATGTCAGGTTTTAAATCAAAATTACCGGCTTTGGGTAAAAAGTTTGCATCACATCCACAATTTATGTGGTTAGGTTTTCAAAATGATATTGTAGATGCACATAAAGGTATGTTCCAATCTGTTGCTTCGAAAGATCCAAACTTTAGAGCACAAGGTTTTAAATTAGAAAATGTATTTGCATCACCTATTTCAATTGGCATGTTAATGAATGAAAATGGCATGGAACACCAGCGTTTAATGAAACAATACAGACACATGCAATGTATAGAAGTGGCAGTGAGAGATGAAAATGTAGGTGAAATATTGTGCGACAATAAAGGAAAATTAACTATCGTGAAACCGCTCACCGATCAAGATAAAACACGTAGAGACAAAGGACATCAAGCAATAGAAAATATTATGAATGCTGCTGGTGCAAAAGAAATATACAAATCACAATTTTATTTCGGATTGCATTTAATGGGTGGATGCTCCATGGGTGTTGATGCTGCAACATCGGTCGTAAACCCAGATTTTCAAGTGCATGGAGAAAAAACGTTATACATTGCTGATTCCAGTATCTTCCCAAATGCACCAGGCATCAATCCAGGTTTAACTATTAAATCATTAGGTCATAAATTAGCCATGCAATTAACTAAATAGTTGCAAAAAAAATAAATAAAATAAGATTCATTATCAAAAAAAATAAAGAAGTATGTCTAACTTTTTTTCAACTAGAGCCACAAAAGGATTATTAGCCGTAGGTGAAATATACTGTCCAAAAAATGGCGAATTTCCATCCTTTAAAGAAGTTGCCGGAACAGCCTATTTGAATAACTTAGTAAGGAATGTTCCAGAAGATGACTTTTCTTCACTTAGTTTAGTATTAGCTATCTTTTCTTTTTTACCTAATGGCATTTTATCATGGATTATCAATATTTGTAGAAATGCTCAATACAATCCTAGTGATGGCTTTCTACCTTCCAACTTACGACAATTAAATCTTGGATTGCGAGGTTTGTGTTTTTCACTTTATTATTCAGAATTTAATAATCCAAATTATAAAGGAAAAAAACCTCTAGAAGTAATTGACTATAAATTAAACAGAGTAACGGAATAATTTTAGTCTTGTTTCATTCGATTTTATCAAAAAATAAATCTCATGAAGAAAAATTATTCTTCAATGGCATTTAGTTTCATTTCGGTAGCCAATTCATGACCTAAATATTTTTCTATCCAATAATGAATGAGGTAAATTACAGGTGTTAACACAATGGCTACTATAAATTTATAAATATAATTTCCAATACAAATAGACATAACCAAAGTAAACGGCCATGCTTTTCCATTGGCATCACTCACATATTTAGGAAAAATATAGAAAGCAATTAGCAATACCACAAAACTATCTATAAACTGAGATACCAATGTAGAACCGGTAGCACGCAGCCAGATATGTTTTTCACCACTCCATTTTTTTATTTTTTGAAAAATAAAAACATCTACTATTTGACCAATTAAAAATGCGATTAAAGAGGCTAAAATAATGGCTAAACCTTGTCCAAAAACTTGACTGTATGCCGCTTGCATATTTGGAACACCTTGTTCAACTCGTGAACCAGGCCACCACGTAGCCGGCACTAAATGAATGGCAAAATAATACATAAAAAATGCATAACCCAATAAACCAACCGTTAAGTAAGACAAAAACTTCACTCCTTTTTTTCCATAGTATTCATTAATAATATCGGTCATTATAAAAACCACTGGCCACAAAAGCACACCAGCAGTAAGATTAAAAGAAAATGTATTTCCAAAAAGTGGAATTTGAAAAGGTGTTATTCCTATGGTATCTTCCAAAGAAAAGATTTTAACGCCAATAACTTCTGCAATAAATGCATTGGCGATAAAAAATCCACCTAAAAAAATAAATAATTTCGTAGATTTATCTTTGATTATATGGGTAATCATAAAACGTATTATTTTTTATATCAAAATAAATTTTCAATAAAAATATCGAACATGAAAATAAGTAAGCATCGCTCAAAAATAAAATTAAATTTTATATTCACTAAAATTAGCATTAAGTTTTGTCTTTTTATTTTTTTCATTTCTAATGTATTAGCCATTCAAGCTCAAGATATTGTACATCGATGTGCTTTAGACGAAATCACGACTCAGGCCATACAGTCTAATGCTTCTATTTCAGATGCTTTTCGTAGAGAAATTGGAAATGAGATTACTAATATTGTATCGTACGACAGCAGCATCGCCAATACAGATACAACTTATACTATTCAAGTTGTAGTGCATGTTGTGTATTTAAACAATAATAAATATGAAAATGTTCCTGATGCCATTATACAATCTCAAATAGATGCGTTGAATAGAGATTTTAATTTATTAAATGCAGACACTTCTAACTTAAGAGCATTTTTTGTTCCTTTTAGAGGTAATGCAAAAATTAAATTTGAATTAGCAAAGAAAGCGCCAAATGGCGCAGCAACTACAGGCATTACTAGAACAAAAGGAGAATTAGGAAATTTAAAAGGTTGGGATCCATTAAATAACGTAATCTGGACTGCATTAGGTGTAGAACCATTAAAAGAAGATTACTTTTTATTAACCAATTCTAAAGGAAAATCGCCTTGGCCGGCAAATAAATATTTAAACCTATATGTATGTGATTTAAATTATTCAAATAGAAAATGTAATACTTGTTTGACCTTATGTGACACTTGCGGTGCACTTGGCGGTTTTGCCTATCCTCCATCGAATGCTACGAATTGGGGACCATTAGCTTTAGATCATGGAAAGTATGATGGTATTGTAATTGATTTTCGTTTTTTTGGACAAAACAATTGGTATGCGCAAGATTCTACCACACAACGTTTCAGAGATTTTTATACGCAAGGACGTTCCACCGTTCATGAAATGGGTCATTATTTAGGTTTACAACATAGTTGGGGAAATGTATTGCCAATTCCTGGATTTGATAATGGATGTGAAATTGATGATTTCATTGATGACACTCCTGAAGAAGCATCTGCATTTGCCAGTAATTTAGTTCGAGGTACTTTAAATCCATGCGATTCCACCATTAATACTTGTACTAAAAATTATTTAGGAAGAGATTGGCCGGATATGTTTGAAAATTACATGAATTATTCCACTGATTTATGTTATAATTTATTCACCAAACAGCAGGTCAACTTAATGCGATTTAATTTAATTACACGTAGAGGTAACTTAATTACCAAAAGAGAAGTGGAAGAAAATACGACAACGCCTATCAAAAATATTTCTATAAAAGAGATGGGTATTAATATGTATCCAAATCCGGCACAAAATATTTTTATGGTTGAATTTCAAAAACCAAATTCAACAGATATTACTTATCAACTCATCGATATTAGTGGTAAAATGATTTCATCTCATTTAATTCCAAAATACACTTCTACCTTTTCCATTAATACACAATCATTTTCAAATGGAATTTATTTTCTAAAACTAATGAATGAAGATGTTCAAGCATTTGAAAAAATAATCATTCAAAAATAATTTAAAAAAAAATATTTTTTGTTTGTTTCATGATGTGTAAACATAGCATAGGAAATAAAGTATTTAGTGTATAAAATGATAAAAGGTTTATCCAAATACAATATCCATCTATTTTTACGGCAAAGGAACACGTACATAACTGCCAGTTATGCTACCATATCCACCCCAAACGCCTTTACCTCCTTTTATATTGGATTTAACCAATACAAAAGAACCAAAAGGATTTCCTTGACTGGAGCGATTGGCTTCTAATGTTCGCCAAAAATCATAATGTGCTTTATCAATTTGACAAAGTTTTACGGTACATACAGAATCTGCAATATCCCAATAACCATCTGTATTGAAGTTAAAATCTGAAGGATTACTTCCAATAGGTTTTCCTTTAGGAATAAAAATTTGAAAGGCTTTTCCGTTGAAAAAATTATCATCAAAGACAGATTGACTGCTGATTAAAAATGGTTGATTATCCGCTTTTGTAAAATAACGATAATAATTTCCAAACGCAGGTGGATCTTTTAACCAACCATAAACCTGAAAAAATGAATCTGCAAAAGCAGCATTTGGATGCGGCATTAACCACAATGAATCAAAATAAACCGGCTGAGGAATGGACGTAGTGGAAGTTAAATATTGATTATCTACATCAATTCGTAAATCATATTGTTTTCCAATTTCACCTATAAAATTGGTATCCGTTAAGCCTACAGTATAAATACTTACATCTGGAAAATCGCCGGCACTATCTATTTGGATTCCGAATTGTGCTGCCAATGCTATGGCAATCGAATCGGGTAAAGTTTGTAGAATACTTGAATTATATTCCACTAATTGCACGGAATCATTTCCATTACTGACTATTATAGTTGCGCCATGTACAAAGAAATTTCCCAGTTTATTGATGTTGATATTATCATACAAAGAAATACTTTTTGTGAGAATAACATAAGGTGGAAGTCCATTTTCTATATGACCTTCTACAATAATTTCGTTCGGGTTGTTTTTTATATTTAATTTGATTTCTTTCTCGCATGCCGTGAAGATGAAAAATGAAATCATCACACTAAAAAACAAGCTTAAGGAATAATATAATCGTGTATTTAATCTCATTTTTAAAATTTAAAATTCCAAGTAAATGAAGGAATTACAGGAAACAACGAAACATTAATAGGTGTTTGTTTTAAATTTCCGGTTAAAGTACTTCCTTCTATTTTGTTATAAATAAAATACGTGTTTTTGCGGTTATATACATTGTATATTGAAATATTATAGCTCGACTTCCAACGTCTGTTTGGACGGCGTTTGGGAATTGGCGTATATGTTAAGGCAACATCCATTCTATGATAAGCCGGCACTCGATATGAATTACGCGACGCGTAACCAATCATCGGATTAAATTCGATGAGTGACAAAGCATTGGCTGGTGTAATGGCATTTCCTGTTGCATAAACAAAAGTTGCACCTACGCTCCATTCTTTATTGATATCATAATTAATATTAATAGACAAATCATGTGTTCTATCGTATTTTGCAGGAAACACTTTGCCTTCATTTAATTCTTTAAATTTTCTATCGCTTCGCGAAATGGTATAACCAATCCAACCGTTTAATTTTCCGGTTCGTTTCTTTAAGAAAAATTCAGCTCCATAGGCTTTTCCTTTTCCAAAAACATAACCTAATTCTTGATCTACATTTAATTCATTGACATAACTTTCACCATATTCAATTTGATTCCAAAGATGTTTAAAATAAACTTCAATAGATGTTTCAAACATATTGTCTTTAAAATTTCTAAAATAACCTACTGAATATTGCATTGCCATTTGTGGTTTTACAATGCCCGAACTTTGCACCCAAACATCCGTGGGCAATGTGCTATTTGAAGATGAAACTAAGTGTATATACTGGTAGTTTAATGCCATTCCTGCTTTTATAGAATTATTATTTCCAAACGCATAACGCATGGCAAAACGAGGTTCAGGGCCAACATAGGTTTTTATTGGCTTACTTCGTTTATAAAAAATTGTATCATAACCAATGATCTGATCTCCACGTACTTTTTGGTATGGGCCAATATGTTGGAACATACTCAATCTAAAACCAAAATCAAATTTCAATTTTTCATTTACGTTATATTCGTGTGCAACATACCACGCCAATTCATGTGAATAGCGTTTATTAATTTTTGATTCAAAATCGGTATCTCCACTTCGTGCGCTGGCTTGTGTTGGTGTCATTCGATGATGCGTGTACATCATGCCAAATTTTAATTTGTGTTTGGTATTTAAATAATAATCTAAATCCATTTTTACATTAAAATCACGAACGCCGGAAAATGCATTAAAAGCAAAATCAGTTTGTTTGCCTGAAAAACTAAAATTATAATCATTAAATACAAAAGTGGTATTCATAAATAATTTATCATTAAACAAATGATTGTATCGAACGGTGGCGGTGGCATTTCCCCAAGGTATTTTTACATTGGTTTGATTTTTGGTGGAATTATACACAAACACATCACGGCCAAAATAGGCACTGATATACAATCTATCTTTATCGGAAAATTGATAGTTGGCTTTTAAATTAATATCATAGAAAAAATAATTAGTACCTGCAAAATCAGTTTTCTTTAAAAGTGGTTGAGCGATGTCGAACAAATAGGTTCTTCTTCCAGAAAACAAAAAAGAACCTTTGGCTGTTTTGGGAGATTTAGGTTTTTTAAATGGTGCCATTATGGTTAACCTCGATGAAATGATTCCAATACCACCTTCCATTTCAAAACGCTTATTATTTCCTTCTTTCATTTGTATGTCTATCACGGAAGAAAGTCGGCCGCCGAAATTGGCCGGCATCGCTCCTTTATATAAGGTGGTATTTTTCACCGCATCGGCATTAAAAACAGAGAAGAAACCAAATAAATGACCGGTATTATATACAATTGCATCATCCAACAAAACTAAATTTTGGTCAGGTCCACCACCACGTACATAAATACCGGAATTGCCTTCGCCGGCAGCTTGTACGCCTGGCATAAGTTGAATGGCTTTTATAATATCTACTTCACCCATAAATGCCGGAATAGATTTTATTCGATCAGTAGAAAGTTCTTCTTTTCCCATTATCGTACTCTTAACATTTTCATCTTTTCGTTCGCTGGTAATCACTACTTCTTCTAATGCTTTTGAATCATCAGAAAGTTCAAGGTTGATGCGTAAATCTGTATCTAAATTGATTTCTTTGATTTGAGTATAATATCCGATATAGGAATATTCAATTTGATAAATACCTTTGGGCAATGAAAGAGAATAAAATCCATATAAATTGGTGGTGGCACCTAATGCATGATTGCCTTTTACCGCCACATTGGCACCTATTAAAACTTCACCATTTTTTGCGTCTTTTAAAAATCCACTAATGGTATATTTTTCTTCTTGAGCGAATGAAAAGAATGAATGAAACAGAAATAGAAAATAGAATAGATTGGCTGCTTTCATGAAAAATTTAATGGATTAAAAATAAGCACTTGAAAGCAGTCTTCCTATTATTCCTTAATTATTTTTTTTATGACTATTCCTTTATCTGTGTTTATTTTCAATAAATATAATCCACTTGCTAACGACTCTATATTTATTGTACTTTGCTGTGTAGAATTTATGATGAAAATTAATTGTCCAATGTGATTTAAGAGTGTTATGGATTCAATGGTTAAATTGCTATTATTTTGTATGTTTAAAATATTTCCAACAGGATTTGGATAAATGGTTAACTTATTTTCAAGCTCTAGTGTTGATACATAAGTAGTGGTAGTTAGAATATCATACGCTTTTTTAAAATCGGGAATGCCGTATCCAATTCGTTTGTCTGGAGTTAAAAATTGTGAGGCACTTTGTTCTATTGCTGTTTTTATTTCCCAATTTGTTTTTGTTGGAAATGCTTGCCATAAACAAGCGGCAAGACCAGCTATTTGTGGTGTGGCATAAGAAGTTCCATTTCCGACAGCTACATTTCCGATGCTATTAATGAATTTTGCATTAACGCCCACTGCGGCAATATTAGGTTTAATTCTGCTATCATTTGGCAATCCATGTCCACTTGATGTAGCCACGTTTCCATTGATATCTACTGAAGCAATACAAAATGCGCTATCTGCATCAGCTGGTGAAGAGATATATTTCCAAGGTTTTGCGCCTTCATTTCCTGCGGCAACACAAACTAACATTCCTTTGGAAGATGCAATATTTACTGCTTTTGAAGCAGGTGTATTATTTAATCTAAAATCTGACGTGTCATGACTTTCTGAAGGAATATCAAAAGTGGTATAGCCTAAGGAAATGCTTACGACATCTACACCCAATTGATAACAGCGCTCTAAGGCAACTGCTAAATTAAATTCTTCTTGCAATCGTTCGTTGGAATTATTTTCAGTATGAAATAAATAAAAGTTGGATTTAGTGGCTGTACCGATGTAATGGCTATCCTTAAATGCGGCAATAAAGGATAAACAATTAGAACCATGTACACCACCAGATTCATCATATACCAGTGAATCATTATGTACATAATCATAAGTACCTAAAATTCTATGTTCATCAAATAAAGATTTAAATGCTAAATTTGAATCTGCACGATAAAATCCATTATCACAAATGGCTATTGTCATATTTTCACCATTAAATCCTTGTTCGTGTAAATATTCACCATTTAATAAATGAACTTGTGGAAAGGATGTGTTATAATTATCTTCGAAATCTTGTACCTCGTTGGCTTCTACGCATTCAGTGATATGTTTTGTTGAAGAAATTCCTACTAATTTTTTCTTTTCTACTTTGATAACATTTGAAACAAATGGAAATTGCTGAATCTTTAGACTCTTTTTTATATCTATTGAAATTAAAGACGCATTTAACCAATTCGAAGTGTTTATTATCGTTGCACGTTCATTTTTTAGTTGTTCTATATAATTTACATCTACCGGAAAATCGCGTTCATCAACCGGAATATTAAATTTTTTTCTATATTCTACCGCTTCTTTAGAAAATAAACGTTCTACGTTTTTGTCCACAGGTTTATCTTTAAAATAGACAATAAATTTATCTTGTTTGGGCTTTGCCAAAATAACATTAAACAACACTAAAAAAAATAAAAATATAATTTTATTCTTTGCCATAATCAATTGCGTATTGTCTTAAAATAAAACCTTTTTCTGCTCTATCTTCCCAAGGCGATCCAATATTAATTTCTCCAGTTACCATCCAAAATTCTTTATATACCAATCCAATATTACGAGCAAATTTTTCAACCGAATAGGTTTTAAAGATAGCTGTTGAATCTTGAATTTGTGTGACCATTAAAGTTGAATCAAAAATTTTAAAACCGTTATCATAATATTTATCTCGTTCTTTGATGGTATATTTCCAATCGTTTAAATAATAATTAGTAGAATCTAAAATAAATGGTGGTGGAATCGTGATATATCTATTGCCCAACCATTTTAAATTTTTATCATTTGGAAAGACGAGCTTAATGTAACGTAAGTTTTCTTCTACACGTTCCAAATATTGTGTAGTTTTAACGAAATATTCAACATTGTATAATTCCCATTCATTGTATAATGAATCGGAATAATAGCGAAGAATTTTTTTCGATTTTCGTCCTAAATTATCCAAAAACTGCTCTCCTATTTTTTCTTTCAGATATATAGTTGAGTACCTTCTGGAATGGTCGAAATCGTTATAAATTATAGAATCGACTTTATAGGTAACAAAGGTTCCTGAATCATCGGGAAAATAATTGTAGCCATAATCGTATTCATTGTATTCAATCTGTTTCTCACATGCAAAGACCAAAAAAAGTATTGGTAAATAAATGACAATTATATTTTTCGAAAATCGCACGTTAAAATTAGAATTATTCTTTACCAAATCTTATTGCTCGTTGATAAACAATAAATCCATACTTTGAATTATTTTCATACGTTTGAGTGTCGTTTAAAAGCTGTGCATCTAAACGCCATAATTCTTTATAAACCAATCCTACATTCCTTGAATATCGTTCTAAGCTATATACTTTTTGTACATTTGACGAATCAGCAATTTGCAAAATCGTTAATGTTGAATCGGATGAAAAATTTAAATTTGAATAGAGTGCATCTTTTTCAGTTAATTTATATTCCCAATCAAAATTGGTGGTGGTATATCTTAAATCTAAAAATGGAAAGTGATTGGTTTCAAAATATTTATTGCCATGCCAAGAATCATCTATTTTTAACGGAAAAATGAGTTTTACATAGCGAATATTATCTTCCACTTGCTCTACATTCGTTTTGTTTTTTATAAAATACCATACATTCCAAAATTGCCAAGGTTGTGTAGTATCCGTGCTTATATATCTTTCTAGTTTTTTGGCTTTTCTACCTAAATTGTCAATAAATTCTTCTGTTACTATTTCTTTTACAAACTGAGTAGAAAAACGTTTCAAATTGGAAGGATCAAAATCATTAAAAATAACGGAATCCACTTTGTAGATGACATATTTCCCTGAATCATCGGGAAAATAATTATAGCCAAAATCGAATTGTACTACTTCTGTTTCTTTTTTACAAGAAACGATTGTTGCAAAAAGCAAAACAATAAAATTCAACTTGTAGAAATCTATTTTCATACTACTGTAAATATACAATAAAGATGTAATTTATGCACTTTTAGTTGTTTGACAGGATGTTATTTATGTTGATTTATATTATGCTGATTCTCAAATTTCATATCTAGATGATTATTTATATGTATCTTAGAATCGAAAAAATATTGGAGTATGCAATCAACACAAACAGTAGGAACCTATTTTAAAACGATGAATATTTTACATTATGCCATTTGTTTCGGGTTGGTTTTTATACTTGCGGGCGCAAGAGTATTTGTGAAGCAAAACTCAACAAATCCAAATTTTCCGAGTGAACAAGTATTGGAAATTATTGGTATTGTTGTAGGTGCCATTGGTGTTATCGTTGCTCGTTTTATATTTTTTAAGAAAACAAAAGAAGCATTAGCTGTTTTTACTTTAGGTGAAAAATTAACTATTTTTAGATTTGCGCATTTAATACAAATCAGTATTTTAGAAGGTGTTGCGTTTTTAAATATTGTATTTTATTTTTTAACACACAATGATTTACATTTTTTCATTGCTGTTGGTGTAGCGTTAATGCTCTTGTTTCGTCGACCACAGCGACAATTGGCAGCCATGCTTTTATTTTCAGGATTAGAAGATAAGCAAATCGTTTACGATGATGCTATTCCACTTTAATTTTATTCAAACAACGCAGTGTCGCTTAATAAAATGCCGTCTTCGTCGCAATACACATACTTATCCGGTGTAAAAAAAACATGCGCAAAATCCACTTGAATTTGTTTTAATCCTGGATATTTTTTTACGGAACGAGTTGGATTGGTGTTCAATGCTTTGATGCCTATTGCCATTTCATTAATGGCCGCACTATCGCGAATGCAACCATGTACAATGATGCCTTCCCATTCGTTTTTAATGGCAGCAGCAGCCAATAAATCGCCGACTAATGCACAACGCAACGAACCACCACCATCAATCACTAATACTTTCCCTTTTCCATTTACATTGCGCAAGGTTTCACCTACTGGTGTATTATCTTCAAAACATTTTATCGTATAAATTTGACCATAAAATTGTTTTTTTAAACCATAAGATTGAAAAACAGGATGTGCTACACTTACTTTACCTTCGTTAGCATCGAATAAATCAGCAGTTGAAAATGACATAAAAAATTAAAAATTAAAGTGGGTAAATAATACATACGAAGTTACAATTATAACTTAAATTTTATAAATCTTAATTCAGAAATATTAAATTTACAATATGGCAAAACAATACACATCCCATTTGCTCATGGTTCGTCCGGCATGTTTTCAATTTAATGTAGAAACAGCGGCGTCCAATTTATTTCAAAATCAAATTGAAAATTTATCGAAAGAAGAAATAAAACAAAAAGCAGTTGCTGAGTTCGATGCTTATGTCAATAAACTACAAGAACATTTAATAAATGTAACGGTGATACAAGACACAAAAGAGCCAGCAAAACCAGATGCCATTTTTCCAAATAATTGGATTAGTATGCATGATGACGGAACAATTTATATCTATCCGATGTGTACACCCAACAGACGTTTAGAAGTAAGACCAGAAATTATTGATGATTTACGAAAAAAATTTAAGATTCAAAATATTGTAGATTTAACTTTTTACACGAAACAAAATATTTATTTAGAAGGCACTGGAAGTATCTTATTTGATCATTTAAATAAAATTGCTTATGCTTGTTTGTCGCCACGCACAAACCAAGATTTATTTGAACAACTTTGTATAAAACTTGGCTATCAAGCATTTTCATTTTCGGCATACAACGAACAGGATGTTTTAATTTATCATACAAATGTAATGCTCACCATTGGAGATAAATTTGCAGTAATTTGTTTAGAAAGCATAAAAAATGAGCTAGAACGAAATACGATAAAACAACAATTGGAACAAACTGGACATGAAATTATTGACATTAATTTTGAGCAAATGAATGCTTTTGCAGGCAACATGTTGCAAGTGGAAAATGAAGATGGAAAAACGTATTTAGTGATGTCAGAAACGTCGTATGACAGTTTAAATATTCAACAAATCAAACAAATAAATAAACATACTTCTATACTTTCTGTAGAAATTCCTACCATAGAACAAATTGGTGGTGGAAGTGCGCGTTGTATGTTGGCTGAAATTTATTTAGCTGTAAAATAATTATTTTATATACACTTTCCACTTTTCAGATTCAGCGATTTCTTTGATAAATTCATTACGTTTCAAAATTAGATTTGTCATGTATTTCTTTAAAAAAATAACATCTGCTAATTTACCTAAAAAACCTAAAGGTGCTTCATAGTTCAACTCATCTATCAATACTGTTTTTCCATTTTTAACTTCTAAAAAATGGTCGTGATGAAAATGATTAAAAATACCTTTGGTTTGTGAATCTCTAAATGCAAATGGTGGATTAAAATTATACACTTTGGAGGTTAAAAATTGTGTTACGCCAAAATGATACGCTTGCCATGTAACAAATTCGCCATCTTCCATTAAACCGTAAGTTTTGCCGGCAATTGCTTCTTCATTAGTATGAAACATCGAATGTTTATGTACTTCAACGCTTCGAGATAAATCGAAACAGATTTGTATAGGTGCGTTGATTTCGGTTTCTACACGAATGATTGGCATAATTAAATGTACTCATTATTTTTAAATAGACCTATAAAAAAAGCAGTTGAGTTTTAAACATAAAGGGCAATTGATTTCAGATTTCAGATTTAGACTTAAAATGAAATCTTGGATTAATACTTAATAAGAAAACGTGCCGTATGTACTTTTAATAGTCACCTTTTTTTGTTCAGATTCTTCAACGTATCCAACGATTTGAGCATCGATATTAAACGATTTAGAAATAGAAATTAAGGTGTTTGCAAATTTTTCATCGCAATAAATTTCCAATCTATGTCCGCAATTAAATACTTGGTACATTTCTTTCCAATCAGTTTTACTTTCTTGTTGAATGAGTTTAAACAATGGTGGAATGGCAAATAAATTATCTTTTACAATGTGATATTTATTGATATAATGTAAAATTTTTGTTTGTGCACCACCACTGCAATGTATGATTCCATTAATATTTTTAGTGCCAATTTCGTCAATCGCTTTTTTCACAATAGGTGCGTATGTTCTTGTTGGTGAAAGCACCAATTTTCCAGCATTTAGAGGTGCGTCATCTACTGAATCCGTTAATAATTTTGAACCTGAGTAGATGAATTGATAATCCGTGTTGGCATCAAACGCTTCCGGATATTTTTCTGCATATATTTTTGAAAAAACATCATGTCGAGCGGAAGTTAAACCATTACTGCCCATTCCACCATTGTATTCATTTTCATAAGATGCTTTTCCATAAGAAGCAAAGCCTACAATTACGTTTCCGGCTTGTATATTTGCATTGTCTATTACCTCACTGCGTTTAAATCGTGCTGTCATAACTGCATCTACAGAAACCGTGCGAATAACATCGCCCATATCGGCGGTTTCGCCACCCATTGCATGTATTTGCACACCATTTTCGTGCATCATTTCCACCACTTCATTCGTGCCATCAATCAATGCTTTGACGACATCACCGGAAATTAAATGTTTATTTCTGTTGATAATGCTCGACATTAAAAAATTAGACGTCGCTCCTACGCATATTAAATCATCCGTATTCATAACAATGGCATCTTGTGCGATGCCTTTCCAAACAGCTAAATCGTTGGTTTCTTTCCAATATAAATAAGCCAATACACTTTTGGTGCCAGCACCATCTGCATGAATGATAGAACAATATTCGTCATTGCCGGTTAAATGGTCTGGATAAATTTTGCAAAATGCATTTGGGAACAAACCTTTATCTACATTTTTAATGGCTGCATGGACTTCGTCTTTAGTAGCAGAAACACCACGTTGGTCGTATCGGTTGGTGGAACTCATTTTAAAAATAAATTTGTACAAATATACCAATTAGAAAATGGAGTTGAATGCGAATTAATATCAATAAAAAGGTAATTATGGATAAAATAAAAAAAATGGAAGTAAAAAAAATTTGAATATTTTTATTCGCTAACAATTTTAAACGTGGTTCTTCTATTTATTTGATGTTGTTCATCGTTGCATTTTTCGCAAACACATGTTTCAATAGGCATTGTTTCTCCATAGCCTTTTGCCGTTAAACGATTGGTAGATATTCCTTTAGAGATTAGATATTGTACCACACTTTCAGCTCGTTTTTGAGACAATGTTTGGTTGTAAACATCACTGCCTCTACAATCGGTATGGGCTGAAAGTTGAATTTTTATAGTTGGATTATTTTGAAGAATAAATACCAACGTATCTAAACTTTGTGCAGCATCGGCACGTATATTCCATTTATTGTAATCGTAATAAATATTGTTTAAGGTAATTTCTACATCTTGATAAATCTTATCTAAAGTAATTGTTTTTTGAATGATGATAGTATCGCCATCTTTAGCCGGTAAATTTGTAGTTACATTTTCTTCTGTTGCTAAAAAACCAAACTTTGAAACTTTCAAAGTATAGTTTTTTCCTTTTGGTAGAATAGTTTGTGTAGTACCTTCAATATTTGTCAGAAATGGTTGATTCGTTGACTTTACTTCCTCTAGGTTATGTACCACTACATTTGCTTGATCGATTGGAACCAAACCTAAATACAAAGAATTAGGATTGTTTTCATTTTGATATTTTTTAGTTTGAACAAGTGTTTTCAATACAAAAATAGCTGGTGGCAATGGCTCTGCTGGTGCCATACGTTTTTCAAAATAATAAATATCATCCAATCCATTTCCACCTTTTCGATTAGAAGTTAAATAACCACATAACAATACGGAATCATCCGATGGCTTAATGAGTGCCATACTAAAATCATCGCCTCCACTATTGATGCCATATCCTAAATTTTGGACATTGGTATATATTTTTCCTTCTTTGGTTGCCATATAAATATCTAATCCACCATAACCAATTTTACCATTAGAAGAAAAATACAATTTATTATCTGTTGCAATAACAGGAAATAATTCGTCGCCTTGTGTATTCACTTTTGAGCCAGCATTAATTGGATATTCATAATTTCCAGCATTGTTTATTTTTGCTAAAAAAATATCTTTTCCACCATAACCATCTTTACTATCTGAAACAAAATATAATTCACTATCATCTGGTGACAAATACGCTTGCCCTTCGTTAATGGTATCAGCAAATAAAACCAATCGTTCTGGTTCGCTCCAAGTATCGTCAATATTTTTGGTAGTTTTATAAATATGACAATACGCATTTGTATTTTTTTCTTTAGGCAAACATCTAGTAAAATAGGCTATTTTTCCATTTTTTGACAGAACAAGTTCTGCATCGTGGTAATCAGAATTTATAGGAGATGACAATGCAATTGGAGAAGAAAATGTGTGATTATTTATTTTATTAACTTCGTATATATCTGTATAATTCTGTCCACTCCAATCGTCTTTCATTGCATTTTTGGAAGTTTGTGTGGATGTTATATACATTATATCCTTTTTCAAAAATGGGGCAAAATCTAAAGTTGTTGTATTAAAATTTAAATTATTTAATTTTACTAATGCACGTTTTTTTTGTTCTTTTATTACATTTTCTAAGAATTCGTATTCTTTTTGTAATCTAAATTTCTCGCTTTTATTGGCTTTTAAATACGTATCTAAATAAGACAATGCTTCTTGATATTTTTCGTTGCGTTTTAATGCATTTAAATATAAAAAAACAGCATCGTTTTGAACACGTAAGTCAGCCATTTTCTTATACCAGCTTTCCGCATTTGCATAGTCTAATTGTTTATCATAGCTATCGGCAATTTTCAAGGCAATTTTAGTTTGCTCTTGTGTTGTTTTTGCTTTGGAGAAATCTTTTTGTAATAAATCAGCTGCCAAAAGATACTTTTTGTATTGATAGGCTGTTTCACCATCTTGAATTTTTGCACCTGATTTACAAGAAAATAAAACTAAAACAATAGCGATAGTAAAGATAATTGGAGCTGTCTTAATCATAGAATAAAAGTAATAAATATAAAGTACTTAGAAAAACAAAAAAGATTTCTAAAGGTTTAACGCTCTAGAAATCTTAAAATTATTTTTTAAAAAAAAAATTATTTTGAGAATAACATTTCTCTGTATTTTGGTAATGGCCATAATTCGTCATCAACCAAACCTTCAATTTTATCGACTATTTCGCGCATTTTATCCATAATTGGTTTTACTTTATCGCAATATAATGCTGCTTGTTTTTTCGCATTAGAAATATCATTTCCTTTTACACGTAAATCAAACATTTCTTTATCTAATTTGATTAATTTATCAATTCCTTCAGAAATAAGTTTTAACAAATCAACTTGAGCTGTATATAATTTTGCATCTAAGCCGATTTCTTTTAAACCTTTTACGTTTACAATCAATTTATTTTGATATTCCACACAAGCAGGAATTATTTGATTCACCACAATTTCACCTAAAGCACGTGATTCGATTTGAATGGCTTTTACGTAATTTTCCAATGCAATTTCGTAACGTGCTTCTATTTCGCGGTGAGAATAAATTCCTTGCGTTTCAAACAATTTAATAGATTTATCAGAAACTAGAACATCCAATGCAGATGGTGTGTTTTTGTTATTACTTAATCCACGTTTTTTAGCTTCTTTATGCCATTCATCAGAGTAGTTGTCACCTTCAAAAATAATTTGTTTTGATTCTTTGATTGTTTTACGCAACACTTTTAAAATCGCCACATCTTTATAATCGCCACCTTTGATATATTCATCTACTTCAGCTTTAAACATGCCTAATTGTTCCGCAACAATAGTATTTAAAACGGTCATTGGTAATGCGCAATTCGCAGATGAGCCAACGGCACGGAATTCAAATTTATTTCCTGTAAATGCGAATGGTGAGGTTCTGTTTCTGTCCGTGTTATCTAACATGATATCAGGAATTCTATTATGAATATCTAAACGTAAGTTGATATTATCTTGCTCATCAAATTTATCTTCATCTACACGAGTTTCAATCATATCCAATACTTCTTTCAAATAAGAACCTGTAAACACTGAAATAATTGCTGGTGGCGCTTCGTTAGCACCTAATCGATGGTCGTTACCATGAGAAGCTACTGATGCACGCAATAATTCTTCGTGTCTATTCACTGCAGCGATCGTATTTATGAAGAAAGTTAAAAATTGCAAATTGGTTCTTGGCGTTTTTCCAGGTGATAATAAATTCACGCCAGTATCTGTTCCCATTGACCAGTTATTGTGTTTACCACTTCCGTTCACACCGGCAAATGGTTTTTCATGGAATAAAACTTTTAATTTATGTTTGGATGAAACTCTATCCATAACATCCATTAATAATGAATTATGGTCAACCGCTAAATTAGCTTCTTCGAACATAGGTGCGCACTCAAATTGAGATGGTGCAACTTCATTATGACGTGTACGAATTGGAATACCTAATTTCAAACATTCAATTTCAAAATCACGCATATATGCATAAACGCGTTCAGGAATTGCACCGAAATAATGGTCTTCTAATTGCTGCCCTTTAGGAGAACGTTTCCCTAATAGTGTTCTGCCAGTCATCACTAAATCCGGACGAGCATAGTACATAGCAGAATCTACCAAGAAATATTCTTGTTCCCATCCTAATGTTGTATTTACATGTTTTACATCTCTATCAAAATATCTTGCCACTTCAGTTGCTGCTGTGTCTAATGCTTGAATAGATTTTAATAATGGAGCTTTAAAATCTAAAGTTTCACCGGTATAAGAAATAAAAATAGTTGGCACACAAAGTGTTTTTCCGCTTCCTACAGTCATTATAAAAGCTGGAGAAGTAACATCCCAAGCCGTATAACCACGAGCCTCAAAAGTTACACGAATTCCACCTGATGGAAAAGAAGAAGCATCCGGTTCTTGTTGTACTAATGCATCCGCACTAAATTCTTCAATACCACTTCCACCTTTAGGCATAAAAAATGAATCGTGTTTCTCAGCAGTAGTTCCTGTTAATGGCTGGAACCAATGTGTATAATGTGTTGCACCTTGTTTCATTGCCCATGCTTTCATGGCAGATGCTACTTGGTCTGCAATATCACGATCTACTTTTTTACCATCTTTTACAGATGCATTCAGTTTTTTATAGGCATCTGATGGCAAAAATTCTTTCATTTCTTTTTCGCCAAATACGGCAGAAGCAAAAAAATCAGAAATTTTTTCAGCCGGTAATTCAACGCTTACTTTGGGTCTGGAGGAAAATGCAGAAATTGCATTAAATCTTGTTTTTGACATAACTTTCTTATTTTTATACAAAAATGGAGAAAATTTTTAGAAAAAAATCAAGATGTGGATTGAATTATTGTTAATTTTTCGAAAATAATGAAGAAATTTTCATATCTCTTGACTTTAAACAGAATCCAATTAATATAAATGGGATTGCAATGGAACGATATCGCACAATTGCACCTGAATTATTGACGATTAACCCGATTAAAAATAATATACTCAACCCAAATAAAATTGAAAATATAGCATAAGGATTATTGAGTATTGACTTTTTGTTGACTGTGAAAGCTAATATAACTATTACCAATAACAAGATAAATGTTTCAAATGATGCTAAATAGGCTAAAAATATATTACAATCTTTGGGCAATGGTCGAATAAATGGATTAATGATGGCTTCCCATATTAACAATAAAGCACCATGAAAATTATGTGGAATACGTTCCACCTGAAAGGTCATATTTCCAGGCGAATTAATAAAGTATTCTCTTCTTACTAAAAATTCATACATCAAACTATGTTGATCAGATAAAATATCTACCAAAAATGCAGCAGCACCAAATACCAAAATCGTTAAAACAAAAAACTTGAAAGAGATTCGTGCGGATTCATATTTATTATAAATAATAATAGCTGCTAAAAATGGAAGCAAGAATGCCAAAATGTAAATTCGAGTATAACCTAATACTATTAATCCAAATAGGGCAAAAAACAAATTTCGTTTTCTAAATGAATTTTGCAATATTATATCTAAATTATATAAAATAATTCCTAAAGCAAAAATAACAATAGCTTCTTTATGTACTCCTGAAGTCCAAAAAACAATAGATGGAATTCCGAATAAAATAAATTGTAATATTTTTTTGCTGTACACCTTATTTTCGAAAAACAAATAAAGCGTATATGTTCCTATAAATGATAAAAAAGCAAACACCAACGCATGTACATTATACACACCAAATGAAAACGGACGAATAATAGCATTAATTCTTACTAAGAAATAATTACTACTATCAAACCAAAAATGCATAGCATCTGTATAAGGCAATAAATAGGGTGGCACTGGTGTAAAATCGTTTGTACCGATAGCTAATTTAAAATACACAAATGGATCTTCTTTTAATGCATTGTAGATGATATTACCATCATTAAAATACATAAAAGTGTCACCTCCTGCTAATATTCTACTCTTATATAAAAAACCAAATAAAATAGCACTAAATGCTTTTAAGGAAAAGCCGACAAGTAACACTTTTTTGCTAATTGATTTTGAAGTAAAAAACCATTTACTGTTTATTATTAGCATTAAACATGCAACGAAAATAATAGGCGCAAGAAATTCTTGAATTGCATTCATTAATGTGTAAAAATACGTTATTTAATTTATTGATGATAAAATAAAACAATTCCTTGTTGAATATTCTCTATTTTTGCACATATACTTAGCAAATGTCAACGAAAATACAACAACCCATTGTCAATGAAGAAACGGCAAAATCTTTAGGATTATTGCTTGAAGAATATCAAAAAATACAAGATATATTAGGTAGAATTCCCACATTTACCGAATTAAGTGTGTATGCAGTTATGTGGAGCGAGCATTGCAGCTATAAAAACTCCATCAAATATTTAAAAAAATTACCAAGAAAAGGGAAAGCCTTGCTAGTTGAAGCCGGTGAAGAAAATGCCGGATTAGTAGATATTGGCGACGGCTGGGCATGTGCTTTTAAAATTGAATCACACAATCATCCAAGTGCTGTAGAGCCATTCCAAGGTGCTGCTACTGGCGTAGGTGGAATTTCTAGAGATATTTTTACCATGGGCGCACGACCTATTGCTTCTTTAAATTCTCTTCGTTTTGGAAATTTAGACAATAAACGGACGCAACACTTATTGAAAGGCATAGTAAAAGGCATTTCTCATTATGGCAACTGCTTTGGCGTGCCAACTGTTGCCGGAGAAGTTTATTTTGACGATTGCTACCAAGTCAATCCATTGGTAAATGCGATGAGTGTTGGCATTGTAAAAGTAGGTGAAACCATTTCGGCCACTTCCGAAGGTGTCGGAAATCCAATTTATATAGTAGGTGCGTCCACTGGAAAAGATGGCATACATGGTGCCACATTTGCTTCTGAAGATTTAGGTGAAGATGCAGAAGACAAAATCCCATCGGTTCAAGTAGGCGATCCTTTTACGGAAAAATTATTACTAGAAGCCACTTTAGAAGTAATAAAAACCGGTGCTGTTGTTGGCATGCAAGATATGGGCGCAGCAGGCATTACATGTTCTACGAATGAAATGAGTGCCAAAGGCAAACATGGTATGAAAATTTGGTTAGACAAAGTACCTACTCGACAAAAAAATATGCAGCCTTTTGAAATTCTACTATCTGAATCTCAAGAAAGAATGCTAATAGTAGTTCAAAAAGGCAAAGAGAAAGAAGTGGAAGCTGTATTTGAAAAATGGGATTTACATTGTGCCATTATTGGAGAAGTAACCGAAGGTAATTTCGTACAATATTATATGAATGATGAGTTAGTGGCCGAAGTGCCTGCTGACACCTTAGTTTTGGGTGGTGGCGCTCCTGTTTATGATCGTAGCTTTAAACAACCATCTTACCACACAAAACGCGATGAATTTAACATCAATAATATCTCATTACCAAGTAATTATATAGATATATCTAAACGATTAGTTCAAAATCCAAATATTGCTTCTAAACGCTTTATTTACAAACAATATGACTCCATGGTGGGCATTAGCAATGCTGGCACCAATCATCCGAGTGATGCCAATGTTATCCGCTTAAAAGAATCTAAAAAAGGTTTAGTCGTTACCGTTGATTGCAATTCTCGTTACGTGCATGCCGATGCCTATAATGGTGGTGCCATTGCCGTTTCCGAAGCGGCAAGAAACATAGTATGTACCGGCGCAAAACCGGTTGCTATTACCAATTGTTTAAACTTTGGCAATCCTTATGACGAAGAAGTGTATTGGAATTTTGTACACGCACTTCAAGGTATGGGCGATGCGTGTTTACAATTTGAAACTCCAGTTACTGGTGGAAATGTGTCTTTTTACAACCAATCACCAAACAGAGCTGTAAATCCAACACCAACTATTGGCATGCTTGGAATTATAGAAAATGTGGACGATGCCATGACTTTAGATTTCAAAAATGAAGGCGATTTAATTTATTTAATTGGAGAAAATAAAAATGACATTTCCAGTTCTGAATATTTAGTACATGAACACAAGGTGGACTTATCTCCTGCGCCACATTTTGATTTAAAAGAAGAAGCCTTCATTCAAAATACTATTACTAATTTAATAGCTGAAAATAAAATTAAATCTGCTCACGATATTAGTGAAGGTGGCTTGTTTATTGCCGTTTTAGAAAGTGCTATGGTACGCAATATTGGATTTGAAATCAATACTGATTCTACTATTAGAAAAGATGCATTTTTATTTGGTGAAGCGCAAAGTAGAGTTATCGTTTCTATAGATGCTGTGACACAAAATGCATTTGAAATCTATTTAAACGAACACAAAGTTCCATATCAAGCTTTAGGAAGAATAAATGGGCAAAAAATTATTATTGATGGCGAACTTTATGGAAACATTGATGAATACAAAACACTTTACGATACTGCCATTGAAAAATATTTTGATTAGCACCACCAATTAAAATAAATTAGCCAATCCTTCTGCTTTCGGCTGGTGTCCGAACCAGCTGATACTATATAATAGAGTTGGCCGGTAAGAATACCTACCAATATAAAAATTACAAGTATTGGAGCCGCACAACAAGATATTATTTTATAATTTAACCCTTTGTGTGGTTTAATTTGATTTTTTTCTGTTTCAAATTGCACAACTGGTTAGAAAATAATGTACGTTACATATTTACATCTCGAAGTGTAAAACTAAATAATTCCTTGTAGCCTATGGTAAATTTATATTTGGAGGATAGTATTAATGGAGAGCAATTTTATTTTTTACAGTATGAGATAATGTATAAGTTTTTGCTTTTTTGTGTTTTTTAAATACTTATATATATATTAGACAATGCAATATAAATTATCGCAATTGCCAATCTTAAAAATTGCATTCCCAATCCTTTTGGGAATTGTTGTATTTAATTCTTTTTTTATTCAATTTTCTATCCTTTATGCTGTAACCGTATTATTGTTCATTTTACTGCTTAGTTTTCATTTTTCTATACATACTAAAAAAACAAAACGACTCACTTCAATTGTATTATATATCTTTTTGATTTGCTTAGGTGGTTCCTTGTACTTGCATCAACAAAGAGAAGAACAAAAAAATCATTTTTCACTTTATACTGCCAACTATGCAAAAGGTATTATTGAATTTACTTTAAGTAAAACAGCCAAATCGTACAAAACTATCCTATCTATTGAAGAAGTAATAGATAGTAATTCCAATATTAAAAAATGTTCAGGTAAGCTCCTTGCCTATTTTGAAAAAGATAGTTCACTCTCTAATTTACAAATTGGTGATGAAGTTTTATTTAAGTGGAATGCAACTGAAATTCAATCTTCAAAAAACATTGCTGAATTCGATTATAAAAATTACTTGGAAAATAAATCCATCTATCAGCAACAATATATTCCTGTTCATAGTATTCATTTAATTCAAAAACATAAGAAACATACTTTGAAACGAATTAGTGCTTCCATAAGCTTATTTATTCAATCCATTTTAAGAAAATACATTGAAAAGCCGGAAAATATGGCTGTGGCAAATGGAATTTTATTAGGAAATGATGATGATATTAATCGTGACACCTACAACACTTTTGCATTTACAGGTATCTTGCATATCTTATCAGTTTCAGGTTTACATGTTGGTATTGTCTATATGTTGTTAGCATTTTTATTGAGTTTTATTAAAGACAAAAATCTGAAAATAAAATACTGTAAATTTATTTTCATACTTGTATTTATTTGGATGTTTACGTTTGTAACTGGTTCTTCTACTGCATGTGTCCGTGCAGCACTTTTATTTACACTAATACATACCGGAAAAATACAACGAGAATACGTAAACAGTGTAAATTTATTGGCTGGAGCAGCATTACTGCAAATTTTCTTTAATGCTAATGTTGTTTTTGATGTGGGCTTCCAATTGTCTTACTTAGCCATGTTTGGATTATTATTTTTATACAAACCGATTTATGCAATCTACTATTCTTCTAATTTTTGGATAGATAAAATATGGCAATTATGGTCGGCAAGTATTGCCGCACAAATTTTTACTGTTCCATTGAGTATCTATTATTTTGGGAATTTTCCAACCTATTTTTTAATAGCTAATTTATTTGCCATACCACTTTCATTTAGCATATTATGGTGTTGTTTGCTCTTAATTCCATTAAGTTTAATTTCATTTTTGGCTGTTTATTTTGGAAAAATTATCTCGTTTCAAATAGATTGTTTTCTATTTTTATCGCAATGGTTGGCAAACTTGCCCATGGGTAAATGGAATAATATATATCTTTCGTATGGCCAATTACTGATTTTAATGTTGGCAATGAGTTTAATTTTAGCATTTTATTTGAGTAAAAAACCAAAATATTTATTGGTCAGCTTAAGTCTGATATTAATTTGTATTCTACAATCCTATTATTTTACCATTTTTCAACATCAGAAAAAACAAATCGTTTTGTATTCAATTCCTAAAAATATGGCCATTGCCTATCAACATCAAGGAAAGCAAATTTTAATTTCGAAAGATAAAATTTTAGATAAAGATTATTCTTTTTCCATAGCCAACTCACATCGCTTATTTCAAATAGATAATTACACAAATAAACAATTAGACAGCACATCGCAATCTGACTATTATTATGAAGAAGATGTACTTGTACTAAAAAACAAATCGTTCTATTTTCTGACTCAAAAAAATACTCGTAAAAGCTTTAAAATACCTTTAGAAATAGATTATTTAATGGTGAGTGATAATTGTTATTTAAATATCGATGCCATACGCAGAAATTTCAAATACCAAAAATTGTTCATTTCTTCAGACAATGATGCTTACCATGTAAAAATCTACCGAAAATTATTTGCTGAAAATAAGATTGATTTTTGGGATCTAAATGAGAAATACTATCAAACAGAAATTTAGACTAGTTTTAATACTTCATCAATCACAGCATACACATATTTTAGTTGTTCATGTGAAATGACATACGGAGGCATAATGTAAATCGTATTACCCAAAGGACGTAACAATACACCACGTTTTAAAAACTCAGTATAGAGAAAATCTCGAAGTTCATTAAAATAATTAGATTGTTGTTGCGTAATTACTTCAAATGCAACTATGGTTCCCAAGTGTCGTACATTTTCAATTTTGGAATTAGTGCGTAATCCAAGGGCAAACAACTTCTGCCATTCTGTCAAAGATGAAATCTGCGAAGCCGAATTATTTAGAAGCTTAAGACTGGCAACAGCTGCGGCACACGACAATGGATTTCCGGTATAAGAATGTCCGTGTAAAAATGTTTTCATTTTATCCGTACTTAAAAAAGCGTCATAAATAGGTTGAGTACAAGTGGTTAATCCTAAAGGCAGAAAGCCACCAGTAATTCCTTTAGAAATACAGAAAATATCAGGATTATGTGTTAAGTAATCACTTGCAAACGGTTTTCCGGTACGACCAATTCCGGTCATTACTTCATCAGCAATACATATAACACTTTCATTTTTAGCTATTTCAATTAATTTATCTAAATAAATAGATGAATACATATTCATACCTGCAGATCCTTGTATCAAAGGTTCAAATATAAAAGCTGCTACATTTCCAGTATGTATAATGTCAATAAAATGATTTAAAACCATCTCAAAATTAGATTCGTTGGGTAAATCAACAAATTCTACGTTAAACAAAAGTGATTCAAATGCCTGGTTAAAAACACCACGCGTTCCTACAGACATGGCTCCAAATGTATCGCCATGATATGCATCTACAAAAGATATAAATGTTTGTTTTTCAATACCTTTATTGTACCAATATTGAATTGACATTTTAAGTGCAACTTCCACTGCAGTAGAACCATTATCAGAAAAGAACACTTTTTTTTGATTTTCAGGCAAAGCCGAAAGAAGCAAATCTGCTAGATCAACTGCAGGTCGATGTGTAAATCCCGAAAATATAACATGCTCTAACGTATCTAGTTGACATTTAATGGCTTGTGAAATATCCGGCTGGCAATGACCAAAAACATTTGTCCACCAACTGGAAATAGCATCTATATATTCTTCGCCATTTTCACCCCAAAGTAAAACACCATCACCTTTAGTAATAGGAATTGAACATCCTGAAGTATGATGTTGGGTAAATGGATGCCAAATTAGTTGTTTATCAAAATCAGAAAGATTCATAATCAATAGACAAATCGTTTGATGGTTATAAATTTGTAGAATTAGGTAGATGGTCAACTAATCGTTTTCGCAATTTATCTGACTCTTGAATAATGAACCCTTTCGATATCGTTTCCACTTTAGGAATTTTAGCTAAAATGGGAATTTGCGTGTAGGCTTCTATATGAGATTCTGAAGCTAAATTACCTTCACCATTAAAAATTATCCCTAATATAGGAATATTTTTCTGTTTCAAAACTTCAATTGTTAATAAGGTGTGATTTATGCTTCCTAAATAATTTTTAACAACCACTATTACAGATACTTGTAGTGAAATAATTAAATCAATAATTAAATGGTTTTCATTTAATGGAACCATTAATCCACCGGCACCTTCAATTATTAAATTATTTCTTAAAATTGGCAAGTTAAAATTCTGTAAATCAATTGGTTTACCATCAAATTCTGCTGCTAAGTGAGGAGAAACAGGATTAGTTAGTAAAAAATCTTCCGGATGAATACATGTATGATGGCTGGTATATTCTCTAATAAAATCGGAATCTGTATACGCTAAATTACCCGATTGAACTGGCTTCCAGTAATCCGCTGCTAAAGCTTCCACTAAGATAGCTGCCACAACCGTTTTACCAATATCGGTACCAATTCCTGTAACAAACAGACGATTCATGTATAATTTATTAATAATCAACAATTAATGAAATCAATTGATTGATTTCGATTTCTGTATTATAGCTATGCAAAACAATCCTCAATCGTTCTTTCCCTTTAGAAACAGTTGGAGACAAAATAGGTCGAACATTGTAACCTTTATTGCTCAAGTACAAAGCAATCTTTTTACAGTTTTCATTACCAGGAACAATAATACCATATATCGGTCCTTCTCCGCACACTTCATATTTATCCTTCAGAGTATCAATACATAAATTAAAGTAAAAGATTGCTTTTCTTAATTTAACTGATTGATTTATATTGTTTTGTAAATATAAATACGCATGTTTCACGCTTAATAAAGTATGCGAATCCAAGGCAGTAGTATAAATAAAATTCTTCGAAAAATTAATCAAGTATTCTATTAACATTTGACTACCGACCACTACAGCGCCATGGCTTCCAATGGCCTTACCGAATGTATAAATACGAGCAAAGCAATCTTGTTCCACCTCAAATTCATTGCACATACCGCTTCCTCTATCACCAAATATTCCGTTTGAATGCGCTTCATCAATAATTAAATGGGCGTTGTATTGCTTTGATAAATGAACAAGTTTCTTCAAATCCGCTTTATCTCCTTCCATGGAAAAAACAGACTCAGAAACAATAAATTTCACTTTATTCTTATCTGCTTGTTGAAGAAAATCATTTAACTCGTCATAGTTATTATGTTTATAACAAAAAGAATTAGAGCAGCTTAACTTAATTCCTTGATGTAATGATGCATGAATTAATTCGTCATAGAATACAAGATCTCCAGAACGGATAACCGTTGAAAGCAGACCAACATTGGCATCATAGCCTGAATTAAAAAGCAAAGCTGCTTCTGCATGATGCATCTTTGCAAGTAATTGTTCTAGTTCATCCGCTAAGTAAGAATTACCATCTAAAAGTCGCGAACCTGTTGCACCTGATTTTTTAAATTTATAAAAAGAATTTAATTCTATATCCACTTGTTGTTTCAGATATGCTGAACGAGAAAACCCTAAATAATCATTTGAAGAAAAATCAACTAAATCGTTGACAATCATTAATCTACGCAACTGGTTGCTAATTACCCGTTTCTCTAAATAAGTAGAAATTCTATTTTCAACATCCATTAAACAGAAGCAGTTTCAATCTCATTTTCTTTGAAAGATTCCATTGGTTTTAACCCCAATAGATTTAACATTTCCATATCATCAGTAAAATTTGGATTCGGCGTAGTTAGGAGCTTATCGCCGGCAAATATGGAATTCGCTCCAGCCATAAAACACAAAGCCTGCTCTGCTACAGTCATATCTAATCTTCCGGCACTTAAACGTACTTGAGTGTTTGGTAGTACAATACGAACGGTAGCAATCATACGTACCATTTCAAAAGCAGAAACACGTTTAAGACCTTCCATTGGAGTTCCTTCAACAGGAACTAAAGCATTAATAGGTACAGAATCAGGAGCTTGTGGCAAAGAAGCTAATGTATGAACTAAACCAATTCTGGCATCAACACTTTCGCCTAAACCAATTATTCCACCACTACAAACACTTATTCCAGCCTTACGAACATGTCCTATTGTTTTTAGTCTATCGTCATACGTTCGAGTAGTAATGATTTTATCGTAATAATCTTCCGACGTATCTACATTATGGTTATAAGCTGACAATCCGGCAGATTTTAATTTTTGAGCTTGTTCTTCTGTTAGCATTCCCATGGTACAACAAACCTCCAATCCTATTTCGTTTACGCCTTTTACCATATCCAAAACACGATCAAAATCTCTGTTATCACGTATTTCACGCCAAGCGGCACCCATACAAAAACGTGTGGAACCAGTTTGTTTAGCTTCTAATGCTTTCTCCAATACTTCATTTACATCCATTAATTTATGCGCTTTTAAACCAGTGTTATAACGTGCTGCTTGAGGACAATATGAACAATCTTCCGTACAACCACCTGTTTTAACCGACAATAAGGTACAAACTTGTATTTCATTCGGGTCATTGTTTTGACGATGTACCGTTGCCGCTTCATATACTAAATCTAACAAAGGCTTATTATATACATTAAGTATCTCTTGAAATGTCCAATTTGTGTGTAAATTCATTTTAAGTTCTATTTAATTTGTTTTTGTTGATTTTCTGGTTTCTTCTGATGTAGTTTATTTAATTTTTGGTGATTCTTTTTAATAAAAACATCACGCATTGCCGCTTCTTGTTCATTATAAGTGCCTAATTGTTCTATATTTTCCGGTGGCGCTACTAATTGTTTCGTTTCCGTTGTATCCAATGGTTTTATTTTCACTAGATTCGAATCTACCAAACTCAATAATGCAATAAATTCGTTCGGATTCGATTGATAATAATTAAATGTAGTATAAAAATCTGTACTATCTACTTTATAATGAGATAATATAGGAGCATACAATGATTTTTTAACAAAAGTAAGTGAGTCTATATTGCTTCCAATTAATTTATCGTTTACGTAAGCTTCCATTTTAAAAATCTCTGTTAACACTGAAATCATTTTATTTTCAGAAATAATTTTATCAGAAGATGCTATTTGATGCTTTTTAATACACGATGGTACTATCAGTAAAAAAAGAAAAGATAAAAAAAAATTTGAACTATATTTATGTACTAAAATAATCATTACAATGGCAAATATTTCTGCCTTACAAGATATAAAAAAAGTTGCTAATGGCAAAAATGCAGTTTTAGTTGCAATTTCCAAGACTAAATCAGTTGAAGCCATACGCACTATTTATGATGCTGGACAGCGAATTTTTGGAGAAAATAAAGTACAAGAACTGGTTCCCAAATACGAAGTACTACCTAAAGATATTGAATGGCACATGGTAGGTACGCTCCAAAGCAATAAAGTAAAATACATTGCACCATTTATTTCTCTTATCCATTCAGTTGATAGTTTGAAACTAGCCATTGAAATTAATAAACAAGCCCTAAAAAATAAAAGAATAATTGATGTTTTATTGGAAATACATATTGCTGCAGAAACAAACAAATCAGGATTTTCGGAAGAAGAATTAATTGACCATTTGGACATCAAAGCCTTTGATGCATTAACGAATATTCGTATTATTGGATTAATGGCAATGGCTACCAATACCAAAAGTCAGATTTTAATTAAAAATGAATTTAATGCTATAAAAGTCTATTTTGACGAATTAAAATCTACTTATTTTAAACGAAATGAGTGTTTTAAAATTCTGTCGATAGGAATGAGTGGAGATTATCAAATTGCTTTAGAAGAAGGATCTACCATGATAAGAATTGGCTCCGCCATATTTGGAGAACGAGAAATTAAGAAAAATCCAAATATACCTATTTAAATATTAGATTGGCAATTTGCATAGATACTGCAAATGCTTCTTTATCTAAACCATGTTCAATTCCTTTTTCTTCAAAATATGCTATTAAATTTTCGGTAGGCATATTTCCTGTTAAATCATCTTTTGCCATTGGGCAACCACCAAACCCTTTTATGGCACCATCAAAACGAGTACATCCTGATTGCCATGCTGTTTCAATTTTATCTTTCCATGTGGTTGGAGTGGTATGAAAATGAGCACCAAATCCAATTTCAGGAAAATCATTAGCTAAAATTGAAAATACATCTGTTATTAATTCCGGAGTTGCAACCCCAATTGTATCAGAAATAGAAAATTTAGTGACACCAATTTCTAGTAATCGATCTACCCAATGTTCCACGAGTGAAGCATCATAAAAATCACCGTATGGATTTCCAAATGCCATCGAAATATAACAAACAAATGTTTGCCCCGAACACGCACACACATTCATAATTTCTTCTACTCGCTGTAAAGATTGTTCAATACTACAATTGGTATTGCGCTGCTGAAAGGTTTCTGATATAGAAAATGGATAACCAACATAGGTAAGCTCATCAAAATCTCCGGCAATTTCTGCACCTCGAGCATTTCCTACTATAACCGATAGTTTTGTTTTTGAATTATCTAATTTTAGATGTGGAATTATCAATTTAGTATCTGCCATTTGTGGAATCGACTTCTCTGACACAAAACTTCCACAATCTAAGGTATCAAATCCAACTTGCAACAATGAATTTAAATATTTTATTTTTAGTGCTGTAGGCACAAAGCTCCTCATTCCTTGCATCGCATCTCTCGGACATTCAATTATTTTCACACTTGGCATTTGTATTTTTTTAATTCATTTCTGATTCTACTAAAATAACAAAAAACCTCAACTTTCGTTGAGGTTTTTCATACTTTTTTTATGATGCTTTTCTATTGTTTCACCACTTTATGGTAAAAGCTTTCTTCATCTACTTTTAACTTTATCAAGTACACTCCTTTTGCATA
>Ga0209063_1000304_pt1 | contig 39217 bp, 35 predicted proteins | sample KloWWTmeKNB19Kit_FD_187177 | JGI IMG/M metagenome (GOLD analysis project Ga0209063, IMG submission 187177) | Active sludge microbial communities from Klosterneuburg, Austria, studying microevolution and ecology of nitrifiers - Klosterneuburg... | ecosystem: Engineered > WWTP > Aerobic digester >... | reverse complement strand
GTAGAGACCGGCCTTGAAGGCCTGCGGCTCCTCCGCGTGGCCGCGGGTCCCTTCGGGGAACAGGATGATGGAGTCCCCGTTCGACAAGGCCTCCAGCAACGGCTCCAGCGGGTCCTCATCGGCAGTGCGGTCACGCGACACATAGATCACGTTGAACACCGCCGTGGTGAGCCACTGCTTGAACGGTGTCTTGGTCCAGTAGTCCTTGGCGGCGATGGCGCGGGTGACAGTGCGCAGCTCCTTGGGCAGGGCCGCCCAGATCATCACCAGATCGGCGTGGCTCTGGTGGTTGGCAAAGTAGATGCGCTGCTCGGCCTTGGGCGGACAGCCGTGCCAGCGCGCCTGGGATCCGGTCAACACCCGGATCAGGCCCAGCAGGAACAGACTCATCAACTTGGCAAGCATGGAGCCCATGATACAGAGCGAAGGTGCCAGCTTTATGGCAACTGCGCGTCCGCCATGCGGCCCGTGATCACGCTGGCTCGGCCCGAGAGGTAGGCCGAATTGGGCAGTTTTTCGAAGTACTTCGGGCGCGGCAGCATGACAGCCAGGCGCGCGGCCTCAAAGGCATTGAGTTTGGAGGCTGGTTTGCGGAAGTAGTGTTGTGCCGCTGCTTCTGCACCGAAAACGCCTTCGCCCCATTCGACGCTGTTGAGGTAAATCTCCAGAATGCGCCGTTTGGTCAACAAGCGCTCCAGTAGAAAGGTCAGTACAAACTCCTGCCCCTTGCGCACCATGGTGCGTTCCCCTGAGAGAAACAGGTTTTTGGCGAGTTGCTGGGTGATGGTGGAGCCGCCGACGATCTTGGGGGGCTTGGCGTTGCTGCGCTGCTGGGCGCGCTGTTCCGCCTGGGTGTTTTTGGCCCAGGCTTTTTCCAGTGCGTCCCAGTCCACGCCATCGTGGTTGGCAAAGCCGTCGTCTTCAGAAGCAATCACCGCGCGCTTGAGGTGGTCGGAGATCTGCGGGTAGTCCACCCATTGCTGGCGCCAGCGAAATTCGCTTTTCTCACGGCTGATGCGCCAGGCCTCGGAGCGCTCGAACGCGGTGGACTGCGGCGCGATGACCACCATGGCGGCCACGCGGATGACGAAATACAACTGCAACGCGAACAGCGCCAGTGCCATCAGCCCCAACCACCGCCATGCCGCTTTCATGGGCTGCCAGTGACGTTGGCTTCCAGCGTTTCGTCGCGGGTGAACCTGAAGCGTGACACCACCAGAATCTGGTCTGCCTGCTGGCGCATGGCCTTGTTGAACGGACCAAAAGGCCCTGCGGATTTGGCAATCGCCATGGCCCGGCGGTCCAGCGTGGGGTTGCCGGAGGTCTGCACCACTTCGGCGGCGAGCACGCGGCCATCGTGGTTGACCGTGACGATCATGGTGAGTTCACCGTAGAGTTTCTTGCCACCCGCAGAGGGGAAGTTCTCCGTGCCCCGGTCCTCAATGGCGTGGCGCAGGGTGTCGTAGTACACCGCGTACACCGCCTCCTTGGTCGCGGGGCTGATGTAGCGCTTCTTGGGCCGCGAGTTTTCCATGTTGATACGCCGCTCGATCTCGGCCAGCAGCTTGGTGAGCTGCTTGCGCTTTTCTTCGCGCTCGGTCTGTTCGGCTTTGCTGGCGACCTCTTTCGGGTCGGGCGGCGGCATGGTGGCCAACTGGTTCTTCACCTGGGCCAGCAGCAGGGACTGGTGCTCCTGCAGACTTTGCAGCTGTCGCGCACTGCTGGCCTGCTCCAGCGCGTCCCCGGAGTCCGTCGACGGTGATGGAGGCAGTGGGCTGGTGGCGCGGCCTTTTTCGGCATCTCCACCGCCGGCCAGGGAGGCCTGCGCAATCGCCTTGACCTTGTCGGGTTTCTCTTCGGTGCGTGCGTTGACGAGGATGACCTCCAGCGGCGTGTCCTCAAACACGCGGTTGAAGCTCTCCGGATCCACAAAGCGCACCGTCAGCAGCACCACGTGCACGGCGATGGAGACACCCAGTGCCCACTGGAGTGTGCTGAAGCGGGGGATGAAGCGCAGGTTCACGGTGCTGGATTATCGCCGGCTGGTTCGGGGTTTTCGCTGACGTCCACGGCAATGGCGATGGGTCCCGCCACGTCGTCTTCGTCCTCGCTTTCGTCGGTGCTTTCAGCGGTATCGGCAGGGGCGTCCAGCCGCTCCACGACGGTGCCGTGCACGTCCAGCGTGATCAGGTCCATCTCGCCGAGCTTGACCCGTACCTTGGCATTGCGCGGCAGGCCCTGGGCACCCATGACCGGCAGCACCAGCGGAATGTCGTCGGCGCGCACCATGTTTTCCTTGAACACGCTGGCCACCAGCTCGGTGATGCCGTGCTGCTGCACGTAGCGCATGGTCCAGAAACGCTCCATGGCGCCCTGATAGCCGTTGTAGGCGCTGTAGGCGGTGTCAAAGGCCGAGATGATCGCGAACAGCTCGGCGTCCTTGGGTTTGAATGGCACCACCAGCGCGGCGGTCTTGCCGTGGCGCGCGCAGGCAATGATTTGCCACTGGTTCACCAGGTCGGTGTAGCGGCGTAGCGGCGAGGTGCTCCAGGCGTAGCTTTTGACGCCAATACCAGCGTGGGGCAGGGCCTTGGTGCCCATGCGCACTTTGACGCCGGGGGCGAGGGATGCCTGGCTACGGTAAATGCCGGGCACGCCGAGTTCGGCCATCCAGCTGCCCCAGGTGCTGTTGGCCAGGATCATGGCCTCCGCCACGATCAGGTCCAGCGGGGCGCCGCGCTGCCGGATGCTGATTTGCACCTCTTCTTGGCCTTGCGGTTCGGTGCCTTGTGCACCGGCCTCACGTACCAGGCGGAAGTTGTAGTCGGGCCGGTTGAAAGTTTCGGGCTTGCCGCGCACCACTTCGCGCTTGGCCTTCAGGTCTTTGGCCAGGCGGTATAAAAATGATAGCTGCTCGCGCAGAGCAGACGAGGGCTGGGAGTCGTTTTTATGCTCAAACGCCGTGTCGGTGAGCCATTGCTCTGTCACCACGGCATCGAGCTGGTCATGGCGCAGGTTGTGCGCAATCGGCACACGCTCCAGCCGGGTTTCGCTGCTCTTGATCTCCAGCGTGGCTTCGTCCAGCATGACATACAGCGAGACGGACGGGCAATCGCGTCCCTCCTGCAGGGTGTAGGTCTGCACCACATCGTCGGGCAGCATGGTGACTTTGTAGCCCGGCATGTAGACGGTGGACAGGCGGGCGCGTCCCAGTCCGTCCACGGGGCTGCCGGGCTGCACGGCCAGGCCGGGTGCGGCAATGTGGATGCCGATGGTGACCGTGCCGCTGCCCAGGCCTTGCAGGCTCAGGGCGTCGTCAATCTCGGTGGTTTGCGAGTCGTCAATCGAGAAGGCCTGCACCGGCGCCACTGGCAGCGCGTCGGCAATGGCGGGGGCGGCGATGGCGGGGAAGCCGGTGCCCTTGGGGAAGTTCTCCAGCAGAAAGCGCTTCCAGTGGAACTGGTAGGGCGATGCGATCGCGCCGGCGTTCTGCAGCAATTCGAGAGGCGCGGTGTGCGTGGCGCGGCTGGCCTCGACGACGGCCTTGTATTCAGGCGCGTTCTTGTCCGGTTTGAACAGGATCTTGTAGAGTTGTTCCTTGATGGGGTCCGGGCAGGTGCCCGCTCCGAGGTCCGTGGCCCACTGGGCAATCTGCTCGGCAATCACGCGTTTCTTCTCGATGGCGGCCAGCGCCTGGGCAATGATGTCCGCAGGCGCCTTGCGGAAACGCCCTTTGCCCGACCGGCGGAAGTAATGCGGGGCCTCGAACAGCTTGAACAGCATGCCGGCCTGTTCCGACTGGCTGGCCTGGGCAGAGAAATAGTCTTTGGCCAGATCGGCAAAGCCGAATTCCTCTTCCGGCGCGAATTCGTAAGCCATGTCCAGCTCAATGCCCTGGGCCTGGACCTGGGCGGCAGCGATGAACTCGGCCGGCGCGGGTTTTTCGAACTTGATCAGCACGTTGGCCGATTTGACCTTGACACGCTTGCCGGAATCGAGCTCCACCTGTGCGGAGGCTTCCGCCTCGGACAGGACACGACCGGCCATGAATTTTCCGGCTTCTTCAAACAATACAAACATACCGGGGATTGTCCCAGCAAATCAGGCGCGCTCAGCGCAGGCCCAAAAACGCCAGAACGGCAGGCTGGTGGACCGCAAAATCGCTGATGGCATGGTCGCCGCCCTCCAGTAACGTTACTTTGCAGTCCTGGTAGCGCTCGACCATCTCGCGCCAGTCCAGCACTTCATCCCCCTTGGTGATGAGGGCCATGGTGGTATCCGGGTGAGTGTTGCCGCTGTGCGCCAGAGCCCGAAGCTCGTCCATGAACTCCGGCAGAACTTCAAAAGACGCGTTGGGGTCGTGCCAGCTGGTTTGCACGCCGACGTATTTTTCGAGGTCCCGCGCCGGGTGTACTGCCGGATTGAGCAGCACGGCACGGCAGCCCGTGACCTCGGATACGTGGCTGGCATAAAAGCCACCCAGCGATGAGCCGACCACCGCCATGCGTTCCCACGGCCAGTCTGCGATGCCATCCAGCACCATGTCCATCGCCGCGCGCGGGGAAGGCGGCAGTTGCGGGCACCACCAGGTGACTTGGGGATGCTGCTGCGACACAGCCGCCGCCATCATCCGTGCTTTCGTCGACTGCGGGGAAGAGCGGAAGCCGTGCAGGTAAAGCAAATGGGTGGTGGGGAAGTGCATGGCTGCATGATAGTTGGCGGGATAATCTGCCCATGGCGCATCAATTTGGAAAAACATCCCTGCGGCACCGCATTGCCCCTTGGTTTGCGGGCTTTGACGGCCCCTTGGCGCTGGCCGTGTTCATTCTGGCCTGCGCTGGCCTGCTGACCATGTATTCGTCCGGGTTTGACCATGGTACCCGGTTTGAGGACCATGCCCGCAACATGCTGATTGCCGGCACCATCATGTTTGTGGTGGCGCAGGTTCCGCCGCAGCGTCTGATGGCGCTGGCTGTGCCGCTGTACATCCTGGGCGTGACCCTGCTGGTGGGCGTGGCGGTATTTGGCATCGCCAAGAAAGGAGCGCGGCGCTGGATCAATGTGGGCGTGGTGATCCAGCCCAGCGAGATTCTGAAGATCGCCATGCCGCTGATGCTGGCCTGGTGGTTCCAGAAGCGCGAAGGGCAGTTGCGCCCGCTGGACTTTGTGGTGGCCGGAGTGCTGCTAATGGTGCCGGTGGGGCTGATCATGCGGCAGCCCGACCTGGGCACCTCCCTGCTGGTGCTGGCCGCGGGAATGGCTGTCATCTTCTTTGCCGGAATGAGCTGGAAGCTGATCGTGCCGCCGGTGGTGCTGGGGCTGGTGGGAATCACCCTGCTGGTGGTGTTTGAGCCCCAGTTGTGTGCGGACGGGGTGCGCTGGCCGGTTCTGCATGACTACCAGCAGCAACGTATCTGCACCCTGCTGGACCCGACCCGTGATCCGCTGGGCAAGGGCTTTCACATCATCCAGGGGATGATTGCGATTGGCTCCGGTGGCGTGTTTGGCATGGGGTTCATGCAGGGTACCCAGACGCACCTGGAGTTCATCCCCGAGCGCACCACCGACTTCATCTTTGCGGCCTACTCGGAGGAGTTCGGCCTGGTCGGAAACATCCTTTTGATCCTCGCTTTCCTGTTCCTGATCCTGCGCGGACTGGCGATTGCGCTGGAAGCGCCCACGCTGTTCTCCCGGCTGCTCGCGGGGGCCGTCACCATGATCTTCTTCACTTATGCCTTTGTGAATATGGGCATGGTCAGCGGCATCCTGCCGGTGGTGGGTGTGCCCCTGCCCTTTATCAGCTATGGCGGCACCGCCATGGTGACGCTGGGGCTGGCGCTGGGCATCCTGATGTCGATTTCCAACGCCAAGCGCCTGGTGCAGTCGTGAGCGTGACCTTCCCGGTCTGCATCATTGGTGTCGGCAATATGGGCGGTGCCATGGCTGCGCGACTGGGCCAGCTCGGCTGGGAGCCGGCGGTCTATGACGCGGTTCGCTCCCGGGCCGAGTCTTTGATGCTTTTTGGGGCTCTAGCCCCCGAGGATATTGCGCAAGCAGCTATCAAATCCGTAGCAACCATCATTTGCGTGGTGGATGCGGCACAAACGCGGGATGTGCTGTTCGGACCGCAGGGCATCGCCCCCGGTCTGCCGCCGGGGCACATTGTGGTCTTGTGTCCGACGATTTCCCCAGCCGATGTGGAAGCTATCGCATCGGAGCTGGGCCAGCGTGGCGTCGAGACGGTGGAGGCCCCCATGTCGGGAGGGCCGGTGCGTGCGCGCGATGGAAGCATGAGTCTGATGGTGGCGTGCACGGATGCAGTGTTCGCCCGTTGCCAACCACTGCTGGATGCGCTGTCCAGCAAGGTGTTTCGCATCAGCCAGCGCGTGGGCGATGGCGCACGGACCAAGCTGGTCAACAACCTGCTGGCCGGCATCAATCTGGTGGGCGCGGCCGAGGTGATGGCCCTGGCCGACCGCATGGGGCTGGACCTGAACACGACGCTGGATGTGATCGAGCAGTCCAGTGGCCAAAGCTGGATCGGTAGCGACCGCATGCGCCGGGCCATTGCTGGTGACCTGGCCCCGCGCGCCCACATGACGCTGCTGGCCAAGGACACGGGGCTGGCCATCGGGGCAGCTCAATCGGTGGGCTTTACTGGACCGTTGGGGGAAGCCGCCAGCCAGGTTTTTGCGCAGGCGGTGCGGGCTGGACTGGCCGAGCTGGATGACGGCGCACTCCTGGGGTTTCTCCGTCACCCCTAAAATGGGCTGATGATCTCCCGCGAACCCACCATTGAACGCCTGGCCACGGCCAAGTCCCTGTTGCTGACCCCTTTCGGGCTGGACGAATCCCACCTGACGCGGGCCCTCAATGAGATCAAGGCCCACCAGGTGGATGAAGCGGATTTGTACTTCCAGTACACCCGGTCTGAAGGCTGGAGTCTGGAGGAGGGTATCGTCAAGACCGGCTCCTTCAGCATCGACCAAGGCGTGGGCGTGCGGGCCGTCAGCGGTGAGAAAACCGCGTTTGCCTATTCAGATGACATTTCTGAGGCCTCGCTGCTGGACGCCGCCCGCACGGTGCGGTCGATTGCGGGCGCGGCCCAGAACAAGCGGGCCAAGGTGGCTACCCCCAGGATCGCAGGCGCGCGCAGCCTGTACCCCGGCACCGATCCCATCTCCACCCTGGACAGCACCACCAAGGTGGCGCTGCTGGGCAAGGTGGAAAAACTTGCCCGTGCCAAAGACCCGCGTGTGATTCAGGTGATGGCCGGCCTGGCCAGTGAATACGATGTCGTGATGGTGGCGCGGGCCGATGGCACGCTGGCGGCCGATGTGCGCCCCTTAGTGCGCCTGTCGGTAACCGTCATTGCCGAGCAGAAAGGCCGCCGCGAAGTCGGCTCTGGCGGCGGTGGTGGCCGTTTCGGGTTGGCCTACTTCAGCGATGCGCAGATTGAAGAGTATGTGGACCAGGCGGTGCATGCGGCGCTGACCAATCTGGAAGCCCGCCCCGCCCCTGCTGGGGAAATGACGGTGGTGCTGGGCGCCGGCTGGCCTGGCATCTTGCTACATGAGGCGATTGGCCACGGGCTGGAAGGTGATTTCAACCGCAAGGGCTCCAGTGCTTTCAGCGGCCGTATCGGCCAGCGCGTGGCAGCCAAGGGTGTGACCGTGCTGGACGATGGCACCATTGCCGACCGACGTGGTTCACTGAATGTGGACGATGAAGGCAATGCCAGCCAGCGCAATGTATTGATTGAAGATGGCATTCTGAAGGGCTACATCCAGGACGCGATGAATGCCCGCCTGATGGGCGTTGCGCCCACCGGCAATGGACGGCGTGAAAGCTATGCCCATGTGCCCATGCCCCGTATGACGAATACTTACATGTTGGGCGGTGACAAGGACCCGGCAGAAATCATTGCCAGCATCAAGAAGGGCTTGTACGCGCCCAACTTCGGCGGCGGTCAGGTGGACATCACCTCGGGCAAGTTTGTGTTCTCTGCCAGCGAAGCCTACTGGGTGGAAAACGGCAAGGTGCAATACCCGGTCAAGGGCGCCACCATCGTGGGCAACGGCCCCGATGCGCTGACACGTGTCACCATGATCGGCAATAACATGAAGCTCGACAGCGGCGTGGGCACTTGTGGCAAGGAAGGCCAGAGCGTGCCGGTGGGCGTGGGTCAGCCAACCCTGCGCATCGATGGTCTGACCGTGGGCGGAACGGCCTGAGCGGCGTTGTCAGCCTGCCGTTTTCAACCTGTGCTACATTGCAAGCCATGAAGTCAGCTGTTTTCTTCTTTGGCTATTTTTGGTTCTCACGCGCATCCGGCGGTCGAGAGATCTGAACGTACCTACAAGAAACGTCCTGAATCTTCCAAAAACCGCCGGCACCCCCGGCGGTTTTTTTATGCCTTTTGATTTCAACTTTGACTCTAGGAGCTTCCAACATGACTGCAAAAGCCTCTGCCACCGGTGACTGGAACGGACAAACGCATCCCGCCGACCGCACCAGCAAAACCGACGACAAACGCATCAAGGACATCACCGTGTTGCCACCTCCTGAGCACCTGATCCGCTTTTTTCCCATCCGCGGAACGGCTGTGGAGAACCTGATTGCCGATACGCGCAAGAGCATCCACAACATCATGGCCGGCAAGGACGATCGCCTGCTGGTCATCATCGGTCCCTGTTCCATCCACGACCCTGCCGCCGCGCTGGATTACGCCCGCCGATTGAAAGAGCAGCGGGAGAAGTACAAGGACACGCTGGAAATCGTGATGCGCGTGTACTTCGAGAAGCCCCGCACCACGGTGGGCTGGAAAGGGCTGATCAACGACCCCTACCTGGACGAGAGCTTCCGCATCGACGAAGGCCTGCGCATTGCGCGGCAACTGCTCATCGAGATCAACCGCCTGGGCCTGCCCGCAGGCAGCGAATTCCTGGACGTGATTTCTCCCCAATACCTGGGGGACCTGATTTCCTGGGGAGCCATTGGCGCGCGCACCACCGAGAGCCAGGTGCACCGCGAGCTGGCCTCGGGTCTGTCAGCCCCCATCGGCTTCAAGAACGGAACCGACGGCAATATCAAGATCGCGACCGATGCGATCCAGGCCGCTGCGGGCGGTCACCACTTCCTGTCTGTCCACAAAAACGGTCAGGTGGCGATTGTGCAAACCAATGGCAACCCGGACTGCCACGTCATCCTGCGCGGTGGCAAGGCGCCCAATTACGATGCGGCCAGCGTGGCGGCCGCCTGTGCCGATCTGGCCAAGGCCAAACTGCCTGAGACCTTGATGGTGGATTGCAGCCACGCCAACAGCAGCAAGCAGCATGAGAAGCAGCTGGATGTGGCCAAGGACATCGCGATCCAGATCAGCGGTGGATCCCAGCGTGTGTTTGGCGTGATGGTGGAAAGCCACCTTAACGCAGGAGCCCAGAAATTCACGCCTGGCAAGGACGACTCTGCCAAGCTGGAATATGGACGCAGCATCACCGACGCCTGCCTGGGGTGGGATGACTCAGTGGCTTCGCTGGATGTGCTGGCGCAGGCTGTCAAGGCGCGACGGACGCGCAAACCAGCGTAACGGGCATTCAGGTCGGTGCCGGTTTGCCGGTGCTGGCCGCGTCAATCATGGCCTGAGCCCATTTCAGGGCTTCGGGCATGGTTTCAAACAGCGCAAATGGTCGACCGATATCGGCGTAGATCTTGGCGTACAAAGGGGCCATGAGGCGACCGCCTTCAATCTCCGGGCCAATCACGAACGCCGTGGCAATGGGCACCATGTTGTCCGGTTTGGGGCTCGCCATGATTTCGGCGTAACGCGCCAGGCCTTCCGGACTGGTCATGGCGCTTTCCACCATGGTGCAGACACTGACCCAGTTGCCCTGTGGGCGGATGGACAGCAGATAGTCCCGTTGGGCGATACCCATCAGGCCGACCAATTCCTTGTTAAACGGCCCCCGGCCCTGGTAATGCATTAACGGGCCATCCATCGAGATCTCAACAATCCCGTGCACTGTAAACGGTCCATTGCCCGCGATTTGCGTGGTACTGAGTTTGGCGGTTTTGGTGTCTGGCATATTTCCGGGCAATCGTTCTGGGCAGGATGCTACGCCTTTTGCAGCAGGGTAACCAGTTTGGCGTGAATGCCACCAAATCCCCCGTTGCTCATGCAAAGAATGTGGTCGCCGGGACGTACCTGGGCCATCACCTGCTGCGTGAGTTGTTCGATGGTGTCGGCTACCGATGCTTTGGGGCCTAGCGGGGCAAGGGCCTCTGTGGCGTCCCATCCCAGGCCGCCACTGTGGCAGAACGCCAGGTCTGCTTCTTCCAGGCTCCAGGGTAGCTGGGCCTTCATGGCGCCGAGCTTCATGGTGTTGGAGCGTGGCTCGAAAACGGCCAGAATGCGGGCTGCACCCGCCTTGCGGCGCAAGCCGTTGACGGTGGTGCGGATGGCTGTGGGATGGTGGGCAAAGTCGTCGTACACGGTGACGGGTGCGCCCCCGGCGCGCAAGGTGACCTGGCCGCGCACTTCCATGCGGCGTTTCACGTTCTCGAATGTACCCAGGGCTTTTGCCGCCAGTGCCGGGCTCACACCCACATGCTCGGCCGCAGCGATGGCGGCCAGCGCGTTGAGCTGGTTGTGCACGCCACCCAAGGCCCATTGCACATGTGCGACCGGAGTGCCCTGGTAGTGCACCGCAAAGTCGTGCGGCTCGCCGACGGCGGTGAAGTCACTCACGGCGGCGCCAAAGCTGCGCACCTCGCTCCAGCAGCCCTGGTGCAACACACGGGTCAGGCTTTCTTCCAGGCCATTCACCACTACGCGCCCGCTACCGGGCACGGTGCGCACCAGGTGGTGGAACTGCCGCTCTATAGCGGCCAGGTTGTCAAAAATATCGGCGTGGTCAAATTCCAGGTTGTTCAGCACGGCCGTGCGGGGGCGGTAGTGAACGAATTTGCTGCGCTTGTCGAAGAAGGCGGTGTCGTATTCGTCGGCTTCAATCACGAAGAGAGGGCGGTAGGGCGCCAGCGCCTTCTGCTCCGTGTCCCCCGCCCGCGCTGCGGGCTCCTCCTTTACCTGCGCAGAAGGCGCTGGCGCCCCACCGCCCAGGCGCGCGGAGATGCCGAAATTCATGGGTACGCCACCGACCAAGAACCCGGGTTGCAGACCAGCGCTTTCCAGTATCCACGCCAGCATGGCGGTGGTGGTGGTTTTGCCATGGGTCCCGGCCACTGCCAGTACATGGCGACCTTGCAGCACATGTTCGGCAAGCCATTGCGGCCCGCTGGTGTAGGGCGCGCCGGCATCCAGAATGGCTTCCATGAGTGGAAATTTGGGTGTGCCATCACTCAGGCGGGTGCGGCTGACCACGTTGCCGATGACAAACATGTCGGGCTGCAGTGCCATCTGGTCGGCGCCAAAGCCTTCGATCAACTCGATCCCCAGCGCACGCAACTGGTCGCTCATGGGGGGGTAGACGCCGGCATCGCAGCCGGTCACGCGGTGGCCCGCTTCACGGGCCAGAGCGGCCAAACCGCCCATGAAGGTGCCACAAATGCCGAGAATGTGAATATGCATGCGGTGATTTTAGCCATCGGCCCTCGTCCCCATTGCCTGGCCAGCTATCAAAAGTGAAGCAAAATGGGCGCATGGATGCAATCAAGGAAGAAATTGCTGCCACCGCTGCGCGGATGGTCGTGGAGGAGGGACTGGAATACGGTGCCGCCAAACGCCAGGCGACCAAGCAGTTGGGCGTCTCGGCGCGTAGCGGGTTGCCGGACAACGACCAGGTCGAGGCAGCTGTTCGGGAATATATCGCTCTGTTTTGTGCAGATACCCAGCCGGGTGAACTGCGGGCGTTGCGAGAGCTGGCGCTGGTGTGGATGGAGCGCCTGGAGCGGTTCCGGCCGCACCTCGCCGGGGCTGTCTGGCATGGCACGGCGACACGCCGCTCCGACATCTACATCCAGCTGTTTTGCGACGATCCCAAGTCTGCTGAAATTGGGCTGATCGACATGGGTGTGCGGTTTGAGGTCACAACGGTCAATGGTTTTCAGGGACAACCGGTCGATGCCCTCAGTCTGCATCTGCGCTGCGCCCCACTGGGGGAGTATGTCGGGCTGCATCTGATGGTGTATGACTTTGACGATTTGCGCGGCGCCCTCCAACCCGATGCGCAGGGACGGCGACCCCGGGGCGATTTGGCGGCGGTGCGCGGTTTGTTGCATGATGTCGCCCCATGAGTTCTGATCAAAATGAATCTGCAAACGGTGCGCAAGCACGGGGGCGTCAGCGTCGGATGCTGGTTGGTGCTGCGGTTGCTGCAACGGTTGCCGGGGCGGGAATCGCCATGTGGCGTACCAGGCTGGACGCTGTAGCGCCAGCGCGGAACGAGCCTGTGGATGGTTTCTGGGCCTCGCAGTGGGAGGTTCCGCAGGGCGGTAGCTTCATGCGTATGGAGCGTTTTCGCGGCCGCCCGCTCCTGCTGAACTTCTGGGCGACCTGGTGTCCTCCGTGTGTGGAGGAATTGCCGCTTATCAACGCTTTCTACAAAGAAAATCTGGCTAACGGCTGGCAAGTTCTTGGATTGGCTGTGGACAAAGCATCGGCAGTCCAGGCATTTCTGAAGAAGATGCCACTCGAGTTTCCAGTAGGAATGGCCGGTATTGCTGGTGCAGACTTGGGTCGAAGTTTGGGTAATTTGGCCGGTGGTTTGCCATTTTCGGTGGCGTTGTCGGCAAATGGCAGCGTAATCCAGCGGAAAATGGGCCGTTTGACGGCGTCGGATTTGCAGGCTTGGGCTCGGTTAAAATAGCCGGACCTGTACGCCATCCGTGGGGCGTCTGGCCTCTTCTACTCTATGTGGAGTGAATTCATCGGAATATTGATCCAGATGAAATTTACCTTCAAATAATTATGTTTTCCGTTGTTTTGGCGCTTTTTGCTGTAAATTCGCCCCTTGCTATACAACGTCAGTTGGAGATTCCATGGATTTACGCAAACTTAAAACCCTGATCGATCTGGTGTCTGACTCGAATGTGTCAGAGCTGGAAATTACCGAAGCTGAAGGCAAGGTGCGCATTGTGAAGGGTGGGGGTGCAGTCGTGCAAAGTTATGCACCCGCTCCAGTCTATGCCGCCCAGGCCCCTGCTGTTGCTGCGCCTGCCGCTGCAGCCGCACCGGCCCCTGTGGCAGAACCCGTTGCCGAGGGGCACACGGTCAAGTCTCCTATGGTGGGAACTTTCTACCGGGCGGCATCTCCTGGCGCCAAACCGTTTGTGGAGGTGGGTGACTCGATCAAGGTGGGGGAAACCATCTGCATCATCGAAGCCATGAAGATCCTCAACGAGATTGAGGCGGACAAGTCGGGCACGGTCACCAGGATTCTGTGTGACAACGGCCAGGCGGTGGAATACGGCCAGCCTCTGTTCATCATCGAATAAACCAGCGCAAGCAGCCCATGTTCAAGAAAATCCTGGTCGCCAACCGTGGCGAGATTGCGTTGCGAATCCAGCGCGCCTGCCGCGAGTTGGGCGTCAAGGCGGTGATGGTCTACTCCGAGGCTGACCGTGAAGCCAAGTATGTGAAGCTGGCCGAAGAGGCGGTATGTATCGGTCCGGCCCCGTCTGGACAAAGTTACCTCAATATGCCGGCCATCATCTCGGCAGCGGAAGTGACAGATGCCGAGGCCATCCATCCTGGCTATGGTTTCCTGAGTGAAAACGCCGATTTCGCCGAGCGCGTGGAGAAAAGCGGATTCCAGTTCATTGGCCCTGCGCCGGAGTCCATCCGCATCATGGGCGACAAGGTATCTGCCAAGCAGGCGATGATTCGTGCAGGTGTTCCCTGCGTGCCCGGCTCAGACGGTGAATTGCCGGATGACCCGGTGCAGATTCGGCGCATTGCCAAGGCGGTTGGCTATCCGGTCATCATCAAGGCGGCTGGCGGTGGCGGTGGTCGTGGTATGCGTGTGGTGCACACCGAGGCAGCCCTGGTGAACGCCGTGGCGATGACCAAAGCGGAGGCTGGTGCGGCTTTCAATAATCCGGCGGTGTATATGGAGAAGTTTCTCCAGAACCCGCGGCATATAGAGATCCAGATCATTGCCGACAAGCACAAGAACGCGGTGTATCTGGGCGAGCGCGACTGCTCCATGCAGCGACGCCATCAGAAGATTCTGGAAGAGTCTCCTGCGCCTGGCATCAATCGCAAGCTGATCGAACGCATCGGTGAGCGCTGTGTGGCTGCGTGCAAGAAGATCGGATACCGCGGCGCCGGCACCTTTGAGTTTTTGTATGAGGATGGTGAGTTCTATTTCATTGAAATGAACACGCGGGTCCAGGTGGAACACCCCGTTACGGAAATGGTGACGGGCATCGACATCGTCAAGACGCAAATCATGGTGGCTGCCGGCGAGAAGCTGCCGTTCACCCAACGGCAGATCGAGATACGCGGGCATGCCATGGAATGCCGTGTCAATGCGGAAGATCCTTATAAGTTCACTCCGTCCCCAGGGCGAGTCACCATGTGGCATGCACCAGGTGGCCCCGGCGTGCGCGTGGATTCCCATGTGTACACGAACTATTTTGTACCCCCCAACTACGACTCGATGATTGGCAAGATCATTGTCCATGGGGATACCCGTGAGCAGGCCATGGCGCGCATGCGCACCGCGCTGGCTGAGACCGTCGTGGAAGGTATTAACACCAACATTCCGTTGCACCGGGAATTGATGGTGGATGCCAAGTTCATGGCGGGTGGTACCAACATCCACTACCTTGAGCAGTGGCTGGACCAACACAAGCGGTAAGCCCCATGTTTGAACTGCGTCTGATGTGCCCGGAGGATCGGGTAGAGGGTGTGAGTGACGCGCTGGATGCGCTGGACGCGTTGAGCGTCAGTGTCGAAGATGCAGATGCACAGACAGATGCTGAACAGGCCCTGTTCGGAGAACCGGGCATGCCGCCGCCCAAGGATGGATGGCAACGTTCGCGCATCATTGCGCTCTTTGCCAGCGAGGCACTCGCCCGGGAAGCTGCTGCGCTGCTTCATGCGCAAGACTTTTTCGCCGGATGCCAGGTGCTGGATGTGCTCTCGGTACCTGAACAGGACTGGGTGCGGTTGACGCAATCCCAGTTTGCACCCGTGGAGGTAACGCCTGAGTTCTGGATTGTCCCGACGTGGCATGAGCCACCGGCGCAGGCCAGGCAGGTCATACGGCTTGATCCGGGTCTTGCCTTTGGAACGGGTACCCATCCTACGACGCGGATGTGCTTGCGGTGGGTGGCGACACACGCTGTGAACGGCCGTGTTCTGGATTACGGATGCGGTTCTGGCATTCTTGCCATTGGGGCTGCGAAATACGGTGCCCGGGAAGTCGTTGCGGTGGATATCGACGAGGCGGCAGTGCAGTCAACGGAGTTGAATGCTGCAGCCAATGAAGTCCAACTGTCAGCAGGGCTGCCGGAAAAGGCACAAGGCACGTTTGACGTGGTGCTGGCCAATATTTTGGCCACGCCGCTCAAAGTGCTGGCGCCGCTTCTGTGTGCGCATGTACGCAAGGGCGGGAATCTGGTGCTGGCCGGAATTCTGGCGCGACAGGAAGACGAGTTGAAAGAGGCCTACGCGCCCTATTGCCAGTTGACGGTCGCCGACAGCGAGGACGGCTGGATTCTGATGACTGCTTCAGTCTGAATTGCAGCCCTGTCGGGCCCTACAATGCGCAGCAGATGAGCCTGATTACCCGATGCCCCGCCTGCGCCACGATGTTCAAGGTCGTGCCGGACCAGCTCCGCGTCTCTGATGGTTGGGTTCGTTGCGGACAGTGCGACGAAGTGTTTGACGCCAATGCACATCTGCAGTCTCCTGCTGAAGTGGAATCGGAGTCAGTCGCGCCGGAAGATTCTTCGCAGTTGGATTGGGACGGCACTCTTGAAGAAGCAGCCGCACCGACATCAGAAATTCAGCTGGACTTTCCCGACGAAGTAGACCGCAATTCAGCGCACGCAGTGCGACCCAGTGCAGAGGATGAATCTGTGGTTTCGGATGTGAATCCTGAAGCTCCACTGGATCGTTCGGAGGGAGTAGATTCGGATCCTGTCGCGTTGGATCCTCTGGATGTGATTCCGGGCGACGATGTCAAAGGCCTTCAGGCCACTGCAGAAGATGTGCAGCCAGTGCTTCCGTTCGTGGAGTCAGCAGACAAGGATTTGGAGGGCAATGGCGCCACGCCCCCGGGTTTCCTCAGAAAGTCGCACACAGGCTCCCGTCGAAGTAGCCGGTCCACACGGGTTTTAGGCGTCACGTTCTGTGTGCTGCTGGTGTGTTCTCTGGGCATGCAGATTCTTGTGCAGGAGCGAGACCGTATCGTGGCAACAGAATCGGCAACACTTGCGCTACTGCAGCCGGTGTGCGACGTGCTTGGCTGCAGAATTGCGCCTTTGCGGCAGATTGAATCGGTGGCGATAGATCACTCGGCATTCAGCAAGGTTCAGTTAGACGTGTACAGATTCAGCTTCGCTATCAAGAGTACGGCGTTGGTTGCCGTGGCAGTGCCATCCTTGGAGTTGACATTGACGGATCTGCAGGATCGCCCTGTGATCCGTCGCGTGTTTTCACCGCGGGAGTTGGGTGCACAGGTGGAGGTGGTCGCACCCGGGGGGGAGTGGTCCGGCTCTGTGCCAGTTGAAATCAAAATGCCGGACGGTGCACCGAGCATTGCCGGTTACCGAATGCTCGCTTTCTATCCATAAAAAAAGCCCGGAACTTTTCAGTACCGGGCTTTGGGCTCCAATCAACGAATCGATCAGGGTTTGCTGGACGTAGGAAACGGCCAAGCAGCCTGGGGATTCAGTGTGGTTTGAGCAGCAGGTGCAGCAGGGGCTGCTTTGGCAGCGGGTGCTTTCGCGGCTTTCTTCGCAGCCGGCTTTTTGGCTGCCTTTTTAGCTGCTGGCTTCTTCGCGGCTGGCTTTTTGGCTACTGCAGCTTTTTTCGCTGGAGCCTTTTTAGCAGCGGCTTTCTTTGCCGGGGCAGCCTTTTTAGCGGCCACTTTTTTCGCTGGCGCAGCTTTCTTTGCAGCTGGCTTTTTGGCAGCAGCAGCTTTTTTGGCTGGAGCGGCTTTCTTAGCGGGTGCTGCCTTCTTGGCGGCTGGCTTTTTGGCTGCTACAGCTTTTTTGGCTGGAGCGGCTTTTTTAGCGGGTGCTGCCTTCTTGGCGGGGGCAGCTTTCTTAGCTGCTACTTTTTTCGCTGGTGCAGCTTTTTTCGCTGGTGCAGCTTTCTTAGCGGGAGCGGCCTTTTTTGCGACCGGTTTTTTTGCAGTTGCCATCATTTTCTCCTTGATCAATTTACAAAGAGCACTTCTTGCGTGTTGGATACAAGAAGCGATTCATGTCGTTGGGTTTGGTCCCAGCGAAATGAACTCGGTGACACGCTCTCCAATGACCATCGCTGCGGTCTTGTGGAGTGGCGTGAAATTTTTAAAAACATGTTGATGCGTTAATCCCAAGACAGCGCGCCACCCGACTGGTACTCAATGACGCGTGTCTCGAAGAAGTTACGTTCCTTCTTCAAGTCGATCATTTCGCTCATCCAGGGGAAAGGATTCTCTTCGTTGGGGAACAAGGCTTCCAAGCCAATTTGCGTGGCACGGCGATTTGCGATGTAGCGCAAGTAGCCTTTGAACATGGACGCATTCATTCCCAGTACGCCGCGGGGCATAGTGTCTTCAGCGTAGCGGTACTCCAACTCCACGGCCTTTTCAAACAGGGCCTTGATCTCGGCCTTGAACTCTGCGGTCCAGAGGTTGGGGTTCTCGGCCTTGAGCTGATTGATCAAGTCGATGCCGAAATTGCAGTGCATGGATTCGTCACGCAGGATGTACTGGTACTGCTCGGCAGCGCCCGTCATCTTGTTTTGACGGCCCAATGCCAAAATCTGTGTGAAGCCAACGTAGAAGAACAAACCTTCCATCAGGCATGCAAACACAATCAGCGACTTGAGCAACGTCTGGTCGGTTTCCTGGGTGCCTGTGTGGAAGTTGGGGTTCATGATCGCCTCAATGAAGGGGATCAGGAATTCATCCTTGTCACGGATGGACTGGACTTCGTTGTAGGCGTTGAAAATCTCGCCTTCGTCGAGCCCCAGCGATTCCACGATGTACTGGTACGCATGCGTGTGAATGGCTTCCTCAAATGCCTGGCGCAGCAGAAACTGGCGGCATTCAGGTGCTGTGATGTGGCGGTAGGTTCCCAAAACGATGTTGTTGGCAGCCAATGAGTCCGCCGTGACAAAGAATCCCAGATTGCGCTTCACGATACGACGCTCATCTTCGGTCAGACCGTTGGGGTCTTTCCAAAGCGCGATGTCGCGGGTCATATTGACTTCCTGCGGCATCCAGTGGTTGGCGCAAGTAGCGAGGTACTTCTCCCACGCCCACTTGTACTTGAAAGGCACCAACTGGTTGACGTCGGTCTGGCCATTGATGATGCGTTTGTCAGCAGCACGCACTCGACGTGGCGCTACGGTAGGCGAGGCATTGATGCTGGAAGAAGATGGAACTAGCGCGCCATCGTCCAAGGTGCGCAAGTTCAAAGAGGAAGAGGACTCCTGCACCAGAGGTGCATTGACAGCAGCCGTACGTGCAAGATTTGTCGGCGTAGAGGGCTTAACTTCGTCGTCCCAGGTCAGCATAGATGTTTCCAATCAGCGAATTATGAGAGCAGCGAAATGAAATGAAAAGCAATCATGTCATTCGCTGCGAATTTGTGTTGTTCAATAGCATCGCATTGAAGCTGCGCGATCACGCGACTTCATTGGCACGACTCGCACGTTGGGTCATCCACACCGCAGAATTTGATGTCGGTGGCTGCGTTGGTCGCCATTTCCATCTGCATTTGCGCGGCAGCTGCTGCTGCTTCCAGTGCGCTGGAGGTGCGTGTCGAGCCCTGCGCATCACTGCCGGATGACACTGCATTCATACGGCCTGCCGATACGGTAGATTTTTCTGCGTGCGTTGCCGACATGGTGCGCAAGTAGTAAGTGGTTTTGAGGCCACGCAACCAAGCGAGCTTGTAGGTTTCGTCGAGCTTCTTGCCAGAGGCGCCAGCCATGTAGATGTTCAAGGACTGTGCCTGGTCGATCCATTTCTGTCGACGTGCGGCGGCCTCCACCAACCAGCGGGTTTCCACTTCGAATGCTGTTGCATAGAGCTGCTTGATCTCGGCGGGTACGCGGTCAATGGGGCTGAGAGAGCCGTCGAAGTGTTTCAGATCCATCACCATCACATCGTCCCACAGGCCCAGACGCTTGAGGTCACGGACCAGGTAGCTGTTGATCACGGTGAACTCGCCCGACAGGTTGGACTTGACGGACAGGTTGCCGAAGCAGGGTTCGATGGACGCATCCACGCCAATGATGTTGGAAATGGTTGCTGTAGGCGCAATGGCCACGCAATTGGAGTTGCGCATGCCATCCTGTGCAATTTTCTTGCGCAGGGCTTCCCAGTCCAGCGTGGAAGAGCGGTCCACCTCAACGTAGCCACCGCGTGCAGAAGCCAACATGTCGAGCGTGTCGAGCGGTAGCACGCCCTTGTCCCACAGAGACCCCTTGTAGCTGGAGTATTTGCCGCGTTCACGGGCCAGCTCAGTGGAGGCCCAGTAGGCGTAGTAGCACACGGCTTCCATGGAGGTGTCCGCAAAGGCTACAGCCGCATCGGACGCATAGGGAATACGTTGGGCGTACAGGCTGTCCTGGAAGGCCATGATGCCCATGCCCACCGGGCGGTGGCGCAAGTTGGAGTCGCGCGCCTTCTTGACGGCGTAGTAGTTGATGTCGATTACGTTGTCCAGCATGCGCATGGCCGTAATGATGGTGCGCTTGAGTTTGTCGTGGTCCAGCTCCTTGCCGTTGGCACCGTCTTTCAGGTGCTGAAGCAGATTGACCGAGCCCAGGTTGCACACGGCAGTTTCCGTGTCGCTGGTGTTGAGGGTAATTTCGGTGCAGAGATTGGAAGAGTGCACTACCCCTGCGTGTTGCTGGGGGCTGCGTACATTGCAGGCGTCCTTGAATGTGATCCAGGGATGACCGGTTTCGAACAGCATGGTCAGCATCTTGCGCCACAGGTCGGCGGCCTGGATGGTTCGTGCGGGCTTGATATCACCACGTGCGGCTTTCTCTTCGTAGGCCACATAGGCCTTTTCGAAGTCGGCGCCAAACAGGTCATGCAGGTCGGGCACGTTGGATGGGGAGAAGAGCGTCCAGGTTCCTTTTTCCATCACGCGGCGCATGAACAGGTCGGGAATCCAGTTGGCCGTGTTCATGTCGTGCGTGCGGCGGCGGTCGTCGCCGGTGTTCTTGCGCAACTCCAGGAACTCTTCAATATCCAGGTGCCATGTTTCCAGATAAGTGCAGACGGCACCTTTGCGCTTGCCGCCCTGGTTCACTGCCACCGCGGTGTCATTAACAACCTTCAGGAAGGGCACCACACCCTGCGATTCGCCATTGGTCCCCTTGATGTGGGAGCCCAGGGCACGTACGCGTGTCCAGTCGTTGCCCAAACCACCGGCAAACTTGGACAGCAATGCGTTCTCCTTGATGGACTCATATATGCCATCCAGATCGTCAGGCACTGTGGTCAAGTAGCAGCTGGAGAGCTGCGAGCGCAGCGTGCCGCTATTGAACAGGGTAGGCGTACTGGACATGAAGTCGAAGCTGGAGAGTACCTCGTAGAACTCGATGGCGCGGGCTTCGCGGTCAATCTCATTGAGTGACAGGCCCATCGCCACACGCATGAAGAAAGCCTGTGGCAATTCAATGCGTGTCTTGCCCACGTGCAGGAAGTAGCGGTCATACAGGGTTTGCAGACCCAGGTAATCAAAATTGAGATCGCGGTCTGCCTTCAGGGCAGCGCCGAGGCGCTTGAGGTCAAACTGCAGCAACTTTTCGTCCAGCAGTTCAGCGTCCACGCCTTTCTTGATGAAACCGGGGAAATAGTCGCAATAGGCTTGGCCCATGTCGGCTTGTGCCACGTCACGTCCCAGAACCTCGCGGGAGATCGTGTGGAAAAGCAGACGGGCGGTGGCATAGGTGTAGTCCGGGTCTTTTTCAATCAGCGTGCGTGCAGCCAGGATGGATGCCTTGTAGACCTCATCCATGGGCACACCGTCGTACAGGTTGCGCATGGTTTCTGCCACGATGGGGTCCGCCTTGACATCTGCACCGAGACCCGCGCATGCGACTTCTATGCGTGTCTTGAGTTGCTCCAGATCCAGAGCGATACGCTGGCCACCTTCCAGAACGTGCAGGGTGGGGGCGGCCGGAGCGGCTTGTGCTACCTGCTTGGCGCGTTCTTGTGTGCGCCGCTCGCGGTACAGAACATAAGCGCGAGCGATTTCGTGGTGACCGCCGCGCATCAGGCCGAGTTCGACCTGATCCTGAACGTCTTCGATATGAAATGTGCCGCCACCGGGGCGTGAGCGCATCAACGCACGGATAACCTGTTGCGTCAGTCCGTCCACGGTTTCGCGCACGCTGGCGGAAGCGGCTCCCTGCGTGCCATGCACTGCCAGAAAGGCCTTCATCATGGCCACGGCAATTTTGTTGGGCTCGAACGGCACTACTGCGCCATTACGACGAATGATCTGGTAGTGCGCCAGCGGACTAGTGGATTCGCCCGCGAAGGCCGGCACATTGGTCGCGGCTATGGAGCTTGTCGTCGGTGTGGGGGCTGCAGATGAGACAGATTGCATGATTTCCTCGTCTTAACGGTGATCTTTTTTTGGGGGGTGATGGCGCGTTTGTCGGTTTTTGCACTGGATGCCTGGCGCCTCAAAGCGAACAGAACACACTATATCTGGGGTGTCGGGTGGTGACAAGCCACTACCGGTAGTGTATCGAAAGAATGCGGCTACTTTTGTCTGTGGATGAAAGCTGGCCAGAAATATGCACGAAATTCGCTGGAAAAGACGGGTTCCAGGAATCTCGCGCACAGCCATATTCCACGCCGTTTTTATCTGTATTTCCAGTATCGACGCGGCTCTCTGAATGTTTTTCAGTGAAAAGCCGCATCGTTATTGGACTGGCGCGAGGTGGGCTCATGTCGGGCGCATCGAATGGTGCAGAGCCACACCCCGAATTCCGAGCCTAAAAAGAATATTTTTCCCGAACACCATCGGGAAAACACCGAGAAGGAAATCCCAGCGTCTGTTGCAAAAACGCCCACTGCATTCCTGCGCCCGGATCTGCTTTTCTGCCTGGTGCAATATGTTCATGCCCAGCGATGTGCGCTATGGGGTAGCGCTGGGCGATTGCCGGGCATAGTGCTTGTAGTGCTTCGTATTGTTCAGCCTCGAAGGGCTCACCTTCCAGCCCTTCGAGTTCAATGCCAATGGAGTCGTCGTTGCAGTTGTCTCGACCACGGTAGTGAGAAGCCCCTGCATGCCAGGCGCGGTCATCACAACTCACAAACTGCCAGATCTCCCCTGTGCGCCGGATGAAGAAGTGCGCCGACACTTGCAAGCCTTCAATGGTTTTGAAGTAAGGGTGGCTATCCCAGTTCAACTGGTTGGTGAACAACTCCAGCACTCCGCTGCCGCCATACTCGCCAGGCGGCAAGCTGATCGAGTGCAGCACGATGAGGTCAATGTGCGCCAGGGCAGGGCGCGGACCGAAGTTGGGAGAAGGGCGCGGTCTGGCGAATTGATACCACCCACCCTTCCAGAGGCGGGATGCCAAGACGGGTGTTTCAGGCATCAGCCTCGTCCTCCGCAGATTGTGGCGTATCTATTTTCAACCGGGCGATGCGGTATCGAATCTGCCGCAGGCTCAACCCCAGGCGCGTTGCCGCCAAAGTGCGATTGAAGCCGGTTTCCTTCAGGGTGCGAACCAGAATATCCCGCTCCTGCTGGTCCAGATGGGTCTGCAGATCCGATGGAATGTCCTCAGCGCGGGGAGCGGACAGAGGTGCTGGAGTCGTTGTTGCTTCTATTGGCGCCGGCCGCGTTGCGATCGACATGCAGTCATCCAACTGCAGCTCGTCGCCATCGGTCAATGCCATGGCGCGGTGTAGCAGGTTTTCCAGTTCGCGCACATTGCCGTTGAGAGGTAGCTGGGACAACTGCCCAAGCGCAATCTCAGCCAGTTTGGGCGGACTTTGTCCGGATTCGGCGGCAATGCGCTGGATCAGCGACTGACACAATGCCGGCAGATCCTCGATGCGATCCCGCAAGGGCGGAATATGAATATCGATCACGTTGAGCCGGTAAAAAAGATCCTGGCGGAAACGCCCTGCAGCGACCTCTGCGGGCAAATCTTTGTGTGTTGCACTCACGATACGTACGTCTACTGGCTCTTCCTGGCTGCCGCCTATAGGGCGAATGCACCGCTCCTGGATTGCCCGCAATAACTTGGCCTGCATGGCGATAGGGAGATCCCCGATTTCGTCCAGAAAGAGCGTTCCACCATTCGCCGCCTTGAAGAAGCCCTCTCGATCCTGGCTGGCACCGGTGTAGGAGCCTTTTTTGGATCCGAAGAACTCCGCTTCCAGCAGGTTCTCGGGTATGGCTCCGCAATTGACCGCCACCCATGGACCTTCGCTGCGGTGGCTGTTGGCGTGCAGTGCGTTGGCTACCAATTCCTTGCCGGTTCCGGATTCCCCGCACACTAGCACCGGAGCCATGCTGCGAGCCACCTTGACAATCCGGTCTTTGACAAAGCGCATCGCGGGCGAGTCGCCTGCGAGCAAAGAAAGCGCGGCCTCGCCTCCCGTGGTGCGCCCCGTACGACGTGTTGCCCGGGTGTCGGACGCGGATGACACTTCCTTGGGCCTGTCCGCCGTGTTAGTGCCGTGAATCGCCGCTGCCACAACGGAGCGAAATTGCTTCAGGTCAACCGGCTTTGTCAGGTAGTCAAATGCACCTGCCTTGAGAGATTCCACGGCATTCTCTGCCGAGCCATAGGCAGTAATGACAATGCAACGTTCGGAGCGTTGCTGGTTGCGCAGATCCTTGAGAAGTTCTGTTCCCATGCCATCGGGCAGGCACATATCTGTAATCACGAGGTCAAATCGTCCGGCATGGAGGGCCTCCCGTGCCTGTTCGACGGTGCCGGCGGTGGTGACCTGGTATCCCTCACGCAACAGTGTCAGTTCATACAAGGTACGCAGGTCTGGCTCGTCATCGATGACCAGAATGTGTATGTTGCTTAATAAAGTGTTGGTTGCCATGGGCTGGTTTTGGCGGTGGCTTCGTTGGCGGATGCTGGCGTACTGGCTTGTGCCAAGGTAATGACAAATTCATTGCCATCTGTGCTCTGTCCCCGTGCGATTCTGGACGTCCGTTGGTAGACAATGGTCGCGCCATGCCGTTCGCAGAGTTCCCTGCAAATGTAGAGCCCCAGACCGCTGGATCGGCTTTCCGAGGAAAAGAATGGCTCAAACAGATGCCGCTCTACGGACTGCTCCATGGGCTGCCCGTCGCTCCAGACGGACAGCATCGCATGCCGTTCATCCAGTACACGGCTGGAAACCTGAATGGCCTCGGCTTGGGACGTCGCATAGCGGCGGGCGTTATCAAGCAGGTTGACCAAAACCCGTCGAAGGTGCTCGATTTCAAATTGAACCAGCAGTGCCGGTCCAGACAACAGGGTCACCAATCTGGGAGCTTCCCCATTTTGCTGAGCCCATTCGTGGCAGATGCGATGGGTGTGTTCGTTCAAAGCCAGTGACAGGTTCGACGTCTCTTTCGCATGAGGCCCTACCTGTGCCGCGTGCAGGATGTCATCGACAATCTTTCCCAGCCGTTTGGCATTTTGTCCGATCATGTCGGTGAGCCGAATCTGTCTAGGGTCTCCCAGATCCTCTTCCAGCAGGGCATTGGCTTGGCTGATGGCCGCCAGCGGATTGCGTATCTCGTGCGCTACGGCCGTCGACATGCGGCCCATACTGGCCAACTTTTCTGTGCGCATGCGGGCTTCGAGTGCCCGAAGGTCTTGCAGAAAGAGCACGCAGAGACTATCTGCTCCACCACCTTGTGGGGCGGCCAGTCGGGTACGTACCTTGATACGCTGAACGCCAAGCGCACCCTGACGCAACGTAACGTCTTCCTCAAGGCCCTCGCCTGTTCCGATACATACGCGTGTCAGGTTCCACAGGGGCGCCCAACCCGCATGTGCTTTCAGGTCCAGCAGATGCGGCTGTGCGTGGGCCACCCCCAGTAAGCGCCGGGCAGCAGGATTGGCTGCCAGAACCCGGCCACTTGCATCAACAATCACGACCCCGTCCTGAAGCGATTCAATCACCAGTTCATTGACGTGGCGTTGAATATTGGCGGCAGCCTGATTGAGGCGGGCGCGTTGCCCTGCATTGGCCAGACGGGTGGACAGCTGATTGGCCAGCAGTGCGATAACGAAGTACCCAACGCCACTGAGTGCAGATTGAACAAAGTATGCAGTTGCATCTGCGAGGCTGGTCAAATGCGTCCATGTTGTATTGACCAGAAGCAGCACGGTGACTCCCGCCGCCGTACCCAGGGCGAGGCGTAGCGGCCCCAATACGGCAGAAAGAAGGACGGGTAACGCAAACAAGGGGGTGTAGTTGATGTTGTTGCCCTGGACGATTTGCAATGCAGAGAACGCCACAACATCCACACCGACCAGGCTGAGCCAGGATTTGTTGAACGAAGTTCCCAGAGCGTGGGGCTTTTCCAGTAGCCTGGATGCCAGCGTGGCCACAAAGTAGGCGACACAGATCGCAACCAGCAGGCGGCTTTGTGCAAACCCTGTGAAGTAGAGCGAGCCTTGCAGGGCAACCATCACTACACTGAGTGCGAGCCTGGCGGTCATGAAGCCCTGCCACTGACGCACGTACTCTCTGGACTCTTCCGTACTCTCCAGGACGGCCGCTATATCTGGGGGGCCAAACCAGGAGTGTTGCGTGGCGTCGTCGTCCATTCAGGACTCCGCAATCTTTCTGTGTGCGTTGCAACAGTACACACCCCGCGCACCTGGCACCGCCTCTCCGTCCGGAATGTGAATATCACAATGCGCGCACTGCACCATTTGTGTCGGCGTCGCCTTGGCACGTTCGCGTTGTTGGCGCGTCGCTATTTGGTCTGCGGTACGTGCAGACCTCCACTTCCAGGCAACGAGGAAGATCACCAGGAAGATCAGCAGGTATTTCACGCGGTCCGTCCCAGAAAAATTTCCATGACGAACCGTGAGCCCACATAGGCGAGCAAAAGGAATGCCGTCCCGATATACAACACCATGGCTGCGCGCTTGCCACGCCACCCAGCCAGCCAGCGCCCAGCCAAAAGTACGGCGAATGTCACCCAGGACAATAGGGAAAATACCGTTTTATGATCCCAGCGCCACGCGTGGCCGTAGACCACTTCACCAAACAGCATACCTACCAGCAGGGTCAGGCTCAGCAACGCAAAACCTGCAGCTACAAAGCGGTAGGTCAATCGCTCCAGCGTCAGCAGGGGCAGGCCACTGTGGGAGTCCTCTGCCATGCGGATGCGCTTTTCGGCGTGGTTCATGAACAGGGCATGCACCACTGCCATGCCAAACAGGCCGTAGCAGGCAATCGCAAAGGCGAGATGGACAGGTAGCCATACAGACGCTGTGGCTGGCAGTGTGTTGCCTGGAAAAGCGTAGGCCAGCAGTACCGCCGCCGCGCCGAGTGCACACAGGGTCCAACGGGTGGATAGTTGCGGGTAGACAAGGCTTTCTACGGCATAGACCGCCGCGACCAGCCATGCGGTGACCGACAGTGCCGGGGCAAATCCAAAATGGGCGGGATCGCCCATCAATCCCATGGCCAGTACCAGTCCATGCAGCAGCCAGGCGACGGCCACCCACAGATGCGACGTACGCAAGCTCATTCGGGTTGCACGCAAGGCAGGCCAAGCGTAGGCAGAGGCCGCCAAAACCGAAAGAATCAGTTGAACCGGGGATGCACTGGCTAAAATCATGTGCACAGTTTAGCGTTTTGCACTCCGCTGGCTCCGGCCAGCGTTCACACAAGGTTCCGTTCGCCGGAATACGTTCTATGGCCTCCGCTCTTTCCGACAAACTTTCCCGACTCGTCAAGGACCTCCGCGGTCAGGGGCGCATTACCGAAAGCAATGTGACCGACATGCTGCGTGAGGTGCGCATGGCCCTGCTGGAGGCCGACGTAGCCCTGCCGGTGGTGCGCGATTTCATTGCCCGGGTGAAGGAAAAAGCACTGGGGCAGGAAGTACTGGCTTCCCTGCAGCCCGGCCAGGTGCTGGTGAGCATCGTCAATAGGGAGTTGGCCGCGACCATGGGCGAGGGTGTCAGCGACCTCAACCTGTCGGTGCAGCCCCCCGCCGTGATTTTGATGGCCGGTTTGCAGGGTGCGGGTAAGACCACTACGACGGCCAAGCTGGCCAAACACCTGATCGACAAGCGCAAGAAGAAGGTGCTGACGGTGTCGGGTGACGTGTATCGCCCGGCGGCGATTGAGCAGCTCAAGACAGTGACTGCGCAGGCTGGCGCTGAATGGTTTCCGAGTACTCCTGAACAGAAGCCGGTGGACATTGGTCGTGCGGCGCTGGATTACGCCAAAAAACACTTTTTCGATGTTTTGCTGGTCGATACGGCCGGCCGCCTGGCGATCGACGAAGCGCTGATGCGGGAGATCAAGGAGCTGCACGCCGCACTGAATCCGGTGGAAACCCTCTTTGTGGTGGATGCCATGCAAGGTCAGGACGCGGTCAACACCGCCAAGGCCTTCAAGGAAGCGCTGCCACTGACCGGCATCATTTTGACCAAGACCGATGGCGACTCCCGTGGTGGTGCTGCGCTGTCGGTGCGACAGATTACAGGTGCCCCCATCAAGTTTGCCGGTACCAGTGAAAAGCTCGATGGTCTGGAAGTCTTTGATGCTGAACGCCACGCTGGCCGTATTCTGGGCATGGGCGACATCGTCGCGCTGGTCGAGCAGGTTACGGCGGGTGTTGATATCCAGGCGGCCCACAAACTGGCTGCCAAGGTCAAGAGTGGCGGTGGTTTTGATCTGAATGATTTCCTGGCCCAGATCCAGCAGATGAAGCAGATGGGTGGACTATCGAGCCTGATGGACAAGTTGCCGAGTCAACTGTCGGCCAAGGCCGGTCAGGTGGATATGGACAAGGCAGAGAAAGACATCAAGCGCAAGGAAGGCATCATCCAGAGCATGACGCCGCTGGAGCGCCGCAAGCCCGAACTCATCAAGGCCACCCGCAAGCGCCGTATTGCTGCCGGTGCCGGTGTTCAGGTGCAGGAAGTCAACCGCATGCTCAAGGAATTTGAGCAGATGCAGGAGATGATGAAGAAGATGAAGGGCGGCGGCATGATGAAGATGATGAAGCGCCTGGGAGGCATGAAGGGCATGCCCAAGATGCCCTTCTAGCTTCCGGCAGTATCAGGCAATATGGAACACTGATACCGCCTGTACCAGGCCCGCCGCCTGCACCCGCAGGGATTCCGCTGCAGCCGCACTTTCTTCGACCAGCGCAGCGTTTTGTTGCGTGTTGCGATCCATATCCGACACCGCGTCGTTGACGCCTTGAATCGCATCTGCCTGCTCGGCGGTGGCCCGGGAAATCTCGGCCACCATCGTGCTGACCTGTTCGATGGAGGTTACGATGCGCTGCATGGTCTGACCCGCAGCATATACCTTGTTCGTTCCGGCAGCCACCTGCTCCACAGACGCCCCGATCAGGCCCCGAATTTCCTTGGCAGCCTCGCTGCTGCGTTGGGCCAGACTGCGCACCTCACTTGCGACCACCGCAAAGCCGCGCCCCTGCTCACCTGCGCGGGCGGCTTCCACCGCTGCGTTGAGGGCAAGAATGTTGGTCTGAAATGCAATGCCGTCAATCGTGCCAATGATTTCGCTGATGCGTTTGGCCTGCACGCTGATGGCTTCCATGGTGGAAACTACTTCGGCCACATCGGTACCACCTTGTTTTGCCACGTTCGATGCACTGGAGGCCAGTTGTGTGGCCTGCATGGCGGTATCGGCATTGAGGCGAATGGTGTTGGACAGATCCGCAACGGAAGAGGACGTGGCTTGCAACGCAGACGCAGTTTGTTCGGTGCGGGTTGCAAGGTCATTGTTGCCGATGGAAATTTCACTGGCGGCCGTGTCGATCTGGTCGGCGCCACTGCGAATATTGGCGATCATGCCGTTGAGGCGCTGTGTCACCTCGCCCAGAGCGCGCAGTACCTGGCCGGTTTCGTCACTGCCCGCCTGTACCTCACGCAAACTGAGGTTGCCTTCGGCCACATCGCGTGCAATCCCGACGGCCGATTTCAATGGCCGGACAATCTCGCGTGCGGTAAACCAGGTGACCAGCATGCCAATTGCCAGTGCAATCGCGGCCAGTGTCATGGATGCCTTGTTCCCGGTGGACAGGCTCTCCGTGGTCATTTCACCACTCTGTTTGGCCTGCTCGACTTCACCGTTGAACTGCTCCGAAAGCAGTCCTCGGGTTTCCTGGTATGCGGTGTCGGCGGCGCTCATGTAGACCGCAGCGGTCGCCAGGTCCGCATCCTTCATATCGACAGTGTCCAATGCGGCCTTGGTGTAGGTCTTGAACGCTGCATCCAGCCGGGTCAGCCGGGACGCTGCCTCCGAATCGCCTTGCGACATGGCCTCGCGCAGTTTGTCAATGCGCTGCTGGGTCGTTTTCAACTCTGCGGCAATTTTTTCGTCCAGCGCCTTGATGATGGCCGGCTTCAGGCCGGCACCTGTGTAGGCCACCGTTTGCATAACCAGCCCATTGACCGCCACCACCCGCTCCTGCACCTCCGCCACCATGACGACGTGGACCATGCTCTGCTTGGTCAGGCGCTCCAGCGTATGGGAGGTCTCTCGGGATGTCCACAGGCTATACAGTGCCACGCTCATCAGGCACAGCAGCACTAATGCAGGTGCGATGGCAACCTTTACCATGAGGGACAGACGGTCAAAAAGCGTTCTCATGCCGTATCTTTCAAAAAACAGAAAAACCGGTGCACCTGATACGGCGTCACCGGTCCATGCCAGTCTGGCTGCGGGAAAACGAAATTAGCGGTATGCGCCAACCACGACAAAACCATCAAAGCCGGGGATACGTTTGACGTAGCTGGTTTTGCCTTCAACTTTTTTGGTCACAGGGTGTGCCCAGTCGTAGTCCACCCAGCCTTCGCCTTTGGTGGAGCCCACTTCGATGAATTCACGTGCAAATCCCTTGCCGTTCTGGTCCTTGAGTTCAATCAGGTTTTTGCCGACAAGCTTCTCGTTGGCACCATGTGCAAGCACTACGCCCTTCATGTCCATGGCGAAAACGTACAAATCCTTTTTGGTCCAGTTGGCTTTGTCGGCTGTGAAATCCTTGAATGCCTGGTCATTTCCTGCCTTCTTGACGTGCGCCAATGCCGCATTGACCATGGCCTTGGCCTAGTCCTTGGTACCGTGGTCCTGTGCCATAGCACCGAAAGATACAAAGCCAGCAAGCACCAGCGTCATCAGATTGCGAAACAGTTTCATAGTTGGTCGTCTCCACGAGGTTAAAAAAGTACTGTGAACAATACGTAACGGCAATCTACGTGGCAACTTAAGCGAGCGCAAGCCTCCAAATTGCGTTTTATCAATAAGAGCTTATAAAAGGCGATCACGGACGTCCGAAGACGTCCCGTTACGACGCTCAGGCGGTTTCCAGTGCCAACACCGCCGTGGCTGTGTTGGAAATCGGGATGTGGTAATTGCTGGTCACCCGCCTCACGCTGGAGCCGCCACCGGTAGCCAGTGCGCCGCGCATGGCCAGCCACATCAGCAACTCCACTCCCTGGGTGCCAGTTTTTTCTACCAGCTCGTGCACACTGAACTGCGTAGCCCATTCGGGATTGGTGTCCAGGCTGTCCAGAAACTGCAGGTCAAACGCCTTGTTGATAAAGCCCGCGCGCTCACCGTCGAGCTGGTGGCTCAGGCCACCGGAGGCAATCACCGCCACTTTTTTGCTGCTGTCCCACGAGCGGATGGCTTCGCCCACGGCCTTGCCCAGCGCGTAGCAGCGCTTGGCCGATGGCAGCGGAAACTGCACGGTATTGATGCACACCGGCACCACGGTCACCGGGCAGTCGCCTTCGGGCCAAAACAGCTTCAGGGGCAGGGTGCAGGCGTGGTCCACCAGCATCTCCTGGCAGGTCACCACGTCATACTCCTTTTCTACCAGGGTGTTAATCAGGTGCCATGACAGATCCACCTCGCCCTTGAAGGGGGGCAGCGTGGGAATGCCCCAACCTTCGTCGGCGTTGTTGTACTCGTGCGCTGCGCCCACGGCGAAGGTAGGCATCTTGTCCAGGAAGAAGTTCAGGCCGTGATCGTTGTAGAACATCACCACCACGTCGGGCTTCTTCTCGCCCAGCCATTCGCGCACCGGTGGGAATCCGTCAAAAAAAGGTTTCCAGTACGGGTTCTGCTGCAGACCTTTGTGGATTGCGTTGCCGATGGCCGGGATGTGGGAGGTGCCGAGGCCGCCAATGAGTTGTGCCATGTGAATGTGTCCTGTGTTGTTTTATATTTACTTGCCGGCCGCCACGAGCTTGGCCTTGAACTCATCTTTGGTCATGCCGGTTTGCTGGGCACCAATATCCTGCATGTCGAGCTTGAAAATGCCGGCAAACTTGGCCAGATAGTAGGCATTTCCTCCAGCGGAAATCAGCTGCAGCACGTTCTTGGCGCGGATGGCTGCAGCCTGCGGTTCGGTCAGGCCGTACTTTTTCATGTAGCCCTCTTCATCGGCAAGAAAGGCGGCGCGGTTGGCGGCATCGTTGAACGAGAAGCACATCTTGTTCAGGGCATAGCCCTTTTTGGCCTGTTCGCCGTCAAAGGGTGTGGTACCAGGAATTTTGGGAAGGGGGGCGCTCACGATTTGCTCCTTTTTTGTGGATGTTTGACCTGCATCAGCCGCAGAGTATCCCGACCCCATTGCCACAAATAAATAGATCAATGATCATGCATTGCATGAGTAAATTCGATTGGTCTGATCTGGATGCAGGGCTTCTGCAACTGCTGGTGGCGGTGGTGGAGGCGGGTAGCGTTACGGGCGCCGCCCAGCGGCTGGGCGTCACACAGTCAGCGGTGAGCCACCTGCTGGACAAGCTGCGGGGCATCACGGGCGACCCGCTGTTCGTCAAGAGCGGGCGCGGTATTGTGGCCACCGCGCGGGCGGAAAGCCTGGCCGAACAGGCGCGGGAGTTGCTGCGCCAGTTGCAGCAGTTCGCCCATAGTGCGGAGTTCGATCCGGCGCGCTGGAAAACGTCCATCACCATCGCCGCCAACGATTTTCAGCGGGATCTGCTGTTGCCCGCTCTGGCCCAACGCCTGCGCCAAGCCGCACCTTTGGTGCAACTGCGGGTGATTCCCTCGGCCGTGCCACGGCTGGAGACCCTGCGCGCCGACGAATGCCAACTGGTTATCAGCCCACGCCCGCCCGACGGCACCGACATCCTGCAAAAACGCTTGTTTGAAACGGCGTACCGGGTGTTCTTCGATGCCAGCCAGCGTGCGGCACCGAAGACCCAGGAGGAGTACCAGGCAGCGGACCACGCCACCGTGGCCTACGAGGCGCACCGGGGGCTGGACATCGACCGGCAGTTTGAAGCCCAGGGGCTGGTGCGCCGGTTTGCCGTGGTGGTGCCGGGCTTCAGTGCCTTGCCGGCGTTCGTGCGCGGCACGCCGCTGCTCGTGACCGCGCCCGCCTTGCTGGCCAACTCCACGTTTGCCGGACTGGCGCATGCACCGGTGCCGGTGGCCTGCCCGGCCATGCCCATGTACCTGATCTGGCATGCCCGCTACCAGCAGGACCCGGCGCACCGCTGGCTGCGTGAGCAGCTGGAGGCCGTCGTGGCGCCTGCGTTGAATTCCTCGAAGGGCTCCGGTACGATCCGGCGATGAAAAAGTCAAAAAGCGGTAAAGAGTCCAAGCCCGAAAAACTGGACAAAGGCGCGTACTACGAGAAGCTCGCTGCGTTGCAGCTGGAGCTCAACGAGGTGGCGCGCTGGCTGCAGCACACCGGCAAGCGTCTCGTCGTGGTGATTGAGGGCCGCGATACCGCAGGCAAGGGCGGGGTCATTGCCGCCATGGCTGAAACCTTGAACCCGCGTCAGTGCCGTACCGTGGCATTGGCCAAACCCAGCGACCAGGAAAAAACGCAGTGGTATTTCCAGCGCTACGTGCCGCACTTGCCAGGGGCTGGAGAGATCGTACTCTTTGACCGGAGCTGGTACAACCGCGCCGGTGTCGAGCGCGTGATGGGTTTCTGCTCCAAAGAGGAGGTCAAGGCGTTCCTGAAACAGGCGCCTGTGTTTGAGCGGATGCTGGTGGACGATGGCGTTTTACTGTTCAAGTATTGGCTCACGGTCGACCAGGCGCAGCAGGAGGAGCGCTTTGCCGAGCGCGCGGCCGACCCGCTCAAGCGCTGGAAGCTCAGCCCCATCGATGTGAAGGCCCGCGAAAAGTACGCCGAATACGGACTTGCCCGCGACGCCATGCTGGAGGCGACCCACAAGCCCAGGACGCCGTGGACGCTGGTGGATTTCAACGACCAGCGACAGGGCCGATTGACGTTGATCCGCCACTTGCTGGACCACATTCCCGATAGGCACGTGCCGGAATCCGTGGTCACCTTCCCGCCGCTGGACCATGCCCCACTGCGCGAGAAGTTTGGCGCCTCGCCCAAGCCGATCGCCCCTGCGGCCTGACGCACTCGCAGACTACAAAGGGCTGCGGCCGCGAATCAGACGTACCAGAATCACGACCACGGCGATCACCAGGAGGATGTGGATAAAACCTCCGAGTGTGTACGACGAGACCAGGCCAAGGGCCCAGAAAATCAGCAATAGGATGGCGACGGTTTCCAGCATCTGGTGTTCCTTGTAGGTAGACTTTTTTCAAAAGAGCAGTCTCATCCACCGGAATCGATCCGTCGGTGCGCTGGCACACACCCGCGGCCCACGCAGCCGCTTTGGGCCGCGTCAACGTTTGCAATCCGGGAAATATAGGTTAAATCGACCTCCGGCCCCCGTCCAGTATGCGCAAGCAGCTATATAAATAGTAGCAATTCAGGCCAGCATGCGCCCGGTCTCCACGCAGCGGGCGTGCCACGACAGGGCTTCGGTCAGCAGGTGGGGCGTGTGTTTGCCGGGTGCATCGCGCAGGGCGCGCTCGAAATAGTCGCGCAGTGCCGGTTGGTAGTCGGGGTGCGCGCACTTCTCGATCACCAGCCGCGCCCGCTGCGTCGGCGACAGGCCGCGCAGGTCGGCCAGGCCCTGCTCGGTGACGATGATTTCCACGTCGTGTTCGGTGTGGTCGGTGTGCGAGACCATGGGCACGATGCACGAGAGGGCGCCGTTCTTGGCGGTGGACGGCGTCATGAAGAAGGACAGGTAGGCGTTGCGCGCAAAGTCGCCCGAGCCGCCAATGCCATTCATGATGCTCGATCCCATCACGTGCGTGGAGTTGACGTTGCCATAGATGTCGGCCTCAATCATCGCATTCATGGCGATCAGGCCCAGGCGGCGGATCAGCTCGGGGTGGTTGCTGACCTCCTGCGGGCGCAGCACGATGCGCTCGCGGTAGAAGTCGATGTTGGCATTGAAGTCCGCCAGCGCCGCCGGGCTGAACGACAGCGCCGTGGCCGACGCCATGGCGAGCTTGCCCGACCGCAGCATGTCGAGCATGCCGTCCTGCAGCACCTCGGTGTAGGCGGTCATGTTCTCGAACGGCCCCTTGTTCAGGCCGATCAGCACCGCGTTGGCGATGTTGCCCACGCCGGACTGCAGGGGCAGCAACTCGGGTGGCAGGCGCCCCGCTTTCACTTCACGCTGCAGGAAGTCAATGATGTGGCCGGCGATGCGCTCGGAGTTCTCGTCGGGCGCCGCAAAGGCCGAATTGCGGTCGGGTTGCTGCGTTTCCACCACCGCAATCACCTTGTTCAGGTCGCACTGCAGGTAGTGGTCGCCAATGCGATCGCCGGGGTGGAGGAGCGGAATGGGGCGGCGCAGCGGGGGCAGGCGGGTGCCGTAGTAGATGTCGTGCATGCCCTCCAGGCCAATATTCTGGTGGGAGTTCACTTCCAGAATGATGTGGTCTGCATGGTCCAGCCAGGTCTTGTTGTTGCCCACGGAGGAGGACGGAATCAGGCGCCCATCGGGCAGGATGCCCGCCACTTCCACCACCGCCACGTTCAGCGGGCCCAGAAAACCAAACCATGCCAGCTGCGCCACATGCGAGAGGTGGATGTCGGTGTATTGCGTGGTGCCGGCATTGATCTGCTTGCGCACCGTGGGGTCGGACTGGTAGGGCAGGCGCATGGAAATGCCGTCCACCGCAGCCAGGGCCCCGTCCAGCTCTGGAGCGGTAGAGGCGCCGGTCCACAGGCCGATGCGGAAGTCTTCGCCCGCGGCATGCAGCCGCTCAATGCGCCGGGCCAGTGCTTCGGGAACCTGTTTGGGATAACCCGCGCCGGTAAACCCGCTCATGCCGACGTTGGCGCCAGCGGGAATGAGTGCGGCCGCCGCCTCGGCGGACATGATCCTGGACAGGTAACCGGGGTGACGCACACGGGGCTGGTTCGACATAAAAAAACTGCTCCAACGGGGTAGTGCGCCGTTCGCACAAAAGGTGCGCATCTTAGCAGTGCAACGTAAAATGATTAGGGTAAACCCTTATTCGTGCACTTTGGCGTATCGTGGATTCCCCGTATTTATCAAGAGAGGTTGGGTATGAATAGCGAAGCCATCTGGACATTTCTGACAACCCAGGGCGCCGATTTCGGCCTGAAGCTGCTGGGTGCGCTGGCTGCATGGATCATTGGCCGCTGGCTCATTGCCATGGCGTTGCGCTTGCTGAATGCAGCTTTTCAGCGCGGCGGCAAGGTGGACCAGACGCTGGCCAACTACCTCACCTCCATCCTGTCGGTGATCCTCAACATCGTCCTGATTCTGGCGATTCTGGATATTTTTGGTGTCAAGACCACCTCGTTTGCGGCACTGCTGGCCGGTGCGGGGCTGGCCATTGGCACCGCCTGGGGTGGCTTGCTGACGCACTTTGCTGCGGGCGTGTTCATGCAGGTGCTGCGCCCCTACAAGGTGGGCGATTTTGTAACCGCAGGGGGCATTACCGGCACGGTGAAGGAGCTGGGCCTGTTTGGCACCACCCTGGTCACGCCTGACAACGTGGTCACCATCGTGGGCAACAACACCGTTTTCTCGGGTGCCATCCAGAATTTCAGCACCTTGCCCCACCGCCGGGTGGATTGCCTGGCCAAGGTGGCCAACAGCGTGGATGTGGTGGACGCCATTGCGCGCCTGAAAGTGGCGGTCGCTGCCATTCCGAATGTGGCCACCAGTCCCGCGCCCGATATCGAAATTTTGCAGTTCACCCCCGAAGGCCCGCTGCTGTGCGTGCGCCCCTACACCTATACCGACCACTATTGGCAGGTGTACTTTGACACCCACAAAGCCGTGGTCAGCACCTTTGGCACCGCGGGCTACCCGGTGCCCGAGACACCGGTAGTGCACCGCAATTTATAGTCAAATAGGGCTCTAGCCCCCGTGCAGTATGCGCAAGCAGCTATCGTTTCTATAGCTGCTTTTTTTATGGCGTTACAGGGGTAGCGCGGCCGTTTCGCGGGTCAGCACCTCCGCGCGCAGCGTGTAGCTGCGGGTTTCCGTGATTTTCACGTCCACCAGCTGGCCGACCAGCCGGGCGTCGCCTGCAAAGTTGACCACGCGGTTGCACTCGGTGCGGCCCATCAACTCGCCGTTGTCGCGTTTGGATGCCCCTTCCACCAGGATGCGCTGCACCGTGCCCAGGCGCTGTTCGCTGATGCGGGTGATGTTGGCGTTGATGGCGGCCTGCAGCTCCTGCAGCCGGGCCAGTTTCACCTCGTGCGGGGTGTCGTCATGCAGGTTGGCTGCAGGTGTACCGGGGCGGGGGCTGAAGATGAAGCTGAAGCTGTTGTCAAAGCCGATGTCGGCGATCAGCTTCATCATCCTGGCAAAGTCGTCGTCCGTCTCTCCGGGGAAGCCGACGATGAAGTCCGAGCTAATGGACATGTCAGGCCGGATGGCGCGCAGCTTGCGGATGGTGCTCTTGTATTCCATGGCGGTGTAGCCGCGCTTCATGGCCATGAGGATCTTGTCGCTGCCGTGCTGCACCGGCAGATGCAGGTGGCTCACCAGTTTTGGCAACTTGTCATAGGCCGCAATCAGGCTGGGCGTGAATTCGTTGGGGTGGCTGGTGGTGTAGCGGATGCGCTCGATCCCGGGGATGTCGGACACGTACTCCAGCAGCGTGGCAAAGTCCGCCATTTCGCCACCGTCAGTGAGCGGCGCGCGCCAGGCATTCACGTTCTGGCCCAGCAGGTTGACCTCTTTCACACCCTGATCGGCCAGGCCGGCAATTTCCACCAGCACGTCCTCGAACGGGCGGTTGATTTCGGTGCCACGGGTGTAGGGCACCACGCAGTAGCTGCAATATTTGCTGCAGCCTTCCATGATGCTCACAAAGGCGCTGGCGCCTTCCACCTTGGCGGGCGGCAGGTGGTCAAACTTTTCAATCTCGGGGAAGCTGATGTCCACCTGCGGCCGGTTCTGGGCTTTGCGGGCGTTGAGCATCTCGGGCAGGCGGTGCAGTGTCTGCGGGCCAAACACCACGTCCACGTAGGGTGCGCGCTTGATGATCTCGGCGCCCTCCTGGCTGGCCACACAGCCGCCCACGCCAATCTGCACGCCCTTGGCTTTGAGATGCTTGATGCGGCCCAGGTCGGAAAACACCTTCTCCTGCGCCTTCTCGCGCACCGAGCAGGTGTTGAAGAGGATGAGGTCAGCCTGCTCCACATCGTCGGTGGGCTCGTAGCCCTGCGCTGCGCCCAGCACGTCGGCCATCTTGTCCGAGTCGTACTCGTTCATCTGGCAGCCGAAGGTTTTGATAAAGACTTTTTTGGACATGGCAGGTCCTGCAATGCTATGAATTTGAGAGCTGCTTGCGCAGAATGTACGGGGGCTAGAGCCCCAAAAGACCTAAAATCCAGCCCGGATTACTGGGCGGTGGCCGAGTACGACGAGGCGACCGGAATCAGCTTGGCTTCGATGTCGGTGAGGACCCAGACCTCATGCAGCATGCCTTGCGACTCGCGCAGGGTCATGACCGGCAGGGTCTGGCCCACCAGTGAGGCCGACAGGACCAGCATGCCATTGGCGCCGCGGATGCGTGCACCGGGCGACAGGCGATCGATTCTGTTGTTCAGCACCACTTCAGGGGGCGCCACGACCATCAGCGTGCCGCGCACGGCTTTGGGCGGAAAGGTGCGTACCGCCACGGACACGGTGCCGGTGGTGTCCGTCAGCACCTGGGTGGTGGGGCTGGTCTGGGCTGACGCCGCCAGAGGCAGTGCGGTCAGCAGGCAAAGTAGGTTCAAAGCGCGAAGGCAGCGGTTCATGGTGTGTATCCAGAGGCTTGCTTGTGGGAGGTGAATGCTAACTCAAAACACTTCGGTGTCGACTTCGCTATTGCCCTGCGGGTTGTAGCGGCTGCCCACCACGTTGCCGGAGTGGATCAATGCCTCCAGGCGGGCTATGGCGTCTGCGCTGAGCGTTACGTCGGCCGCACCCAGGTCGTCGTGCAGGTGGTCCACGCGGGTGGTGCCGGGAATCGGGATGATGTGCGGCGCCTTGTGCAGCAGCCAGGCAATCGCCAGCTGGGCCATGCTGCAGCCCAGCTCCTGGGCCAGTGCGCGGTAGGCGGGCAGCAGTGCCAGGTTGGCGGCGTAGTGGTCGGGTGCAAAGCGCGGCATGCTGCGGCGGATGTCTTTGGCGTCCAGGGCGCCCACATCGGCCAGGTCGCCACACAAAAAGCCGCGTCCCACCGGGCTGAAGGCCACAAAGGCGATGCCCAGCTCCTTGCAGGCATCGAGCACCGCAATCTCGGGGTTGCGCGTCCACAGCGAATATTCGGTTTGCAGGGCCGCAATCGGGTGCACTGCATGGGCGCGGCGCAGCGTATCGGCTGACACCTCGGATAAACCAATGGTGCGAATCTTGCCCGCGCGCACCAGATCGGCCAGGGCGCCCACGCTGTCTTCAATGGGCACCTTTTTGTCCCAGCGGTGCAGGTAATACAGGTCGATCACGTCGGTGCGCAGGCGGCGCAGGCTGTCCTCG